>Ga0222713_10001572_pt1 | contig 25460 bp, 14 predicted proteins | sample C33_649DmetaG_FD_165061 | JGI IMG/M metagenome (GOLD analysis project Ga0222713, IMG submission 165061) | Estuarine water microbial communities from San Francisco Bay, California, United States - C33_649D | ecosystem: Environmental > Aquatic > Marine > Unclassified | place: USA: California... | reverse complement strand
CCCTTACCCATAAGAACAAGGCGAAGTAGGCTCTGCAAAGTACACGCAGTTAATGGGGTCTTTTTTTAACCTTTAACACCAAAGAGAAATGAAAACACCAATCTATATAACACGAACTTGGTTTAGAATATTTGGATACGGATTAAGTTGGACTAAACAACCAAGATTCTCCCATAGAATGGGTTTGAAAGGATTCAAGTTGTTTGGTTTGTATTTTGATTTTTTAAAACCTTTTAACACCAAAGAGAGATGAAGATGACAACAAGCGAAATTTACTATTTAAGTGGAGTAATTGACACACTACCCATAAAAGCACATCATTATACCTGAACGGGTATATTTTATATAAAATCAAGTCTTTTTATACCCGAACGGGTATGTTTTCAATTATTAGAACAAGTTCACGAAAAAGAAACCAACGATGTCAAGTAAACTGCACAAGATGCTTGACACCTTTAAAAACAAATAGAAATGCAATTAGAATCATTTAAACTTATAGGGAGCGTACACATCTTTCCCCACGTCTCAATCTGCTACGACTCTACAATATGCGAAAGAGCAATCACCATAGGTTGGCTATGGTGGGGCATTACGTTAGTTAGACCCGGCGAGCTGGACCTCTAACTGATATGGATCAATATGGGTATGTAATGCGCTACCGTAATTGCAGTTGTCCACATTGCAGGAATTGTACCCATAAGATGCGTAACTGCTTGAAGAAGAGCAGCTTAGGACAAAGAACAAGGATAATAATGCTAGATATTTCATATGTCTAATGTTAAATTATTGTTAAATTTACAAAATAAATTCCATTCTAACAAACATTCTGATGAACTTAGCTGTATGAAAAAAGAATCGCCAAAATCTGAAATAGTGATTGGCTATCAAGAATATAGTCCAAAACAAAAGTGCTTGCACTTCAACAGCATAGTTGATGGAAAGCCAAGAAGCAAGCAATCAAGAGACTGGGTTAAGATTGGGGTTTGCACCCTGGGCGCCTCAGTTAAAATAGCTTTATACTGTCAAGACCTGCTAGATAGCAAAGGAAAATTTGATATGCGAGACGTTAAGATTGCGTATGAGCTTTACAAAGACATATTTGAACCACTATGAAAAGAAAAACACCGCTTTATTACTTCGGTAAGTACAAAAAGATAGAGTCTATGGATGTAGTCCTTGACTTTTGCGATAACAATTACAATTTAGGAACTGCTCTAACATATATAATGCGTGCCGGCAAGAAGCCGAATAATCCAATTACTCAAGATATAAAGAAAGCTATCGTTCATCTAGAAGCAGAACTAGAACACCAAATTAAATTACAAGCTATAAAAGATGAATCAGGTAGTGACTATCTTCCCGTCAATAAAACAGACGGAGAATCCCGTACACATAACTATCCAAACAGCCCTATCTCGAATATCGACTGGTGGGAAACATATTCAGATAGTAAGGGAGGTACGAAGCGGAAACAAGGAAGCGAAGAAACAGCTTCCGATAATCCTGTGGTCGGGTAAGTTCTCAGAGAGAAAAGACACTGCCCTAGAAGAGCATAGCGGATTTATCGTATTAGACTTCGACCACATTGACGTGGAAGGAAGCAAGAATGTCCTGGCTACAGACCAGTACGTTTTCTCTTGTTGGATATCTCCATCCGGAGAAGGACTCAAGGCGCTTGTTAAGGTATCTAATCCGCATCACCATAGAGACCATTTTCGTGCGCTTCAAGCGTATTACGATAAAGAATATGGGCTGGAGGTAGATCCAAGCGGAATAAACGTATCACGCGCTTGTTTTGATTCCTACGATCCTGACATCGTAATAAACGAGTCAAGCAATATATTCGGTCAAATGATTAGCGAAAAGGCGCTATCACAGAAAGCCGAACAGCAGGGCAGGTATACGGATTATAATAAATTAGCTGTTGTTTCTTCTATGATTCGTCGTGCTGACGATGGAGAAAAGCACGCAATGCTTTTAAAGTCTGCGCTTCTTTGTGGTGGTTACATTTCTGCTGGCCGGATGGAGGAAGAGGAGGCAATACGAGTCCTTGAGCGGGAGATTCTAAAGCGCGACGTTGACTCTATCGAGACAGCTAGAAATACGATTCGCGATGGTATAGAGAAGGGCAAGACAATGCCCATTAGAGAGGTCATAGAGAACGAAAACTCCGCTAAGCTAGAGATGATGATCAGCGATGGAGATATGTCGTTTATATCCTCTGAGGACGAAGACTATCGCTGGATTCAGGATTACATTGATGGAAAGCTTACGCTAGGCCTGTCTACAGGAGACTTAGAGTTTGACAAATACTTCTTGTTCAAGAGAGACTTTACCATTATCAATGGCATCTCGAACATCGGAAAGAGTACTTTCTCTTTGTATACGATTGTAAGTTCGGCAGTTAACCACGGATGGAAGTGGATCATCTTCTCTGCGGAGAACAGAACCGCGGCGACCAAGATGAAGATTATTCAATTTGCTTGCAATGCAAGAGTTGCTGATCTATATCCGAGCGAACTTAAGAAGATGTATTCCTGGGTAAACGAACACTTTACCGTTGTAAGCAACAACAGCATATACAGCTACACCGATTTGATAATCTTTGGTGAGAAGCTGTTGCGCCAGGGAGATTACGATGGGTACTTTATCGATCCATATAACTCGCTTAAGATTCAAATGAGTAGCGGATCCGCATTGAGCACTCACGAGTACCACTACGAAGCGGCATCTGAATTGCTCAACTTTACACAAAAGCATAATCTGTCTGTTTGGCTTTCTACTCACGCCGTTACAGAAGCTCAAAGAAGGAAGGGGGATGATGGCTTACCACAAGCCCCTTACGCAGAGGACACTGAAGGTGGGGGAAAATTTGTCAACAAAAGTGATAACTTCTTGACATTCCATAGAAAAATTCAGCACGCAAATATGGATATTCGCCGAACGGTAGAAGTTCACGTTAGAAAAATTAGAGAGGTTGAAAGTGGCGGAGAACCAACGTCAATCGACTATCCGGTACTATTTGAGATGAATATGATGAATACAGGATTCATAAATAAGTCAACAAGAAAGCCAATGTTTGTGCCAATCCTCAAGCAAGAACCCCAACAGCTAAATATTGGAAATGACTATCCTTTCTAGTATATTTACAAAATGCCCGAAGAATACAATGAAATTGAGATCACTTTACCAAAACCTCCAAGTCTCAATCACTTCTATAGTGGGAAGCATTGGAGTAGCAGATCGTCTCAAAAAGTATCCTACTACAAGCATATTAAGACGGCACTGGAATCCATTGATGCGTGGACTATGGATAGCTTTAGCATTTCTCTTCGTTACAACTGCAGATACGATGTGGATAACGCTATTGTTTGCACAAAGTTTTTATCTGATTATCTTAGGAATAATGGATATGTAAAAGACGACACGCCAAAATACTTTAAATCGCAAAGAACACAGCACGACTCTGAGATACCAAAAGATACGTTTATAGCCAAGATAAAATGTTACGGATATAAGATAAGAGAAAATGACAGAAAAAGAACTAAGTCAGCTGTACTTCAGAGCGGTGGCGAGAATACACGATCTGGCAAGCGAAATGTACGAAGCGCTCCACAGCAAAAAGGGAGACCCCGTAGTGTCGCAAGAAGAAATAGCAGCGATAACAAATAAATACAGTCGCTGGATCAGGTCAGAGCTTGACTTCATTCGATCTGTAATTCAAGAGTATTTAGAGCAGAATAAATGACGGTTGTTCATATAGATAGTCTTGGCGGTATAAATTATCATCGCCTTATCGTTCCACTTATGCGATTAAAAGCTCAGGGATTCGATGACTTGTTTTTTATAAAGTCTCTTTCTGAACTTAAGGATATGAAACTAGATAGGGTAGATAATCTATTGATATCTAGAAAGTTATCTGTTACAAACCATAAAGAGTTTAGGAAGATGCTAGATCAAAACGGCATTACCCTAATACTGGACAACGATGACTACTGGAAATTGAATCCAGACAATCCGGCATATGCTCTTTATGAAACTTACTACGGTCCAGACATTAGAAAGACCATCAAGATTTCAGATGTTATATGGACACCAAATGCGTATCTGGGTAGACAGATGAAACATATAAACCCTATGGCAAAAATAGAGTTTGTAAATAACGCCATCGATGAGACTGAAGCCCAGTGGTCAAGCAAAGAAAAAAGCAAAAGCAAAAATCTTCGGTTTGGATATATGGGCGCATCATCTCATACCGAGGATATAAAGATTATGCAATACAGCTTTGAGGGAAAGAATCTATCGTGTATGGATGGTATGGATTATGAAGGAATACTGTCCGCAAACACAACATTTCCACCAAGGAATATATTTGAGTATGCCAAGAATTACAAGAATATAGACGTATCTATCGCGCCGCTAAAAAGAAACAAGTTTAACCGCTGTAAAAGCGATTTGAAAATTACGGAAGCAGCTATGACAAAAACAGCAATCATAGCTTCAGACGTAGAGAACTATAGATTCTCTGTCATCCATAATGAAACAGGAATTCTTTGCTCTACCCCCGAAGAGTGGAAGGATGCCATTGAATCTATGACAAAGCAAAAAGCAAAAATGCTTGGAGAGAATCTGTATGAATCATTAAAAGACGATCCCTTCCACAACCTAGACAAGATAAACGAAGTAAGATTAAAATACTTAACTAAATGAAATTAGTTTTAGCTACTGGATCTGACGAGGGCTATTATCCAAAGATGGATCAATACTTAAAGACCATAGAGAAGAATAGCAACTTTGATGAAAACTATTTGATCTATCTCGGAGATGGTGATGTAGACTTTGATTACAAAAATATAAAGCTAAGCAGGTTAAACAAAGATAAGTGCGCCTATATCAATATAAATAATTGCGTTCAACACGGAGAGTTCCTGATCACTGAGGAGATGATGAGCCTAGATGATCAAGACATTATCTGCTTTACAGATGGTGATATCATACTTCAGAGAGGACTAAACAAGAAGGAAAAGAAAATGCTGTCTGGTATGAAGGATGGTGACGTTATGGTCGGATATAATGCGTCCCCAAAAGATACACTGTACAACGAGGCGCTTAGACTTGAGTATACTGGAAAGGTTGTAGATGGGATTACGAACATTGACCTAAGAGAGATACCCATATACAATACTGGAGTTTTCATCGCAAACAAAAAGACGTGGTGGATGCTTTACGAAAAATACAAGGAGTTATGGCCTAGTGTGGAAGATATGTTCGAGCATTACGCAAAACAGCAATGGCTTATTAGCTATATCGTAAACGCAGATGAATACAACGTAATTGAAATGGATTATGGATTGCATTCTCACGGACATTACGGAATACCGTTTTGGGTATACTTTGATATGCGAGATAAAAACGATCCCCTTGGTATAGCTATGTACAAGGAGGAGAAGATACTATTTAGACACAAGCTTTGATAGATTTCTTAATTGTAGGGGCTGGTCTTTACGGATCCGTGTGTGCCAGAGAGCTTACCGATAAAGGGTATAGCTGTTTGGTTATTGATAAGCGTCCTCATATTGGCGGTAACTGCTATACGTCTCGCCAGCACGGCATTGATGTCCATACATATGGACCACACATATTCCATACGTCCGACAAAGAAGTTTGGGACTACATAAATAGATTCTCGGAGTTTAACAACTATAAGCTATCGCCAGTAGCTAATTACTTTGGGGAGCTTTATTCGCTTCCATTTAATCTTTGGACATTCCATCAGATATACGGAGAGCATAATGTAGAAGCTGTATCTAAAAAGCTTGAGCACTTTAAAACGGATGTCGAGCCAGATAATCTTGAGGACTTTGCTATCCAAGCTGTTGGGGAGAAGATGTACCGAAAGCTCATTCACGGATACACCAAGAAGCAATGGCAAACAGATCCAAAAAACTTGCCGGCTGACATCATTAAGCGACTGCCAGTTCGCCTCACATTTGACAACAACTATTTCAATGATACATATCAGGGCATACCAAAGGATGGATATACAGCTATTTTTGAGCGTATGCTAGACGGAATAGACGTTGAACTTGGTGTTGACTACTTTAAGGAGAGAAACGCTCTTAAATCAAAGAAAATAATCTATACTGGAAAGATTGACGAGCTGTTTGATTATTGCTATGGAGACCTTGACTATAGAAGTTTGCGCTTCAAACATAAGACATATGACACGAGCAATCATCAAGGAACAGCTGTCATAAATTTTACAGATGATGTGACACCTTACACTCGATCTATCGAGCACAAACACTTTGTTCCTTTTACTGAATCTTTTAAGACAATAGTCACACAAGAATATCCAGCCCCATATCAAAGGGGTATCGAGCCATACTATCCGATCAACAACAAAGAGAACAATCTAAAGTATCAGAAGTATAAAAAGCTTGCAGATGCGCAAAAAGATTTATATCTTGGGGGTAGACTAGCCGAATACAAGTACTACGATATGCACCAAGTAATCGCAAGTGCGCTTGCTTTTACGAAAGAAGCTTGATATGATATTACAAGAGAAGGATCTGTTTGAATTGATAAAGAAACATATACTGCCAGATTTAGAAGAGAGCGAACACAAAATATCTAAGTACGATTGTTATTCTCTTGAGAGAAGGATAGACATAGAGCTTAAATGCAGACGAACTCATTATGATGATTTGGTTATTGAAAAGATGAAATTCGATGCACTTATCCTTCGCTCTGACAAGTACAATACAACACCTGTTTATATCAATTCAACGCCAAAAGGCGTGTGGTCTTTCCAGATTTCAATGCTTCCTGAACCAACGTGGAAGGGGAGAAAAATGCCCACAACAACTGATTTCTCAAACAACAATATGATTATCAAGCAAGTAGGATATTATAATGTATCTTTGGGAAAAGATTTAACCACTATTCTAAAATTGAAGTGACTGGCGTATCTTAGAGACCCTTAATTCTAAAGCGCCTTATGAACAAAGCAATACCGAATCCGATGGAATGGCATTACTATACTAACAAATCAAAAAAGAGGCGCATAGACAAGCTGCTAAAAGAAGCGGCTTTACTGTTTGCGAATTGTGAACCCACGTCAGAAGCTCGGCGTGAGGCGCAAGAGAAAGAAAAAGAAATCATTAGTCAAATCGCAAAGATTGATCGCCACTTCGCAGAGCGTTGTGGATGGACTGGAAATTAAATTTATGAAACAACACCTATCATTACCTCTCCTCTTTGAGGCGAAGCAGATTTTCTTTGACGGAAAAATCGAAAAGAACAGAGTTAGATCAAATGTATTAAAGCGTATGGCTTTCTGTAATGCCTTTAGTAATTGCGCCACGAAAATAAATATGGGCGCGGTCATTGGCAAGAATCACTCTACTGTCATACACTACAACAAGCAGCACGAATGGCACTCAAAGTATTGCAATGAATATATTGAGTATTACACCGTAGCAGAAGCTCTTGTGTCTCAGTATGTAACCAAAGAAGAAGACTTTGGCGGACTAGATAAGCCAGTTATGGTTGGAATCATTAGAGACCTACGCCATACCCTTAACGTAAAGCAGGTTGAGATAAATAACCTGAATCAAATCATAAAGGATCTTAGCAAGCAAATAAAAGATGCTGAAGATGCCAAATGGAATATCAAGACTTATTCCGCTCTTTAGAGCAGGCTCCTGTTTTACAAGTACATTCCACTGGTCGCGTAACGCACCAGCGAATTAAGAACCGCAAGCTTCGCAATCTTCTGGATTGTCAATGTTACACGTTGGTTGCTGTTGCTCTTCCAAGTCATTGAGCCAATTGTCAAAACTATTTTCCTTGCCCACGGTATGCTTTTTTATAAAGTTTAGAAGTCTTTAGTTTACTGGTCTTTGATTTAGCTACAACGCCAGGTCTTGACACCTTTGGTTTCTTTTTAAATAGGGTAGCTGTTTGGAGTTTAGCCATACTATATGCTTACTGATTTTCGGACCACTAAGATAGCGATTCCAATCAATAGTAATGAGACGAGTCCCCAAAAGGTATATCGCTGAACTCGCTGAAATCCAGACTCTCCAGATACAAGCTGAGGTACGGAAACAGTAATAGTCCGTACGACAGTATCAGAATCACAACCGCCATCTATTATTAGGGTGTCGTAGCTCCGCATAATCTTGACTCGGAACTTGTCCTTTACTATCTCTACTGTATCCACCTGCGATATGATGACCGTATCCTTGACAACAATCGGATCGGTAACAACCGTGTCCGTGACAATCATCGTCGTTTGCTTGAGCAATTCTGGATTCTTCCTGATGGCTTTCTGTATGTGCCATTCTGGAGAGCACCCAATTAGTAATAGGGTGGCTAAAAACAATGCTTTCATTCTCATTCTTCTGGGACTTCATAGCCTGACAAAATGTATGCCTCTTCGGCGGCTTTATATTTACGTTTAACATTATTTCTTGCATCTGTCAATAGCGACATATTTCCTTTCTGGATGGCGATATTGGCAATCGAATCATACATCTTCTTTATTTCAGCCAGTTCGGCAAGTCTGTTCTCTCTAGCGGCTCCAGTTAGATCCGTATATTGAACCTTCTTGGTTCCGAATTGTTCTGAGAAATAGTAGAATTGAACACCTATGTTGTACTGGTAGTCTCTGACAAATGCTCTCGATACAAATCTACCAAGTGCGTCAAGCCTGTCATACTTTTCAGCTTCAATCTCTCCTCTCCTTCTCTCATCTCGAATTGCCGATGAAAGGAATGGTGGCAAGATGAGTGACTTGAGCGTATGTTCTGTATACTTATAAGCTTTAGTCATTGCACCATCGTAAGACTCAACGATATCCCTTCCGTACATATCCTTGTTTTCAGCCAGTCTTACGAGATAGGTAACACCCATATTCAATCCAAGAAGATCCTTAACGTATTCTGGGAAGCTGAGCGGATCGTTTACCAGGTCAAAGAAGCTTCCGTATGGATCCTCCATTGAGTAGTCATACACTGTTGCGATTCCATCCTCCGTAATATTGACCGGGATAATGCTGTGGCCTTCCATCCAGTTTGGACGAATGTTCTTGATATCCTCTTCGATTTCGTCGTCGTCTCCAAGAGCCGCAGCAGCCAATGCTCCAACGATAGACAAACGGAACGCGGCAATGGCAGCAGATCCAGAGAGTCTAGCGGCTCCGGCCTTAATGTATGCAGACTTCTGTGAGGCAGAAAGCTCCTTGTCTTTAAGTGCCTTGGCTATATCAGCAGCTCCATAGGTTATGTTCATTCCAAAACTTCTGAGTGCTTCCAGTTCAAAGGATACGAAGTCACCCAAAGGAAGAACAGCTATCTTAGAATACCATCTCGGCAACTTTGAGAATGTTGGCGTGGTATTCTTTACCACCTCAGCTGCAGCCCTTTCAACAGCTTTCTTTTGGGATCCCTTCAATGAGCTGTATTCCTCTCCGTAGAGCTTCATTGCCTGGCTCTTTAGCTCTGATTGGAATATAACAAGCTTCGTGTGGTCGTCAACAGAGGCGTACAAACTTCCTGCTTTTTGGTCAAAGCCTTTTATCAGGTCAGAAGCTTTCTGGAAAGCTGTTCGGTAGTCATCTTCTTTCGATGCTCGCGTATACATAACATCAATGAAGCCCATAAGGTTTGCATTAACGCTCTGGTTCATCAATCCGTTTGCAGCTGCTACGTCAATTAAAGCCTCCCATTCTGGATCGGTCTTTCCCTTGATCATCATCTCAGCACGTCGCTGCATATTCTTGATGAAGTTTGGATCCATAACGCCGTTAGCCATAATGGTATACCAACCGCCCGTAAGGTTCTTTCTCCAGGTTGGAATGTTATAGAGAACCTTTGACTTTCTGGCCGCAAGCAGGATGGAGAAGTATGCATCTGACCACCACTGAGTTCCTTCGTATATCTTAGGATCAACAAGCGCTTCAAATACATCTCTGTGTACGTATCGTCCATTTAGCGGAGAGAACTTATCTGTAACGAGTCTAAACTCACCAGATGTCTTTTCAGCTTCTGTCGCCTCGTTCTTAATGAACTTCTCTTCTCCGCCAAGCGATTCGCTAATCGCATAAAGCATATGCCCCTTATACTTGATGGAAGCAAGTGCATTTGCCGTATCAGAGAACATAACAACAGGATCCTTTTCCTTGCCTAATAAATTCTGAATAGTCTCAGGAAGGTCCTTTCTCTGTCTGAATTCTTGACTCGGAAGCTTTATAGATGATGGACTGATCTCTCCAAGCTTCTTGAATCTCTCACTTGTTCTGATCTTTTGAATGTCATCGAGATATGATTGGATAGACTCCTCTGCTTTCTTGAGGATGTCTGGGCTTTCCTTTGCCAACACCTCATTCATATAGTCCTCTCTCTTCGCCTCAAACTCCGCTAGATTGGCAGTATTCATAGGGGCGCCATCCATTAGCTCATTAAACAGCTTAGACTGAGCGGATGCAAGCTTTGATTTTTTAGATATCTGCTCTTCAAAGCTCTTTTGAGATTCCCTTAGCTGATTGAGTTCCTTTTTAAATTCATCTTGGGTTATATCTCCAGCAGCTATCTGATCCTCAATAATACGTATAGACTCAACAGTAATTGCCAAGTCTCCACGAAGTTCGTTTAGCTCAAGCTGTGTTTGTTCAATATCAAAAAGCTTTGATACTTCCTCCCCTCTTCGCGTTTGCAAAACCTCAAACTCATATTCAACAGCCGCATCAATTGCCTGACGAGATGGCTCATATCTGTTATCCTTCCAGAATCGATATGAGTTACGCATATAGCTTCCCATATTGTCAATAATGGACATTGCTGTTTGGGCTGGCAGTTTGTAAAATGCTGGATTAGAAATGAAGTCATCTGCAAAGCTATCGACGTATGCACGCATAGCGCTCGCCATTGTAGCGATTTCTTTTCCGTCTGGCTTAAGCATTAACTTTTTAAGCGTATCCCCATCCATATTGCCAGTCATAAGCAGGCGTACAAGCTCTATGGTCTCTTCATCTTTATTTTCAAGCAGCTTGTCTAAATTTTTAGATTGAAGTAATATCTTTCTTCTTTCGTTATTTACTTGAGAGGTCATATCGTCCTTGAACATACGAACGAACTTCTGTTCTTTTGACCAGCTATTTGAAAACCAGAGGTTAATAGCTCTCTCTCGCAAGCTCTTCTTCCCGTTGAATCGTACGTTTGAATCTTTTCCAGAAGCCTTTGATGCGCCATCTTCGTCGTACTCTGTGGTTTGTTCTAAAGGATCTGCCTTTTCGAGAACATCAATCTCACTTTGAGTTTTCTTTTGCTCTACGATTCTTTCAAAGTACTTAACCAAATCTGGATTGTATCCCTTCTCTTTGTACAGGCCAAGGATGTAATCTATAAAGTCAACTAGCTTTTGATAAAGCGTCTTTATTTGATCCGGAGCCAGCTTCTCATTATAGAACCATTGCTGAAATTGGTTAGCAAAGTACTCTTGATAATTGTTAGCAGCATTGCTAGCGAGAGTTAATGTTTTTCCGTCTTTGAATTTTAGCTTTGGGACAACAGTTTCGGCAAGTTGTCTAGCGCCGCCTACATCTCCATTAAATCTAGTGGCAGCATACTCAATAAACTCAGCTCTTTCTTTTGCTGTTAGCAAGTTATAATATCCCCAATGCCCAATTTCGTGGATAAATATCTCTGGATTTTTTGCTTTTAAAAAGTTTCCATTAAAACGATATCCACCAACCGCATTTTTTCCGAGCTTGTCCATCTTTTCAGAAGGAAGAAGGAAGTTGAATATGTTTTCTGACTTTAATTGATTGATGATATCAATAAGTATTTCTTTCTGTTCCTTGCTGTATCCCTTTGATTTCCTTATCTTCTCAATGACATTAGCTTTAGTGGAGGTTACATTCCTAGCGTCCTCATACTTATTCATTTCAGCTAATATCTCCTCAAGCGCCAACAATCTTTCCGTTGCTTTTTCAACAGATGTCTTGCTTTTGGATGAGTATTGTGAAATCCCTGATATTAGAGCTCTTATTGATTTGGCTTGAATTCTATCTTCTCTTGGATACTTAGAGATATCAAAGAACTCATTTTTTTCAGAGAATATTGGGAATGAATCAAGCATATCCCCAACAGTAGTGTATACTCCTTTTTGATTTTTCTCATCCCTAAACTTGAGCCAGCTAGGAGTCTTCTTTTCTATCACTTCGTACTTTCCAGTACCTGCATTAAATCTAACCTTATTATCAGATGGAACGAGATTCTCAAGAATAAAATGCTCTACGAATTCAGTATATACGTCTTTTGTTATGTTCTTGACACCGTAGACTGGCTCATCACCTCTCTGGTATGGGCGCTTTGATTTGGCTTTAATTGGTCCAAATATTAGGTATACATCTCCTTCTGAAAAACCAAGTCCTTCGTATTCTCTTCCTTTGAATGATGGACCGATATACACTCCATTAACGTTTACTTTTGGCTTAGCGAATGTTCCGTTATCAATATTCTTCTTAAGCTCCTCTTCGCTAATCTGGAATGTGTTTCCACTATCCACAGATCGGACAGTATACATTACCTTTCCAGTCTCTGAGACAAATCCGCCATCAACGCTATAGTTAATGTTGCCATCTCTTGAAACAAACTTCGATCCAACAAATGGAGTTTCTACTTTTTTAAAGTCAACTTTTTCTCCCTTGCCTATTACTCTTAGCTTGGTCGTTTCATTTTCAAGATATCTTTTAATCGATCCAGCAAGCTGACCGGAAACAAGGCTTTTAATTGTTCCGTTTTTATTTCGTTCGCTTGTATCTAATTTAAACTTGCCTTCAGCAAAATTAGCGGTAAGGCTAGCATTCTTTCCATCATCAGATATTCTAATTGCTGGAGATACCTCCTGAAACTTTCCTTTTAATGGTCTCCCACTCTTGCCAAGAATTGGAACCTTTAAGGTAAACTCGACGATGTCCCCTGGGTTAAAAAGCGCTATAAAATTTTCAATAAAATCTCTTGATTCTTTTTCTTTCCACCCAGCGACGCTAGATTTAAGCTCATCAATGTTTTGGGGCGTCTCTTTCTTTTGCGGTGCAGGTTTTTCAGCTGGAGCTTTTTCTTTGGCGGGCTTAGCTTCTGGAGCCTCTGCCTTCTTTGCTTTAATCTTATCGAGTTCCTTTTGGGCTTTCTTGATATCAGCTGTTAGCGCTTTGATCTCGTCCTTGTATATTTCAACAATACTCTCATAAGACTCTTTAGCGTCTTCGATCTGAGCCTTGAGGTCATCAATGAGATCGCGCTTCTCCTCGGCCGTGGCTTTAGATGCTCTAACTTTAGCGATTTCTTCCCTGAGTCGCTTTACCTCTTCGTCATAGTTTGACTTCTCTGTAGGTATCTCAAAATCTCTAAGATTTGCAATATCATTTTCAGCGACCTCAATCTCGGACAAAAGTCTTTTTTCATCATCAGACACCCCCTCTACAGCGGGCTTAGCTTCTGGAGCTGTTGGTTTTGCAGCCGGGGCCCCTCCAACAGCTGGAACAATCTTACCCGTAGACGTTTCAATAATCTCAATAGAGGTTGGATCAAATACCACAAAGTTCTTTGCGTCTCCATATCCACCTTTTGAGTTGTATGAGATTCCATCGTATCCAGAACGCTTGAGTATTTCCATTGTGCGCTCCTTGCCTAGTGCATCTTGCAGATCTAGGATTGCGGCAAATGTTGGAACATTCTCCCACTCAACACCATTACCTGTCGTTTCGCTTTCTGAAATGAAATCGCCAAGAATTCCAAAGTGTTCTGGAGCATCCTTTTTGCCAAAGTCAAAGTTGTTGACGTAATCCATATACGCGCCAAGCTCTTCATTGTTTAGCTGTATTTTATCTAGGTATCCGTCAGTTATTGGCTCTCTGAATTCAATCCAATTCTTTGTAGCTCCATCCTTTACACGAACCGTATATACAACGCCAGTCTTATCCTCAGATAGTCTCTTTGCGTAGTTCTTTGCGATATCAGAAGATTCTGTAAAGTATAATCCATATCCAAAAGCCTGCTGTCCCTCTCCTGTTCCAATATTCTCAAGCAGGAATTGATCAAACTCATAGGGACTTCCGTGGCGAAGGATTAGATCATTTCCTTCTCTTGTTACTTCTTGGGGCTTTGTGGCTTCAGGCCTTTCTTCTGTAGGTACTTGAAGTATTCCACCTGCTTCAGGCGCTTCTGGGCTTGGGACTTGCTCAGGTTGGGTTGCGACAGCGGGCGCCCCTTCGACGACAGGACTTGGTACCCCTGCTTCTTTTTGACTATCATATTTACTGTAGATTTTTTGAGCTTCTTCGTATAGAGTATTAGCTTTTGCTTTCTGAATCTTTAAAGCGTCCTCATCTTCAAGGCGTCTCATAGATTGAATCGTCATCCTCAGATCCTTTTGCAGTTCTAAGAATTTGCGCAAATCATTTTGAGACATAGATTTTACAACCTCATCTGCCTGGAGTCGCAACTCATAAAGTTGCTCTTGTTTCCTTTCTCTTTCCTCGGCTAATATATCCTTATCTTCTTGTGGTAAGTTTGGATCTTGCTCTTTATCTTTTAGAGTGGCAATTTCATTGTTTAGCTTGCGCTTTTCCTTTTCCTTTTCTGGCGTCATAACAGCACCGATTCCGCGAGAAGCCAAGTAGGTTCCTCCGCCCATCAGTGTTCCGATAATCGCTCCTTCTGTTATTTCAATTGGATCGATTTCATCACCAGTCATTGCGTTTAAAAGGGTTTGCTGTGCGGCGCTAGCAATGGCCTCTTCAAATCCCTCTTCAAACGTAGCTCTAACGCCAGCAGGGACAGCAGAGAACAACTGATCCTTAAATTCGCTAGCAGTAAGATCTTTTAATCCGCTACGCCCAAGGGCTTGACGTAGGGCTCTGATATCTCCAGCAAAGATTCTTTCGGATAGGCCCTCTACGATTCCAGATCCAATCCCATACAGCATCTTTTCTTGAGAAGTCATATCTTGGCGGTCCTCAACCTCTCTAAGGGCTGATCCAGCAGACGATACACCAAGTGTTGTAATGCCAGCTGCTCCGCCAGTAGCTGCGATAAGAGCTAGCTGTGGTACTTGCTGTAGGAGAGTTGGACCAAGTATTGAAAGTCCAGCACCAACATCTCCATCCATCATATTCTGGAGAAATCCTTTGCTAATCTGCTCGTCTGTTAGGCCAGAATTTCGCATACCAGCAATAGAGCTTAGCTCTACATCCTCAAGCAGATAGTTTCCAAGTTCTGTAACTGGCTCAGAACCAGATACTTCTCCAGCAAATTTTACAACTCCTCCAAGAATAGACTCGGCTCCATTGATGATGGGGCTTATAACAGACACATAACTCTCTTGGCGCTCCTTGATTTTTCCTTCACGCTCTTGGTAGTCCTTTCTGTCCTTTTCAATTTGATATTGTACGTTTCTGTACGCATCTCTTTTTACTCTGCCGAATGCCTGCTCGTCAATTCCTCCTGATTCCGTAAACAAAGAAGATGGAAGCTCAGCAACCGCTGGGTCAGAATTAAATGCTTTATAAATGCTATATAAACCGTCGTAATATTCTGGATCTTTTTGGATCTCAGATGCCGTCATATTGCCTTTTGCAATGGCATTAAAAAGCTTTACAGAAGAACCGCGAGGCTTATTCTCGGATATATCCAGCAAGAAATATTCGTCCTCTGATGGAGACGCGGATACCCCTGAATCTTCTCTTTTTTTTTTAAATGAACTAACGGCTGAATTTATATCATCGTCAGTATACCCAAAGAACTTAAGGCCAGAAATGTATGATTCTTGACTTCCGTTTGCAAATGCCTCCTCTAGGCCTTTAATTAGGTCTTCATTCATACTACAAATATACGACTTTGTTTAGCTGAGTTTAAACTACGATCACAAAGTGTCCTGGTAGTCTTGCAATAGTCTAAGCATCTTTCTATACGTAGTACTATTTATGTTAGACCCAATTGCTTTAACAATTCGTTTGTCTTCATCAAGTCTTGCTTTTTGCTCTGGGGTTCTTGATATGGAAGAAACATTCTTTCTAGCCGCCTCAACTTCTGACTTAAGTCTAGAAACATATTCAGCAATACTTTCTCCTTGCTTGAAGTCGGATCCAATTATTTCGCCAACATCTCCAGCATATACAGAAAGCTCTCCAGCTGCAGAGGTTTTAGATTCTGATTTCTCCTTTTGTAGTTTTTTAGACTTCTCTTCTTTTTCTACGTTTCTTAAATCTTGCAGTTTTTTATTTTGAGCTTCCTTGGCTCTATTTAATACAAAGTCTATGTCCCCTTGAGTGTATGAGGTGCTTCCGGCCTTTGATTTAATAAGCTCACTAATAATAGAAGCATAAGCTTCTCCACCTTCAGGACTTTCTGCTACTTGTCTTAGCAATCTTCCAGCTTCTTTTGGGTTGCTTTCCGCAATACCTCTAGCTCTATTTAAAATCTCCCTGTCTTTTTTAAATTGCTCCTCAACAAATCCAATTGATACTGGAGCCTTTTCCACTGGCACTGCTGTAGTCTCTGGTTTCTTTCCGTACTCATCAACGAGCCCTTGAGCGTTGTCGACTAAGCTGTTCCAGAAACCAACGCGCTTAACGTCGGAGTCTATTGACTGTCCAATGCTCTGCCACAAATCGTCCGATGCATCAATCCATTTTTCCTGTACTGGGCCTTCTGGATCTTTCGGATCTTTCTGTTGGATCAATACTTTAAGATTGTTTTGTGAGTCAATACCAGCTTTAATTACAGTCTGATCCCCAACGACAGCTTTAATTCCTGGGATATCAATAACCGCAATTTGATTTTCACTATCCCATCTTGGAGCTCTTGCTCCATAAAGCGAATCGGGCGTTGCTCTTCCGGCGCCATCCCTTGAAATGGAAAGTTGAGCTCTTTGAATCCCCAACTTCTCTCTTTCAAGCGGACCAAAAGCATTAAGAGACATACCTGGAATAGCAAGAGTTTTGACTCGCTCTGACCAGCTATTTAGATATTCACCCATTTGCTCTGGAGACATACGGTCAATCTCCTCTAAATCTCTTAGCTGTCCGGCTACGCCAATAAGCCTGGAATCAAGCCCTTGAACAGCTGCAGCATATTTAGAAAAAGCTGGGTCTTGCAGGTTTGATTGTATGTAGGAATTCGCCCATTCAACAGCCTTATCCTCGGAGATTCTTCCGTTTCTATCTGCGTATTGATCTTTGGCCACGTCCCAGTCATCAATCATTCTCTGTGAAAACGATTCTGGATCTCCCTTTGTTGGTCTAACGCCAACTGGCAATTCAATAATGGATGAGGTCGCAGCATACAAATCTTCTGGTCCTTGATATCTTGTTTGAATCAAGTTTGAAATTTGAGACTCCAAGTCAGAAGATGTAATAGCGTATTTGGTTGGATTAGAATAATACTCAGATCGAAGGCGGCGGCCTTCATCAAGCAAATATTTTCCAGCTCCGTGAGCTTGCGCGTATTGGTCGTATGCGTTTGATAGTGCCGTATAGTTTTCTGCAGTTTGTTCTTTTGCAAAATTCTTCATAGCATCCTGCCATCCATCAAGTTTTGATTGCACAAATGGCATAGCACCTGGAGCAATGACTCCTTCTCTTTGTTTGAATTGAGATAGAGTTTTTGCTGTTTCCAGTTCGTCTGCTCTTTTTTGACGATTTAAATCGTACTCTAATTGAGCAAAATCAGGAAGCTGTATTACGCCGCTTGGTACAACCTTAGCCATTACTTTTGTTTGTTAAATTTCTTAAGGAGACTACGGAAGTATGCACTCTCTTTGCTAAGACGCTTTTGTTGTGATGGGTTAAGAATAACTTCACCGCCTGTCATTTCACCAACTTTCTTTCCAGCTTGAACGATGTCAATAGGATTTGTCTTATGGTTGAAAGCGCCTTTAGTCATCTTTCCTCCAGTATTGAAGTTAATAAGCCCTAGGTCTTTCATACGCAAAAGCGCATCATACTGTTCATTGGTTAATCCAGAAAGCGCTTCGCGTTGAGCCATTAGATCTTCTGTCGAGGCTAAGCCCTCGGCCATTGCTGCAGCTCTACGATCATATCCACGACCAAAAGCAGCTCGCGGCTCTTCTGGCCCCATCGCCAATAAAGATTCCCTTTCCGTCATTAGGTCTTCCATACCAGCGGCAGCGCTTTCCCCAATTCTGCGTTCTCTTGCCGTCGCTGCTCTTGAAGATATGATATCTTCCTTAAGTTGAGCCTCCCCAGTGAGTGGGGCTTCTTTAGCTTTTCCTTCTACATCAAAAGCACCAAGTACGGCAGCCTTTCCAACGCCTCCCAAAGCTCCAGCAATGTTTTGAATACCACCTTCTACCGCGGCTTGAGCGGCCATACGCTGTTGTTGCTCTCTTGTCAGCGCTCTTCCAATTTCAGCTTCTGATCCCAATGCTGATCTTTGAAGCGCTCCCATTTGCAATGCTTGACGCTGAGCAAGAAGATCTTGTGTTCCTAAATCAGCAGCACGAATCATACCAGGAAGCGCACCAACAACAGCTCGACCACCAGCCTGCTGTGCAGCCGAGATTGCTGTTGCTGTTGAACGGTTGATTTCTTCCATACGGCGACGCTCAAGATCTGCCTGACGAGAAAGCTTGAGCATTTCAGCATACTCAGATGGCTTTTTAATTGGGGCCTCTTTGATGTCTTTAGCCATCTTAAGGCCTTCGTATAGCTGGTAAGCTCCAAGCCCAGCCTGAAGAGCGCCAGTTCCTAGCGCAATTGATCCACCTAGCTGATATTTCTTTACTTGATTATTCTTCTTTGAGCGCATAATACAAAGGTAATTATTATTGTCCTAACTGGTTAGCGAGGTTAGACTTAGCAAATACAGCATTTACAGCGTATAATTCTACTTCACTTGTTGAATCATTAGTAAGGCGAATCTGAGCATAGTAGTCGCGCATTTGATCACCTTCAATGGCTCCGTTTGCAATGGCTACTATTTCATCTGCGGGAGATACGCCAGCCACAGCAGAAGCGCAAGTAATAGTAGTTCCATTTGAGACGCTTGCAATAGTGTTTGTAATGCTTACAAGTGTTGAACCGCTAACCTTATACAAATCAGCACCTACTGGGAATGTAATATAGCTAATATCTGATGTGAATACAATATCTGAACCAGAGACAGACGCTACAGCTCCAAGTGCAAACACCTCAGAGGTTCCGCTCAGCGCTGTAATTGTTGCTCCTCCAGTATTTGCAGAGCTATCGCGTGGGATATAAGCATACCAGTTACGTTCGCGCTGATCGTAGTCTGTATCTGCAATGGTAGCGCTTTGGTCTGTGTTGGTAATCGTAGTGTCCCAGGCAGCTGTTCCCTCAAGGCTTATGGCTTCGTAGGACTTAACCATAGATGGATTGAATGCGGCAACCACTTCAACAACAGCTCCATCTGCTGATCCATAGTAAGTGGCTCTATTTGAGGCACTTGTGTGTTTGTACATTGTTCCACCCTTGAATGTGTATAGTATGTCGTCAATGCAAACGAGGCGTTCAGGACGATAAGAGTACAGGGTATTCCACACAGAGTCATCTACGTTGTAAGCGGCGGTGAATCCTTCCGATACAAGCGTTGAAGAACCGATAGTACCCGTAAAGTCCCCACAATCGTTGGGGAATGTAAATGTTCCAGCTGAGACATCAATAGTCACAGGAAGGAAGAAGTTATACGAGGTATCCGTAGCGATACCATAAAGCGTCGTTGGAGCTGTTCCAATGTACTCCTCTCCAAGAACTATTGGGTGGCCGTCAGCAAGGCGATCCAAGAACACAACAGCATTGATACTATCCTCAAAGTCATCACAGACATTGTCAAATGTCCTAAACTCAGTATCTGCTTTAAAGATGATATTGTCATCGTAGTCAATGCTTCCGAATACCACTGTGCTTCCAGAGTTTGTCTGGAGATTAAACGTATAGGTAGTAGAACCATCTGTGATTGATACATTGCTGGTACGGATATCTTCTTGAGAAAGGATATACTCGCCATTCTCGTCATCAACACCACCAACCACACGCTTTACAGAGGCGTACTGAACGATACTTGCAAACTTATCTTTGAAGTACGAATCCATACCCTGCTCACTGATTGGCGTAATACCATCGCGAGAGATGCGGATTACCTTTCCATTGCGGATATCTGCAAAGTACAGACGGCCAGCTTCAACAGCTACAGACTCTGGGTTGTTGTTAACGCCAAATTCTCCTTGATAGTACTGAGGCGTTCCGACCACATCCGTAGATACTGTAAGATTCTGTCCTCCGTCAGCATACTGAACAAGGTTGCGATTTACTGGGAAGAGTCCACACTTCTTATCTTGCAGGAAGATAACTGAATCGTCGCGGTTATGCATATAACGCACAGAGCCGTGAATGTAGTTCAGGTCATAGAAGTTTGCAAGCGTAGAATTGAAGGATGACAATCCATTGGTTTGTACGTCAATCAAGAATGGATCTGAGTATGTTACAGAACCAGTGCGGTATACCGTTTTAGCATCAGGAAGAACAGTAAACGGACGGCCAATAGATGTGTTGCTTGAACTAAAGAAATCAGAAACTTCTTCTGACTCAATATAGTCTACTAAATAGTTAAACGTGTTTGGCTCTGATCCGTATCTAATTCTGCGCATTCTGTAATACGTATCTCCCTCATCAAGCTGAACAACGCATTCTGTAGAGTTTGTTATGTTTAATGGGTTAACGCCAACAACAAATGTATCTCCAGCAGTAAACGATCCAGTTTGAATGGTGCAATCAATCAGATAGTAATAATCTGTTCCCGCTACCGTATTCTGCGACTCTATTACGTTTGTTACCAAGAATTGATTTCCAGATCCATCAGAGATAATATCTCCAGCATAAAGAATAACAGTTGAATAGAACTGAAGAGGTCTTTCGTTTAAACAGTATGCTCCGACTTGAGGAACAGACGTTCTATCTCCAGCCATAACGCCGTTTGAGTTTACGTCATAAGATCTTCCAATCTCATAGTAAACTTCATTTTGAGCTGTCTTTCTTTTTCTGTATATCTCGACAATGCATTTACTTGACCAGTTATCTGTTCCGCTTACAATGCTGTTCTTGCTAAAACCAGATATATTTTGATCTTTCAATTTGAGGAACCACCCAGTAGTATTATAGATGGTATCGTCGTTTGTTTGGTTTAAGATCGGATTTGAGTTTGCATCATCTGTGAGGTTCTCATAACCTACAACTTCAAAGTCAACTTCTGTTGGGTATATCTTGTCAGAAACTTTTTCAAAAGCAGAATAAGTTATTTGAGCGCCAGTAGTTGGGTTAAATATTGTTCCAGATGCAAGCGGGTCTCCGCTTCCAGATGCATAAATATATCCAGTGCCACCAGATAAATCAATGTTTGTGATATTGAATATAGTTGGAGGCAAGGATATCTGCAAAAATGACTGCCCAACAGCAATGTTTCCAACAACTCCAGTTACTGTAAACTTATAGGTAGTTTCATCTACGTAAGAAATAACTCTTAGCCTATCCCCTTCAACAAAAGAATATTCAAGATTTGCTCCTAGACCCTCTTTATACGAATCCTCTTTTCCCTCTAGTGATCTAAACGAAAGATATATTACATCGTTTGTTGATGGATTATATTGAGACTGTATTGCGACTGGATTGTTTGCGTAGTATCCAGAAATAACAGAGTATTGAATAAAGCTATCTATTGATCCCTTTTTAGCGTACACTGGAGACCATCGTCTTGCCCAAGCTGGAGCATTAAGTGCGCTTTCTATACGCATTACAACGCTTGAGTTTCCTTTGTAATTTCTGTCAGAAAACCAATCTATATACGCCTTACCAAGCTTCTGAACAGCCGAAGCTCTATTTCTATCATCATAAAATACAATTCCAAAATCGTGAGAAGCTCCAGACTTAAATTGTTTATAGCTGTTTATATCCTCCGAAAAGAAAGTAGAGTTGTAAATTATTTCAGATGTTTGTGTAAAGCTTCCGCTTGAAAATAAAGAGCTTGACCATATCCATTTTTGACCACACCATATAATAAGAGATCTATCATTTAATTGTGTGCCTGATGCGATATACTCTTCATCTCCATCTGTTCTTCTTACTGTGGATCCATATGCAGAATAAGAAGATCCGTAGCCACCGACAAATGTTAAGGTACCACTTTCCGCAAGTTCAAATATTGTTGAGATATTTATTCCACCCAAAGCACTTCCTCCACATACGTTTTTTAACGATATAGAAATACTTGGAAAAGAGAATCCAAATCTTTGCTTATATGATGCATTTAAGCCAGCGGACTGCACAACAACAGATGCAGAACCCTTATAGAATCCATATCTTATGGTAGCCGTTTTTCCTATAATTTTTGTATCAGGAGGAAAGTCTTGGGAAAATCTTGCGCCATAGTTCTCATCCGTAATATCGGAATCAAGAAATATAGTAAACGTATTTGATATAACAGAAGCTATCTCTGCAGCAATATCGTTAACGTTTGATCCAGCTGGTATAGATACGTATTCGGATATGGATATTGGTGTTGCAAGTAGATTCAAATATACCGTTTGGATAATTCCTCCAGCTGGGTGCTCAACCAGATCCTCATCAAGTTCTGTCCAGGATATAAAAGACCCATCTACGTATAGCGATATATTCTTTAAATCTATAGTTAAGTCTACATTCAACAAAGAGTCGGATGTTGTAACTACCGATGACAAAGAACTCAAGTCTAAATTGAATCCGGTTACAGTATCCTCGCCAGAAATAGTTTCTGTTTCTAGTTCTGCTGGTATATCATATACCTGATTCTCTTCATTATAGTTGGCCCACAAAGAAGCTCTAACACTTACGTTTGGATAGCCCTCTGTATAGTTTCCCAAAAACAAACGACCGCCAGAAATTGTTTGAGACTGAGCTGTAAATGGAACAGCATCATATAGCTTATCAGAATCTGTTGCGGAGATAAAGCGATAAAGCTCATCATTCTTAAAGTCTACATATAGTGTAGCTGAAGACGATAGGGATTGATTTAATATCTCTCCAATAATAAACCAAGCCCCAGTGTTACCATTACGAGCAAGCACCTCAATACGGCGTACATCAGCAACGCTGGTTAATACAGATACTCTAATGGCGTTGTTTTCTAATTTTTGTTCATCCGAAATAAGCCCATCACGCAATTGCTGTTGGCTTACCGCAAGCTCGCTATACTTAGAGATAGCAGATACCTCGCCATCAAGGTATACGTACCGATATGCAAATTGATACGTATTCTCGTAGATGTTATTCTCTTCAACATTTGAGTCCGTAAAGAAGGCAAATGTAGGCGGATCAAGTGGTGGTTTCTTAGCCAAAGTAAGGAACTCAAGCTTCTCTGAATCCGAACCAGTGTTTAACACGCCAGAATAGCCACCTCTAATCGCACGAGAGACGTTTATTTTCTTTGGAGATGAAATCCCATCAGTGAAGTAGAGAAGTGAGTCCTCATCCAAACTTCTGATAACGTCTCCTTTGATAAAGCTGTCCGCCTGAAATGAGAGAACAGAATCACGATAGACCAATTCAGCAACTCCAGCGGCTGTGCTAAAGCGGTAGATGCTGTGGTCCTCGTTTGAGTTCCATACAAAGAAGATGACAATGCCATCCTTGAGGTCAGATACGGATCCAATAACCTTGTTAGTTCCAGCAGGTAATGAGTGAGTCTTTGCTTGCCAGTTATTTCCAGCCTTAAAAGAAACAGCGGCATTACCGTAGGCATTCTTGATAACCCCTCCATCGCCATTGGTATCTGCAGAAATGCGCACATTAAGTGCGTCAGTCATCTCTACATTCTTTACCAGACGGACATCATCCTCCTTGTTGAGGTATCTTGGGGCAATCTTATCAATAGCCATAGATTAGTACTTAGGGCTTTGTACGAAATTCTTGCGAATGGTTTTAAGCGCCTCTTCTTTAGAGAACGACTTAAGGCGAGCATTAGCTAAGCGACGCTCATTATAGTACTCCTGACGAGCGCGAGCTTTCTCCACCGCTGGAACATTGCTCTTGCGCTCTACAAGATGGTAGTAGATATATGCACGAATGGCTTGCTCTGCGTATACGTGAACAGAAGGATTGGCAGCGAGTGCTTCGTCCGCAATATATTCAATATACACAGTATCTGTTCCAGTGCCGAGCGTAAGCTCAATACGGTTCTCTCCTAAGTTAATGCGGTACTCTCCGCTATAGTGTCCACCCCCGTAACCGTACAAACGACCATCAGTGGTAGAGTTTACAAAGTTTCGGTAGATAAAGTCACTATATCCCAACAGATAATCGGGAAGATTTCCAGCGTAGTTAGATAAAAGATTCTTGTTCTTATTCTCTCCAAAAACATAAACAAGTCCATCTTCACCAACGATACCAATCTTAAGCAAGTCAACATAATCTGCAGGTAGGGTTACAGTGTTTGTAGCGCTCACATTAAGGTTTGCGGCCTTGATGCGCTTCATAATGTCAAAGCCCAAGTCGCGAATACCGCGAAGGGCTAAGTTGCGTACCATCGTATCCGAGACATTGTTGACGTAATCGTCACTGTCAATGGAGAATACGAAGTCTGTTACAATCTGTTCTAATGATACGGTATCCTGAGCCATCTATTACGCTGTTTTTTCTTCGTTCACGCTATAGGCGTATACATCCTGATCGCGAAGGTTAACACCAATGAGTTTAGCAATCTCCACAACAAGCTCAGCAAAGTAATGCTCAGGCAGTTCAAAGTCTACGCTGTTAGCGGCGCTGTACACTTCCTTTCCAGCAACAACGGTGTATCCGAATTTAGGCTGAATAGCGACACGCGCTCCAGTAGTTACATTAAGTCCTTCTGGCTGCTTATAGTAGCGCATCTTAACGCTTGCAATGCTTGTTGGGAACACCTGTACATCTGAGCTAACTAAGGCGACAGGAAAGCTTGTAGATGGAGCGGACAATGTAGAGCGAAGGATGTAATCAATCTTCTCTTCGTCATAAACAATCTCTACGTTCTTTGCTGTTGCATCAGTAGTGATGATGGAAATAACACGTGCTAAATCACTTGGCTTGTCACCAACCCCTGTAGTGAGAGAAATGATTGACAGCTTAGAGAAATAGGATAGGTCTTCGTTTGCTTGCTTTACACGAGACTTGTCGCGACCCGCGTCAGACTGAGCATTGCGGATGCGCTTATTCAACGCTGCATCGTCAAATAACTTGTTAAAGATATTCATCTGAGCAACGGAAGCAAAGCTGTTAAAAACAGCAGGAGTCACAAAGCCTCGCTGGTCCTTATTGACCAAATCTTTAAGTGCTGAATATACTCGGTTTACGCTTGCCATTGTAGCTAAAGTATTTACACAAAGATAGTAAATAGAAAGAGGCCGCTTTT
>Ga0222713_10001570_pt1 | contig 25462 bp, 39 predicted proteins | sample C33_649DmetaG_FD_165061 | JGI IMG/M metagenome (GOLD analysis project Ga0222713, IMG submission 165061) | Estuarine water microbial communities from San Francisco Bay, California, United States - C33_649D | ecosystem: Environmental > Aquatic > Marine > Unclassified | place: USA: California... | reverse complement strand
GAAGAGTGGCCACAAGCTCTTGATCCATCTACTATATGTTCAAATCAAGATGATAAGCATAAATTTGAAAGAGGAGAGGCAATAGTAGATATAATGCTTGGAGACTATATTGAGGGCCTTGACATATTAGATTTTGGAACAGGAGAAGGACACGCTTGTCTAGGATTAAAAAACAAAAAAGCAAATAAAGTTATTGGATATGATATTGTTGATAAGTTTATAACACTCGATAATGTTCTTTTTACAACTAATTGGGATCAAGTGCAGGAAAATGGTCCTTATGATATTATTCTTGTATACGATGTAATTGATCATATCGAAAAAATTAATAGTTTAGAAGCTCTTTACCTGATGAAATCAGTTTTAAAACCTGGCGGCCAAATATTTTTAAGATATCATCCGTGGGTTGCTAGACATGGAGGACACTTTTATGAAAAAATAAACAAGGCATATATTCATAATGTGCTAACAGACGCAGAGCTTGATTACTATACTCCAAAAAAAGATCGGCTTAATATACACAAAATATTTAATACGGATCAATTTTATAAATCCATAGCTTTACATTCTGGACTTAGCATACTTGATGAAAATATACACAGAAAAGAAATAGAACCATTTTTCAAACAAGACAAAATTAAAGATCGAATATTAAGAAATTGTGGCTTGAAAAACTTCCCAGAAGAAAACTTCACAATAGAATTCGTTGATCATGTTTTAATAAATTAAAAATCATTTTCTAACCAGAACTTGTTATCATCATGAATTTCTTGAGTCTTTACATCAGGATTCAGGCCAGCATAATGTGAAAAGAAAGATGTTTGTCTGTAATCAGAACATCTGTTATATGGCATTTGATTAAAACATACTGGCAGATGAAAAACTTTAGTATTATTTTTTATAATCGAATAATTTATAAGATTTTGATCTAAACAAACCATTTCACAATTATAAATATTTTTATTTTCTTCATCATCAAAGCATCTATGTATATCTAGTCCTTTTTCATCATATAAAACTACACCATTATTGTAATACTTAAAAGGTGTATTCCAGTAAAAAGTTTCTTCCATATGAACGTCTTGTAATTTGGCATCCTTTACTAATTGTTTTATCAAATTCCATCGTATACTTATCTCATCTCCGTTTATACCGTAAACAGTATGAAAAGCAGACGCTTCATTATACATTCCAACAAATCCAGTTGGAACCATTTCAAAAATATTAGGAGAATCCTTCCTTACTAAAATATCAAGATCTATAACAAGATATTTTTTTGCTTTTGGCAATTTACTACCGATATAAAAATATTTGTATAACAATGGCTTTTTAGCATCTGCTGGAATTTCAACATTTAAAAATTCAGCATTGCATTTTCTTGCATACTTTTTAAATCTTTCTTCAACAATTTTAATGAAAGAGTTATATTTTTTTTGATGAAATGTGACAATTATATTTCTCATAAACCTTTTTGCTCCCAATATTTGTGATCCTTTGTCATTTGTTCTGTTTTATCTGCCAAAGACATTCCGGCATAATGTGAAAAATAAGCTGTATTTAAATAGTCTGAACATCTATTGTAAGACATTTGATTAAAGCATACAGGCAAATTATAAACATTTGGATTTTTTTTCAATATGCAATAATTTACTAAAGCTTGCTCGCTACATTGCACATCTTTAAAACATTCATATAAAAGTTTTTTCTGTGATTCGGTAAATCCTTGGTACAGATTTTTGTTTTGCCCCCCAAACATTACAACCCCAGAATTGTAATATACGAAAGGCATTCCAATACCATAAATTTTTGAATGATTACAAGGTTCAAGCTTGCATGTTTTTATTAGGTCATTTACTGAATGCCATCGCACTAAAATTTCATCACTTTCATGATGTTTATTTGTTAAAAAAGTCGCTCCCTCATTGTAAATTGCAACTTTATTTTCATCAACTATTTCAAATAGATTTGGAGAATCATTTCGTATAAGAATGTCAATATCAATAACAAGATAACGGTCATAACTATTAAGGGATTCGCTTATATGAAAAAATTTATCCATCTGTGGATCTTTTGATTTTTCAGATAAAACAACACCTATAAAATCACAACGACATTTATTTGCATATTTTTTATGTCTATCAAGAGCTATATCTAAAATACTACCATATTTTTCTTGATAATAACAAACTATAGCATTAGTTTTTTTCATCAAATGTCCTCTATATTATTAAAGTAAGGAACATATGATCATATTACAGAATTTCATCATTTTCTCTGTGTTCACATTTTTGCTTTATGTCTCTATTGAATGGGGCAAGGCCCTATTAGAAATTTATAAAATAAGTAAATTTGGTCCTAACCAATTATCTTTAACAAAACAACGCAGCTCTAAATGGAAAACTGTTCGGAAAAATTTCTTACAAAAAAATCAAGAATGTGCAATTTGTGGAAAAACAGAAAATCTCGTGCCACACCATAAACTTCCTTTTCATATGTTTCCAGATAAAGAGTTAGATGAAGAAAACCTAGTCACATTGTGTGAAAATCATCCTGTAAATTGCCACTATCTATTTGGGCATCTTATGAACTGGCAAACATATAATCCAAATATAGACGAAGATGTAAAAATCTGGTCAGAAAAATTAAAAAATCGAAGTGGTATAAAATAAAATTGAAACGACGATAATATTATGATATAAAAACAAGTCCTGTATGAAAGGATTTCACATGAAAAAGATCATCCATGTTAACCAACACATCATCCGAAGAAATAAAAAAACTGGAAAGAATGATCCAGTCATAACAGTAAAAACATATAAAGACACCAAATATTGTCACGAAATTAAAATCGATGGGCCATCAAAAATTATATACAGCCCCGAAAAACCTCTCGCTTGTGGAGCACATGTTTGGATCGAGACAGAATCTGAAGTATCTTTTATTGGAGAAATTAAAGATGCCAGTCAAATAATTTGTGTGAAAAGATAAAATGATTGAAGAAATAAAGTTTTCTAGAAAATTTAGTATGCCAAATGCTTATACATTTGAAATGAAACCTGTTGCTGATTTTATAAAAAGATGGATAGAACCAAGTTTTGAAACCATAGATCCATTCGCAGGCAAAAGCAAGATAGCAAAGTATAGCAACGATTTGGCTGTTTCTGGTAAGAATTCTGAGATTTGGCTTCAGGAGCTAGTAGATTCTGAATTACTTGTAGATGCTGTGATATTAGACCCTCCTTATTCTCCAAGACAAATTTCAGAGGTATACAAATCTGTTGGATTACAAGCATCATCAACCGATACTCAAAATGCTAGGCTTTACGCCGAATGCAGAAGATTACTGAACAAACTATTAAAGCCAGGAGGAATAGCATTATCATTTGGCTGGAATAGTAATGGATTCGGTAAAAAATATAATTATACTCTAGTAGAAATAATGTTGGTGCATCATGGTGGTGCTCATAATGATACAATATGCTTGGCTGAAAGGAAAGAAAAATGACTGTTAAAGAGCTTATAAACTATTTGAATAATTTTAATCAAGATTTGATAGTTTCAATTAGCGGTTATGAAGGCGGCATAACAGATAAAATTAATATACGAGAAACAGAAGTACATTTAAATATAAATGATAAATGGTACTATGGCGAGCATGAAGAATGTAATGCATACAATAGCGATGAAAAAAAAAGAGAAAAAAGAATTGTAATCTCAAGGATTTGAAATGGCTAACATTTTCATTATTTCTGATACCCATTTTGGACATCATGGAATGTGTAAGTTCCTAAGAAAAGATGGATCCAAAGTAAGGCCATTTGATGATACTAATGTTATGGATGAATATATGATTGAAAACTGGAATAAAACAGTTCGACCTAAAGATAAAATTTATCATCTTGGTGATGTAGTTATACATAGAAAGAATCTTAAAGTACTCAAAAAACTAAATGGAGAAAAAGTATTAATAAAAGGAAATCATGATATATTCAAACTAAAAGATTATGCAGAGTATTTTAAAGATATAAGGGGCACTCACAAATTAGACAAGTATTATATTCTTTCACACTTTCCAGTACATCCAGAATGTATAAATGACTATCAATGGAATTTTCATGGACATATTCACTATAAAAGAGTTATAAATGAATATGACGAAATACATCCTAAATATTTAAATTGCTGTGTGGAACATTGGGATTACAATCCTATTTCCCTTGATCAAGCAATAAAAACTGCAAGAGGCCAATAGGTGTTATATGAGCGAAGATGAAGTTCAGAAAATACTTGAAAATATAGAAATTATAAAAGATAAAAATACGATGATATTAAAATTAGCAAATGAAGTTGCTAGATTGCAAGCTGCAATTAAAAATATTACTAATAAATATCCTTTAGAAGGCGGCTGGCAATAAGGAATTTATATGAACTTCAAAATATGGTTAGAACAAGAATCAAAAGAAAATGTATATTGGGGCGGAATTGATTTAATTTCATCTAAAAATGGATTTTTAAATGTACATTTAGTTAATGGCAAAATATTAAAAGTAGCAGAAAATAGTCCTGTAACTAAACTAAAGTTCGCTCCAAAAGACACCTTGCTACAACCTCCTTGGGTAAAGTACTTTAAATATGATGACAAAGACCAAATAGTTTATGCAGAAAACAGAGTTGTAGATATAGTGCTAATTAGTAAAAAATATAACGCAATATATCTTATAGACAGAAAAGCAAAACCACAAGGTTTAGCAATACCGGGAGGTTTTATTGATGAGGATGAAATTAAAAAACATAATAACCCATCTGAAAATATAGAAAATACCGCAGCTAGAGATGCTGCAGCAAGAGAACTAGAAGAAGAAACAAATTTAAAAATAGACCCTTCAGAGTTAAAATTTGTAAATAAGTTTGCTATGCAAGGTTCTGATAACAGAGAAACAGTCGTTACTACTTTTGCTTTCAAATACTACGTTAAAGATGAATCTGAAATGAAATCTCTCATAGCATCTGATGATGCAGGACAAGCTGCTGGAAGTGATGATATGAAAGCAAAAGGGTTTTATGGTTGGTACAACTTAAACAATTTAAATAGTTTATCTTTCGCTTTTCCAGAACATAAACAAATTATTTTGAGCGCAATAACATGAACATACAATTGGTTATAGCAAGAAAAGAAGGCAACTTAGAATGGCTTTCAAATATTAAATATCCCTACAGAATTTATAATAAGGGGGTAAAAGATATTCCTATGTCCTCAGTAAGTATGCCAGACTTAGGAGGGAAATGCCATTCTTTCATCCATCATATATTCGAAGTTTATAATAACCTTGCTGATATCACAGTATTCACTTGTAGTAGTCCCTACGAGCACTATTCGTATTTTGCTGATGCGATAAATCAATTGCCATATTCTATTAACAAACTATTTAAATTTTCAGACGGATGTTATGGGATATCAAATACAATTTTGCAAGAAGATGAAAACTATACAACAAAATTTAAAATTTATCCAAAAGTATTATGTGAAAAATATTTTATTCATACTAGCGAGTCTTTTCAATATGCAAAAGGCAGTCAGTACGTTGTCTATAAGCAAAATATTCATAATAAACCAAGAGAATGGTACAAAAATATTCTAGTTAATACTGATTGGAATGGATCGGCAGAACAGGAATTAGAAAGAATTTGGCCTATGATTTTCGAAAGAAACAATAGATATAGATGCAAAGTTTGATCAAGGGAGCAATATCATGAGTTCTGGAATAAAAGAAAAACAAGTTTTTGTTACTAAATCTCCAAACTTTGATAGGCTATGGGATGCCGCTAAAAAATTTCCAGAATTTTCTAATATGGGAAAACAAAACTGGAAAGAATTTTGTAATCAAAGCTGTTATTATACAGATTTTCAAAATATAAAAGATAAACTTCTTGAGAATTCAAAACAAACAAAAAATGAAAACAAGGAAATACCAGTATTCATAAAATTTAATGAAGAAGATATACAGTGCCTTGAATCTTATAATCCTAAAAATTTAAATGATGTCATGATTATTGATTTGACAAATTTCATGTATGCTATTTAAATTTATTACGCATATGCCATTTATATTTTTTTAGTACTTGCTGATACTTGAATTTTTTTTCTTTATCTGATCTGTATACATCATAACGATATATTATAAATGTTATTAACAAAGCAATTAAAGTTATAATTCCCATAAGGAATAAGAAAAACACATACGCATGTAACTTTTCATTGACCATTAAAGTATTTAGTAAAATTTATGCAATTGCTGGATTTATATTAGTATGCAAAACTTTTTTGAATATTACAAAGATTCTGGCCTAGGTAAATGGCTTGATGAAAAATGGGTCGATATATCTCGCAAAGATAAATCCGGCAAGCATCCACCATGCGGTGCATCTGCGAAAAAAGGCACAAGAAAGAAAAATCAAAAAAAAGCTTATCCTAAATGTCGCCCTGCCTCAAAAGCAGCAGCCATGAGCGATGAATTAAAAAAGAAAGCAACTCAACAAAAAAGAAGAGCAGAAACAAAAAAGAAACACAAAAAAGGCAGAAAACCAGTTTGGGTATCTCACGAAAATCTAAAGGAATATGCTATGCTAAATGAAAGCAAAAATACGCCTAATAATCCAAAACTATGGAGTAAAGCTAAGTCTTTAGCCAAGAAAAAATTTGACGTATACCCTTGTGTTCCACTAGAAGCCAAAGCGTTGACGAAAACAGGTTGGAAAAATTATCATGAAATTAAAAAAGATGATATAATTTTAACATACAACATTAAAGAAAAATGTACAGAATGGCAACCTATAAAACATATTTCTTTCTATGAAAATGCTGAAACAGTACAAATAAGAACGCCAAATACAAATTTCAACTTCATATGCACTCCAGACCATAAATGGGTAGTTGAAAAAACTTGGAGCAATAACAAATTATGTGCAGATGGATCTATCAATAAAAATAAATATAGATATTGGCATGATAATAACCTCGCAAAAACTAAAGACATAAATAGTCATATGCGTATTATTACCAGTGCAAAAATAAAAGATGAAAACAAAAAATATGCTCTAGAAAATTTTAGTAAGTATCAAGATAATTGGGTCGAAAAAGTTATAAATATGACCAACGAACAAAGAGAAGCATTTTTTGCCGCAGCAATAATATATGATGGACATGAAAAACTTTTGAATGAAAAATATATTGGAAGATCCAATAGATATGGTTTTTCTCAAAAAAACCATGATCATGGAGATGCTTTAGAAATATGTGCAACTCTATTGGGATATAGAGTTTCATTTAGAACAAAAAATGCAAACCAAACAATGCGTGACTGGACAATATCAAAAAGGGATTATCAATCAACACAAAATGTTAATATTGAAAGATATAAAAATATGGATGTATGGTGCCCTACTACTGATAATCAAACATGGGTAATGAAGCAAAATGGAATGATAACTATTACTGGCAATAGTGCATACGCAAATTTGTGGGCTAGCAAATGGTATAAGGAGCATGGTGGAACATGGAGCAAAAAATCAAAGAATGAATCGACTTTTGTTTCTTTCGGAGATTGGCTTAACAATAAGCATGGAGATACAAATACTCTAAATGAATGGATGAGTTTTAGACAAGCAAATGAACAAGATGCTACTAGTGAATATACATTCTCTGGCACATATAACACAGAAACTATTCCTGACCTTAAAGAAAACTCTAAACTTATTAGTGTAGAGCAAGCTCTAAGTATTATACCACCAAGCTATAATACACAATTCTCAAAAACAGCAAAATTAGAAGCTGGCAAATCTCTTAATGAAGAAAATAAAGAAGTTGTTTGGATATCAATAGAAGACCAAGGAGTTACATATCTGTTTGAAAAAAATTAATCTTTGCCATCGTTAACATATAGTCCCATTAGAATAAAAATAATTAATATTGGGGCTGTTACTAAAAATAAAATATTGGCAACATAATTTATGAAAGCAGACATATAATATTTATACATCATGGAATCTTTAGTAAGATTAGTTTTGTTTCTTTGGTTTATTGCATTCTTAGTTGGAATATTTTTTGGATCTATTATACCCTTATCAATATTAAAAAATTGGAATGTTTACAGCACCATTTTGATTATGGTTGCTGCAAACATTCCATTGTGGCTTACCAAACTATTTCCTTTTATGATACCTTTTAGTGTGGGATATTTTGTATCATTAGCAATAACTTTATTTGTTAGAAGATAGCTTAGTATTTGAATACTTTCCATTTTTTTCTTTAGAATCAAACCATGACTTCCATAACCTAATTGATGTTTCAACACTTTCTTTATCTGAAATATTATACATATTAGGGCCAAAATCTACATCTTGTTTATACTTACTTTTTGCTACAGATATGCAAGAAGATTTGGCTGCAAGCATTACTAGAGGATGTTCATCATGCATCAACTTCCACAGATAATCATTAATTTGCTTCTTATATCCAAAATAAAAAGCAGCACCTGCTCTATGAGTAAAATCTTTTGATGTAAAAGCAATCTTAAAAACTTCATCGTTTGTAATTGCTTTGCCCTGATTTTGACAATAAAGTGCCAGCTCTAACATTTCAGGAGTTCCAAGATCTAATCTCGAAGATAAGATTTCGTTTTTAACTCTTTCTGCTGAATACTTGTCCCCTTTTAGAGGCACAACTGCAAAAGTTTCAGGTTGAGCTTGACCAAGACAAAGAAGCAAGATCATCAACATGGCCTTCTCCTTAATAAATAAAATTTGACTTCCTATATTGTGCAAAAAATATTAAACAAATCAACCTAAGTTGTGTTTGAGTTCTTTAATTTCTTCTTCTAATTTTTCTATTTGGTTTTTTAATATTTTAATGTATTCTTGATTTTCATTATTTATATCACTTAGTTTTTTATATTCATCAAGAAGATATTTCATGTCTTGTTTAGCATGTGACATAAATTCATAATTTGCATCATCATCTTTTTCCGGCCAATTACCACCAAACCACATTAAATAATTCTTGCTTCCAAGAGAATTTATTTCCCAAGGGCCGGGAGTGCCATCAATAACTCTTTTATAAATTTCAGAAAGATATATTTCGTCCATACATTAGCCTCCATGCTAGTAGTATAACTAAAAACTGAATCGACTCAACTCAAAATTCTGGCCCTGTTTCCCCTGAAAAATCAAATGTTAAAATTGGATCCATCTTACGCATTTTGAAATAATTGAAAAGATTCATAATTGCATCTTTGCTATCATTATAAATTTTCATATCACTTTTTATTTTATTCAAGAATAAAATATATTTGTTTCGATATTCGTCTAAATCGGCGTTGAACTTATCCATATCCCCTTGATATAACCCAGGGGATTTTTTTGTTCTTCTTCCATCGAACTTAATGTTTGGTTCCTCATAAGTAAGATATCTAAATGCTCTTCTCGCAGTACGCATTAAATTCTTTTCTTCAGGACTAGATCCACTTGCTTCACAAATAAGTATGTTATCTTTTTGGGCTAGCCATTCATTAAAGTTTATCATACAATATTTATGAAACTAACACTTTTTTTAGTGTCTAAATTGAACATCGATGATACATCAGATCGCATAGATATCAACATTTCTCCATTCTTGTTTGTGAGATACATATCACAACAAGCAAAAATACTAGAGTTGATATTTTTGTTCAATTTGCATTTTGTAAAAGCTAGATTAAAACAAATAGAGGTTGGCAAGCCCACTGTTGATCTCCTCAAAAAATTTTGCCATCCGCTGATCCCAAGGCAATTTATGGTAGTCAAAACTTTTTACAAAACAAGTAACAATTAAAATTTTTAGGGACACTATCTTATTTTTATAGCAATTATCGAGGTAAATATGAATTCACTTAAGAAATGCAGATACGGTTTGATGATGTATAATTCTAGAGATGTTTGGGTTGGCAGGTCACTTGCACTTTATGGTGAATTTTCTGAAAATGAAGTATCTTTATTTAGAAATGTAATTAATGATGGGGATTGGGTTTTTGATATTGGTGCAAATATTGGCTGCCACACTTTGGCTTTTTCACAAATCGTTGGTAAGACTGGAAGAGTTTTTGCATATGAACCAGTCCGCACCAACTTTTACACTCTAGCTGGTAACATTGCCTTGAATAATATTTTTAATGTATATCCTCATCAAGTAGCAGTCGGAGAAAAAGTAGGTCTATTAGATGTGCCGGAATTAGATGTTAATAGAACTTTGAATTTTGGCGGTATAGAATTAAAAAATGATTACTCTAAAAATGTACACTATAAAACACAAGTTGTTTCTATAGATGAAATACAAATTGATAAAATTGATTTCATGAAAATTGATGTAGAGGGCATGGAATACGAAGTTTTATGCGGTGCTAAGAATAGTCTTGAAAAACACAAGCCAGCTTTATATGTAGAAAGTGATAGAGAAGAAAACAACGAAAAAATATTAAAGTTCTTAAAAGAAAACAACTATGAAGTTTACTTGCATGATACTGAGCTTTATAATGCAGAGAACTTTGAAGATAATTCTATAAATGTTCTTGTAGCTGCAAATGAAAAAAATGAACCTGTTCCAATCATATCAAGAAACTTGTTGTGCTTACATAAAGAAGGCAAAGCAAAAGTAGATTTTGCAAACTTTACTATGCAAAAAATTTAAACAGTTGTTTTTTAACATTCAACAAAACAGATTCCCAAGAATTATCTCCAGAAAATATTTTAACAGATTGATACCAAGGCGTTGTTTCTCTATTACAGAACCAACGCCAATCTATATTTTCATTCAAAATTACCCAACATGGCACTCCCATAGCTCCTGCCATATGAACTATTGCTGTGTCAACACTTATGACTAAGTCAAGCTCTGATAAGTAATAAGATAAATCTCCAAAGTTTTTTATGTGTTGCCCCAAGTCTACAAACGGAAAATCATCAAAGCTTTCGTTTAAATCAATTTCTTTACCATGCCAAATTCTTTTTCCTCCTGTTTTCCAATTCAATCCATAAAATTCAACATTAGGACATTCAAGTAATAATTTATAATAAGATAAAGGTATGCTTCTAAAATGGTCTCTCGTATTTTTACCATTTCCATACCAGCAAAGACCAACTTTTTTCTTTTGTGAATTTATTGGTTTAGAAAATCTAAGACATGGTTTAATATATGGTTCACATTCCAATCTCGATGAGTCTCTTATCTTAAGTAAATGTGGCAAGCTACAAATTGATGCACAAAGATCAGAGGGAGCTGGTTCGTGAAATCCTTCATCTGGTCTTAAAACCCAATCATCTACACAAGAGAAATTGTAAAGTATATGTTTTAAAGATTCTTGGACTTCACATATTAGTCTGCCTACTTTCTTTTTTACTTCGGGCAAAAACCTTGCAAACATAATAAAATCGCCAATTCCTTGTTCATTGTAAAGTAAAACGGTTTTATCTTTTGCTTCTAAACCATCCCATGTAGGAACTGTAAACCTATCACGACATTGTCTTGCAACTTCGGCAGTAAAACTTTTATATCTGTTTTCGTAAATTTCAAATCCTTTTTCGAAATATCCTTGCCGTAATAATAAATTTGAATAGTAAAGCTGTAATTCAAAATGTTCAGGATCCAACAATAAAGCTTTTTCATACATCACTCTTGCTTCATCATATCTTTCTAATGAAATTAATATTACTGCAGCATTTATAAGAGATTGACACTCAGTATAATTGGAAATTTTTAAAGATTGTAGTATGCAATTATATGCATCTTCATATTTTTTCATTTTGTGATGGATATGAGATAAATTAGACCAAGGAACGTGATATTCAGGCTGAAGCTTCGTGGCAGTTTCAAAACAAAAAATAGCTTTTTCTAAATCTCCAGTTTCAGATGCAGCTAAACCCATAAGATTTAAAGACTGACTTGCTATAGAAGTATTAAAGTTGATTATTTGCTCGGTATTTCCTACAGAAATATTAGCCTTATAATTTTCATTTATTTTATTGAGTATTTCTAAAACGTCCATTTAATTATAAAAGTAAGTAAATACTAATAGCCAATTTATTAAAAGTAAAAATTATGAATTTATCAGCAGTATATCACATTTATCCAAAAACCTACTGGCAGGAACATGTATGCAATAAGTTGTTCCGTATGCAAGAAAGTGGCCTGTTTAGTTCTGGAGTAAAATTATACATTACAATAATACAACCAACATTGGAAGATATGAATTGGCTAAAAGAATCTTGCAATGAATTTAGTGATGATATAAAAATATTTCCATCAGAAGAAAATTTTGTTGAGTATGAAGCAATTAAACTTGTAAAAGAATTAGGGAATAGCATGGATGGCTATACTATGTATTTCCATACCAAGGGTTGCTCAAGAAACGCTCATCGAGATCAGAGAATTATAGATTGGGATGAAATGATGTCATTTTTTGTGATTGATAATTGGGGAAAATGCGTTGATAAACTTTCACAATACACATGTGTCGGATGTAATTTTTCTGGAACAGGAGCCAGACACTTTTCAGGTAATTTTTGGTGGGCAAACAACAACTATATAAAACAATTACCAGAGCCAATAAAAGATCCGTTTAGGTGGGCTTATGAATTTTGGATAGGCAACAGTCCATATCTAAATCCATTTTGTCCATATAAAGCACCACTAAATCATTATGTTGATAGATGCACGCCAGATATGTATGTAAATGCCGATTGGATAAAAAATTGTTTGTAAATCAAACAACCCCACATACCAAATGCCATTTATCATCATCTAAATGCTTGCCTTCATTAACTTCTGCTAAGTAGTTATATAAAGAAAGCCAACCTGCAAACATATATTTCTTATTTATTAATCCGAAATACCACAGAGGCAGACTAGAAATATAAGTTTGATCAGTAACTAAAAGAGTTGGCTTCTTAAGATTATTGCTATTTATAATTTCATGAACTGTGCCAACAGTTTTAACGCCAAATGGCACATAAGCAACTAAAAAATCACACCTATCAACCATTCCTAAATCTTTTCTGACAAATTGTTTGGCAATAGATGTCAAAGAATCTAAATCATTTGCACTTCTAGCAGACTTTATTTGTTCTGTCCATTGTTGCTTTTCATCAGCAAATGGATTGAAAACATCTATGCCAAATCTAAAAGTTAATTCATGTATCGGATTGTCTCTCCAAAATTCATCAACTGCATATTCTATAGGTCCGGACAAATAACATTTTTTGTTTTTCAAATGATTGGACATGATTGCTCTCCCAAGGCAGAGCCAAATTGTATCTGTGTAAAATTAAAATTCAAGATTTTAATTCTGTTCTTCTAGACTTATAAATTTTTTAAATGTCAAACCCTCAGAGTATTTTTTCCATGAAGGTTGCCCACGCCAATCGCCCTCTCCTCTAGGTTCAGAATTTGGAAAAGGCTCAAGCTTTTTAGGAACTTCCTCACAATTAGCAGGAATATATCCTTTAAGTTGAGGATACTTAATGGTATTAATTGCACATAAAACAGGATCCTTATAAGACATGCCTCTCAAATGCATATCTGATCTTCTTTTCATCAAATCAAGTAAAGTATATTTTTCGCCATTTATAATAAACTCTTCATATAAATATTCTTTTCCATACTGAGTGTTAGAGGCAATTTTCACTTTTGGTTTTAAATCAAAAACAATTTTATTTTGATTGTAAGCATACTCATCTTCTTTACCATCATCTGGCTTCCATTGATCAAAGCTATATGCTAAAATAGCCTTTTTAAGATTTTTATATTCTGGATATTTTACTAAATCAGTAATCAAATTTTCTGCTGTTGTTATATTAAGATATTTCTCTTGTGATGTCGGCCAGATGGCAACATCTACTTCTTCATTTGCTATAGCACTCCTACCAAGTACAGCATCACCATGTTTTTGCACACGATATCTTTGCTCCTCTGCTGGTGGTAACTGATTATTTTTTTTAAAATAATTACCAAACAAATCATGTTGTGTTAGACCCTCTAGTCCAGAGACTGCTGAGTCTATAGGATTTTTCATATTCTTAATCATTTGATAATGAGTCTTATTCCTTGGATACATTAAAAATCTTCTTTTTTCTGGGAAATAAATAAATGTATTTCCGTTTCCACTTTGTGAAGTGTATAAATAATCTGGATTCATAGCTTACCTTTATATCGAATATAAATATAGATATTAAATTAAAACAACAATTTTTGAACATACTTTTTTTCTATGTAATCAAATTGTGGATTTTCAACATATAAACTGCCATCTTTAATTTCTCCAAAACCGCTTATCGTATCAAATCCCCATGCATCATATATTCCTGGAATAACAATATCAAATAAACTGCCACCACTTCCGGCAGTGATGAATGTTAAATCTTTGTCTCCAACAGTATGATGCGTACAGCATCCAATTAATCCTTTGAAATTAACAAAATTACCAATTTTATTGTAAAAACAATCTCCAATAAAGTTTTTGCTAGTCCACCACCCATACTTTTTGTACTGCTCTAATGAATCAATAATAAACTCCTGTTTTTCAACTAAAACATTATTTTGTTGAAGCTTCCAATTTCCTTTCCCAAAAGAAACAAAATTTAAACCAGATTTTTTTGCTTCTTCAACATGAACCCATCTTCTATACATTGATTGTGCATGATTTAAACATGAGACCCAAAATTTCCAAGGATTTCTACTTTTTTCATAAGCCAATGCCCATACCAATTCCCCATAGCTTCTTGCATGAGCCCTGCAAAAACTATACAAACTAAAATATGAAAGCTCTTTGACTAAAGATTCTTTTCCTCTGCCAAGTTTAGTTTTAAACTCTTCAATTTTTTTAATGTCTTTCTTAGCAAATCCTTTACGATATAATTCCGCATCAGATTCGCTGCAAGCAATAGCATCCATAATCATTTTTATTCCATCATCATCATAAACTAAGAAGCCAGCACTATTTCTATAACTAACATAATGATCTATAACTTTAAGTTTCCTGCCATCGGCACTTGGCAAAGGTCTAATCAAAGCCAAAGCAAATACAATATCGTCACGATTTTTAATTCCTATCTTTTTACAAATTCTTCTTTGTGCTGGGGACTCTGCAAAAGTTAAACCCAAAGAGTCGCCTTTTGCGAACATCTCAGTTACTTTTTTATCTTCAAATGGATAAGAACTTATATCTTTATCACTCAAATCATTTAATTGAGATAAAGCCCTGTTGCAAAGAAGATCCACTTTAATCAGACCTTTTTCTTCTACTTCGTCCTTGTTTAATTTAAGTTGATTGCCTTTTAACAAAAGCTCTTTTGGAACTTCATTTGGGAAAATCACAATTCCACCACAGTGTAAAGAATAATTTTTAATTTTACCTTCCAAATCATTAGCCATGTTTTCAATAGACTCAACATGCTCTCCAGCTAGTTCGCTGAAATTAAAAATTTTAGGAACAAACTTCCTGTGTCCATGCCTTCTAATAGATTCTCTCATAGCGCTTTTTTTTCTGTAATAAACATGATTCGATATTCTGCCAACTCGATTGCCATATTTTTTGAAAACTCTTTCAAGAACCAAGTCTCTTTGATTATGTGCAAAATCTAAATCAACATCTGGAAGATCTTTCCTTTGCTCATGCATAAATCTAGATAACGAAAATTTATTCTCTATAGGATCTAAATTGTGAATTCCCATTAAGTATGCAACTAAGCTACAGCCAGCACTGCCTCTAGTTACATGTCTATACTCTGGAATTAAATCCAGTATTTCACGTATTTGAATAAAAGTATTCTCGAATCCAAACTTTTTAATTAAAGCAAGTTCTCTATGAAGACGAGTAGAATACTCGACTCCAGTAGGACACTTTCTACGAAAATAATAATTAAGATTCATTATCCTTCCGGGTCAAGAAGTTCTAATGCTTGCTCTAAAAGTACTAATGCCGACTCTACTTTAGTACTATCAATATTATTTTTATTCAATTCCTTAGCCATAAGATGAACATTTTGTATGACTATTTCTAATACATCATGAGTACTAACTTCTTCACACAACTTGTATACAATAGTATCCCAGTTTTTTAAGAGCGATTGAAAATTGATTCCTCTCATCGTTGCCTCCTTGCCACTTACACTTTAGATTTTTTTTATAAAAAAATTTTTAAAATAGAATACCTGAGCAGAAAATATTTTTCGAAAAAATTCAACAATTGATACAATAATATATGTTCGAATTAGTTGTATCAAGATATAACGAAAATATTGATTGGATAAGAATAAGCTCCAATCCAAATATAAAAGAAAAAATATATAATAAAGGCGCAAATGATATTATAGAAGAAACAATTTTATTGCCCAACATCGGTAGAGAAGCACAAACTTGGATATTTCACATTCTATCAAATTACGATAACTTAGCAGAATATACAATTTTTTTACAAGGCAACCCTTTTGAACATTATAAAAATACAACAGAAGTATTATTAAATATTCCTAATTCTCTAGATTCTCTTGTTAAAATAGAAGAAGGACTTTATTCTTTCTCAGATAGAATGCTAGAAGATACTTTAGAATTTTGTCATACATATTTTGTTTATCCAGATAAATTATATAAAAGATACTTTGTTGGAGAAGTGCCAAATATTTATAAATTTCCAAACGGGGCTCAATACATTGTACATAAAAAGAATATATTGAACAAGTCATTTTCATTTTATGAATACATATTAAAAACCTGCGAATGGAATGATCACGGTCCTTGGAGTATTGAAAGATTGTGGCCTTTTATATTCAGCGCAAAAAGCGCCCCAGCTACTATCGACCCTTCTTTATTTTCTTAATTTGTTTAATAAGATTCTGTGTTACTTGTATTGCATCATCGATTATTTCATCTGCCGATTTGATATCAACATTATTTTGACTGTATGGTTTCTTATATCCAAATACCACGCCCTTAATACATGACTCTGGCACAAAAATTCCACTATACCTACATTGATTAACTATTGGCATGATACCATCTTTTGGAGTGATATAGCAATTATCTTTTGCATCAACTAAAGATAGAGGCATCTTTCTATCAACATAATCATTTGCTCCATCATCACCATGTATGAAAAAAGCTCCAACTTTGCCTTCGTAATGATTCTTTAAAAGATCTCTATACTTGCCAGATTGCTCAGCCGCTATATTTTTCTTGGGATTTTTTATATCGTCCCCAACTATTTCCTTTGCCTCATCAACAGTGAGAGTAAGATTTACACAAACTAAACGATCAAAAAGAGCTTTGACTTGTGATGACGGTCCATACCAGTGTACAGGTGTAAATACAATAAATCCGTCAGCTTCTTCCATTTTTTTATAGACATCTTCTTCGTACATTAAATCGTTTGTGCCATCATCCTTAGAATAACAACTACATGGATAATGACATTGAAATCCATTTGCAGTACCTATACAACCTTTACATGGCCTTACTTGAGGCTGGTCGTCCATAACACTAAGATCTATTACATCAACTTTTACATCTGACAACAAAGCCTGCATAGATTTCTTCATTAGAAATGCAGTTTTTGAATCGCCTCCAGAACATGATTTAATTGTTCTTGGAGAACCTTGAATAGCTACTATTTTAATCTTTGCATTCTTATTATTTTGAGTAGCTTCTGATAAAAATTCTGTAAATGTTCTCAAATTAAAATCCTTAGTTATATTTACAAAATATATCTATACAGAAAGCTCATGGAAAAACTCCATGAGCTTTCTGCAAATTAGATTTAGTCTTTCTTCTTTTCTTCTCCCCTTCTACTTCCCCTAGCACCTTTCAACTTTTCCATCAATTGTTTTTGATAGTCGTTGAACTCTTTTTCGCTCAACTTTCCATCCATGTCAACATCTGCTTTCTTCCAACGATCCCACATATTACGACCACCAGATAACTCATCCTTGCTCAAAAATCCATCCTTATCCTTATCACTTGTTTCAACTAGCTTTTTCCAATTCAGAGGACCGCCTCTCTCGCCCCCTTTGCCAAATGGACCCTTCTTGCCATCAAGAGGCTTGTCTCCTTTTGATGGAGGATTGTCTTTTGGCGCTGGCTCTTGAGCAGCTAAAATTCCCATTCCTACAAACATAGCTAACAATGCAATAATTCTCATATTCATTCACCTCTTGAAAAGCACCCCACTATTAGGGTACCATATTCTAGATGCTAAATTATTCCAAATGTTTTACATTTAATCAAAAATTAATAAATAAAATAATGGAAAGCCTCATCAACAAAATCAAAACAGAATATCCCAATGTAAAAATATATGCATACGAATATCCAAACAAAATAGAATTGAACTCATTGGTTGTACCAGAAGAAGCTAGAAGAAAAGGTATAGGATCATCAATTATAAAAATGATTCAAGATTATGCATATGAAGTTGAAAAGCCAATAGTATTAGAACCAAGCGCAGAAAAAGGATATAAACAAAAATTAGATAAATTTTATACAAATCTTGGATTTGTTCACAATACAGGGAGAAATAAAGATTTCGCACTAAGCAAGACATTTGGACCAACTATGTACTGGAAGCCAAATATTAGCTTCAAAAAGTTCATGGAAAAAAATTAAAATTGCAAATATGTAATATAGAAAGAATTGTAATATAATGGCGCTTTCACACAATCCATTAATAGCAACAAGCGGACTTGTACTTGCTTTAGATGCTGCAAATACAAAATCATATCCAGGCTCCGGTGTAAGTTGGTATGATATAAGCGGAAATAATAACCATGCAACTTTAGTAAATTCTCCAACTGTTACTTCTGGTTGTTTGGTTTTTAATGGTACAAACCAATACGGAACAGTTTCCCATAATAGCACTTTGTGGAATGGACAAACTTTTACTCTTATAGCCGGTTGCTATAAAACAACTGCAACATCCTCAAGAGGGATAGTAATATCAAAAGATAGCAACTACATTGACACATCTTTTAATAATAATGGGTATAAAATAATGGATTCATTTTACAATGCTAGTGCAGCACAAACTTTATTTTATGGTAATTCTGCTGTTCAGAATGCTTGGAGAATACACACTTATACATATAATGGATCTAGTGCAAATATGTATGAAAATGGAATAATAGCAAGCACAAATACAATAAGCGGCTTACTTATGAATACAGGTGGAAGTTTATATCTTTGTAATTATGATGGTGGTGGTGCATATTATTTCGGTGGTTCTGTAGCATTCTTTCATGTTTACAACAGAGCATTAAATTCAGGAGAAGTATTACAAAATTTCTATGCAGTACGAGGAAGATTTGGACTTTAACTAAAAACAAGCACTGCTCTCATCCTTAATACCATCAACATAATTTTGATATTTCCTCATAAATTTAGCCATTTTAATTCTATCATCTTGTTCAATATTTCTATCGTCACCTAATAACATGCAAACTAAAAATACTATAATAGAAATTGAAATGAAACAAAGTCCAAAAACTGTTAAAGTAAGTCCTATCATATTGCCCTCCATAATATAAGATACGAATAAACTTATAGTGGCGCAAAAAAAATTATACTTTTATAAATATTAACATGAACTTATCAGAATGGCTATACATAGTAGAAAATTACTTATACTGCGAAGAACTAGATGCAGCTTCAAAATCAAGCGGCGAAATTAATGCTCTAGATTTCGTAGAAAAATTAGCTAATTTCTATAAAAAAAATAAAAAAATGCCACAATTCCGTAGAAATGTCATTACAGATGATGAAAAAGAAGAAAAAAAATTATTTATCAAACTAATAAATTGGAAACGAGCTGTTCTAGGCAAATCTAGACATACAATATACCCATCAGTATTCAAAAAAGCTAAAGAATTAGGATTGCCTGACAACTGGCTTCAAACAGAAATTAGAAGCGAAGAAAATCTAAAAACTAAATATGAAAATATATTAAGAGATATAGCAAAATTTTATATCTCAAACAAAAGACTTCCATCAAGTCGTACAAAAAAATTCGTACAAGATCCCAAAGAAACTATACTGGGAAAACAACTAGCCTTGCTTAAAAGATTAATAACTAAATTCCCAAATCTAATATCACCCGCTACAATAAAAGAACTTGGGCTTCCCGAAAATATACTCATAGATAAAAAATTAGATAAATACGAAAGAGAAGCAGCAGAGCTCGTTAAAAAAACAGCAGAATTTTATAGAAAAAACAATAGGCTTCCACAAAATAAAATTGGCAAAAAATATAGAAAGACACCAAGGGAATTAACGCCAGAAGAACAATACGAAACTGATTTGGCTGTCAAAATAAATTATTGGAGACAAACTGCTAAAATGCAAGCGAGAGGCAATATTTATATGTCTGCTATAGAACTCGCAGAAAAACTAGGACTTCCAGATAATTGGCTCGATTCAATAACAAGAGATACAGGCACAGGACAAAGCATCATGGATAGTCCAAACTATAAATACTTTCCAAAACAACCATCTTTAACTTTTAGTGATTATAATTAAAATGAAAACTTTCAAAGAATGGTTTAATCTTAACGAAATAAAAAATAGCACATCATTAGTGCAGTCCACTATTGATTACAATCAATTCATCGATTGGGCTAAATCAGAAGCAGATAAAATAAGCCAAAATAAAGAAAAATTCTCAAACCTTGAATTCCAATGGGCAGAATCACCAGATAATGTAAAAATTATAGCTTACGAAAATAATCAACCACTAGGTTACGTCGGATTAGAAAAATTTGAAGATGGATATAAAATTATGACTCTTGGTGTAAAACCACAAGCAAGAGGAAAAGGATTGGCATCCATAATGTACGACTACATACTAACAAAAACAAAACTTTATAGCGATGTTATGCAAACACCAGAAGCTAAAAAACTATGGCTCAAACTATCAAATAAATACAACGTACAAGGATATAACAAAACTTCCAAAAAAACCTTCAAAGTAATTCCGCAAGATAATGAACTCAAATCTTCTAGCCCATCATTCACTCTTTACTCAGATCAAGAAAATGATAATTTTCTCGTCGCTTCAAAATAACTAATACATGAAAACTTTCAAAGAATATGCCGAACTTAGAGATAAATCAGAATCCTCTTGGTTCATGCCAGATTTAGAACAAGAAAAAGAAGAACTAATCAGACAAGCTAATGAACTAAACATTCCAGAAAATAAAATCATAAAAGCTTTCCCAAACGGAAAATTAATAACACTCAATTCCAAAATTTGGAACGAAATGCTCAACACAGAGTCAAACAACAAAGACCTAAATTGGAAACAAATTGACTCTTGGAAAGAAAAAGACGTAAACGGCATTAAAAAAGCACTTAAAGATAATACACCGTTGCCAGCTCCAATATTACTAAATTATAAAAATAAATACTATTGCGTTGCAGGAAATACAAGACTTTCTATTGCTAAACTTATGAACATAACACCACAAGTTTGGATGATAAAACATAAATAATAAAAAGGAAACACTATGCAACTATCTTTCAACGAATTTGTAAATAATAAATTTATGCAACTTTTGGAACACCTTGATCCCGATCCAAAAATTCTCGGACAAATTGCTCTAAAAAGCGATGGCCATAGAGGAGTTGCAGCAGAATATAACGGAATGCCACTACTAGTTTTCATCAGTTCCTATGGTGGATTACCAGGCCATAGAGAAAATTCATGGCGAGTTAGAATTGCTGACCATAATAGAGAAGTAAAATTAGTTCCAGTCGATCTAAAACCAGATATAGTAAATCCTTTCCACACCAAACATTTATCTGTAGGACATGATACTTTGCCAACTTTCGAATTTTTACAAATGGCTCTTAGCGCATTACTTAAGTTTCTTATCGAAAATAAACCAAACGCAGTCGATATCAGCTTGATGAGAAAAGGATTCTTTAAAAAATTTGTAATACATGGAACAGTAAATAACCCTCTCGATTTGCCAGATATGCCTAGATACGGCGGAAAAGAAACACAAGAAGTTGATGAAAAACATAAAGAAAAAGTACAAGATCAAATGCTATTTAACAAAAGATTTGACGCAGGTATAAGAAAAGTACTTTTTGAAGCATCAAAAGCAACAGGACAACAATACAAAGTATCAGGATCAGACCTAATAGTTACACAAAAAGGACTAAATGTTACTAGAGCAGGCGGATACAACACAGATGGAAACTATATAACAGATAAAAACTTGGCCCCAAGAAGTCAAGAATTTAAAGATGCTAAAAACAAAGTAGTATCAGACCTATACCAACAAAGAAGAGATGCCCTTAAAGCTAATAGATCTGAATTCGAAAATCTAGGTTTCTAAGAAGGATTAGATTCCATATACTTGTCAATTACCGTTTGTAAGTCCGAAAAATTCGGAACACCAAACGCTTTTTTCATCACAGGATTCAACATATCAACAAATTTGGGATCGCCAAACATACGCTGCATATAACCACCAGCTCGCATTCCCATCTTCTTACTCAAATAATCCCACGCCATCTGACCATATATCCCCATTAATGTAGCCGAATCATGCTCTACTAAAAACTCATTAAAACTCTTCATAACTATACCCCTTTTTATTTTATATAATACATTTACTCAAATAATATGTCGGTGAAATGCCAGAGTGGCCAAATGGATATGACTGTAAATCATACGGCTAATGCCTTCGGGGGTTCGAATCCCTCTTTCACCAATAATGAAAATAAATGTATAAATAGTTATTATGAATTTCAAGGCATGGCTAAACACATTATTAAATGAATTTAATGTAACCAACTTATATGATTTCTATGCACTAGAACTTGGGAAAAACCAAGTCCAAAGCTACGGCGACTCTCTGCAAGATAAAGAAATTAATGCAAAAATAATACAAACAGGAAATGACTTATTAGAAGATATAAACGATAGCTTAGAAATTATCCTACTAGACAGATTTATACCACCAATTTTAGATCTTTATAGAGTTTATGGATTCAGACTTGGCAGTTTTGAAGATTATTTAAACCATGAAGCACCAGAATATGTTGACAAAATAATGAAATATTTTCCTCTCTACCGTAATAAAGAATTTAGAATGAGATTTTATGACGATATTATCAGCGACAAATCATGGATTAAAAAACTCTACAATTATACAAAACAAGAAAGACACGAAGCCCTTGTCACCGCCCATGACTTTCTAATTTCCAGAGAACTAATTTCCAGAGAACGTATAACCGCAGGACTTGAAACTTGGGACCAAATTTATAAACTATATCTCAATAACTGGACAGACGAAATATTGACTTCCCCAAAAGAAATTATAAAAAGAATAGATTCAGTATTGCAAATGATACACAATAGCGGAAGTATATTGCAATACATGCCGCCAGAACTAGATAAAGGACTGCAATACAGAGATAATGTCACTCACCTTAATCAATTACTAAGATATGCATCCAACGATGTCAGAGAACTACTAAGATCCGCTGCCCTAAGTGGCAAAACAACCAGCGATACTGTTAATTACGGACAAATGTTTTTGACAGCAGCAAGAAGATCAGAAAAATCATCAAATCTACTATGGCAAATTGATCAAAAATATATACCAAAAAATATAACACTAAAATCCTTTAATAATAATATTGCAACTTATGAAGTAGACACAACTCTGCCAAATAACAAAAAATTAACATTCGATATAAGATGTATTTTTTACAACTTCGATAAAAAACATAAAGCAATCAAAGCACAAGTACTTAAAAATACTATACAATTCGATAACTTAGAGGAATACATCGATAATTATAAAAAAAGCAAATTACACTCAATCACAAAAACCGATATCCCAGGCTTGTCTTTCGAACAACAAGGCGAATATAGACAACATACCGATTATAATGAACTCGCAGCACCTTTCATGGCTTGGCTTTCACATTTTATAGCTTTTTTCAATAAATATTAATTATGAACTTTAAACATTGGCTAATAAACGAAGAATCAAACCAAACACTAGATTCAATGTTGGCAACAACATTCTATAAATATGTCAAAGAAACCAATCCATCAGCTAATCTCAAAAACCCACTAGAGAAATCACCAGAACTAGATAGAAAAACACAATTCGCTGAAATACAAAAAAGAATTCAAGATATTCAAAATTATTATGCCAGCCTATCAGATCAAGAAAAACAAAATTTTCACACATGGAACAAAAACCAGACAGAAAAATATAAAACCCAACAAACCGATGAAGATAAAAAAAGATTCTTGCTAAATTACCCACACCTTGGTCCAGAAGACTACGAAAAATATAGAGATCAATCCCCCGGCGCTCAATACGCATTTAGAAAATATCAAAGAAACAAATGGTTAGAAAAAACAGATAAAAATGAATGGAATAACCTTACTATAGTTCATTGGTTCCACGGTTCAGCAGATAGAAAATACAAAGCAGCAGAAGAAATGCTTGAAGGGAAAATACCACCACATACAGAACTAAGTGCTACCTACTACCCAAAAGATTTTAACATGTCCAATGTAGGAGGAAATAGATGGGGAGACTTCGCCGTCCAATTACAAGGTGAAGTTGTCAGCGGACACCATATGGACGCAGCTTCAGATGATAGATGGCATATGGGCAAACAAGTTCTAACAGGAGAATTCGGAACTCCAGATAACCCAGTAGAAAAATTCGGCGGCAAAGCCTATACCCTAAAACCAAGTATTTCTTCCGATGAAAAAGGATGGAACGAACTTGTTATCAGAAATTGGAAAATAATAGCACTACTCATGTACAAAAACAATAAAGTAGGAACAAAAGATCCCGCCGAATTACAAGAAGATAAAAGAATTATGGATCTAGCTAAATCAAAAGGCATCCCAGTTAAAGTAATTAATTAACTAATCATCTTTTTACTATGTCTTTAGTAACATCATGCCACTTCTCTCCATCTGAATGATATACTTGCAAAAGCTCACCAACCGGCATTCCACCTATCCTATTATTCAAATTCTCAGACTTTGCAACCAATACAAACCTGTCTGGATTCTGTGAAGGCGAATAAGAATTGTCCCTATGACCCTGCGTCCACTGAGTCTCCCCTGTCCTACCTCCCCTCATCTGACCCAACCTAGCCCTCACTAAACCAGATTGTAACATATCATCTATCTGCGGCCTGCCAGTTATACGATATGCTAAACTCGGATCCTCTCCTAATAAATGATCCGGCTTAGGCTTAAATATCCCCTTCTCCGCCGTAAACACACGATGACGAGTAGGACGATCTTCCTTACTCTCCATATAACACTTGAAATTTAACATAAAATTATATATGTAAAAAATTAAATTAACACCTTATAAATATTATATATTATTATGAAAGAATTAC
>Ga0222713_10001568_pt1 | contig 25464 bp, 32 predicted proteins | sample C33_649DmetaG_FD_165061 | JGI IMG/M metagenome (GOLD analysis project Ga0222713, IMG submission 165061) | Estuarine water microbial communities from San Francisco Bay, California, United States - C33_649D | ecosystem: Environmental > Aquatic > Marine > Unclassified | place: USA: California... | reverse complement strand
CCTTCTGGATGTTGCGCGAGGCGATCTTGTGGCCCGCTGGCACCTGGCTCTTCGAAGTCAGCCCGTCCACCAGCTTTGCGCCGATGGGGATGTCGGCTCGCGCGATCAGCACGTTGTCGTTTTCGTGCAGCCGGATCACCGGGCCCGATGCGGGTTTGTCCTTGATGATGATGACGCCGTCGTCCATTGCCTGCCTCCTGATGCGTAATGTCGTATTTTATCGCGCCTGCTCCGCTCAACCCCATTGCACCTCCTGCCGTGCATCGCAAAATACTGTATATAATTACAGTTATGGATGCACACCACGCTGCCACCCTGCTGCCGGACACTCCGGATACCGCACACAGCCGCAAGCTGCGACTGCCACTGGCGGCCGGCAAGGCGACCGCGGGCTTTCCCTCACCCGCCACCGACCACGTCGAACGCCGGCTGGACCTGAATGATCACCTGGTGCTGCATCCGCAAGCCACGTTCTTCATGCGGGTCAAGGGCGACTCGATGATCGGCGCAGGCATCCACGATGGCGACCTGCTGATCGTCGACCGCTCGCTGGAACCCGTATCAGGGCGCGTAGTGGTCGCAGCGGTGGATGGCGAACTGACCGTCAAGCGCCTGCAACGCAGACGGAACAGGATCATTCTGCAGGCCGAAAATCCCGCTTACTCCGGGATCACTGTCGGCGAAGACCAGGAACTGCAGATCTGGGGCGTGGTTGCTTACGTAGTGCACGCGCCGTGAAACGCGCCATCGCGCTGGTCGACGGCAACAATTTCTACGTGTCCTGCGAGCGGATATTCAATCCGGCAATCGAAGGCCGCCCGGTGGTGGTGCTTTCCAACAACGACGGTTGCGTGGTGTCGCGCAGCCCGGAAGCCAAGGCGCTGGGCATCCGCATGGGTGTGCCGTTTTTCGAAGTCCGGCGGCTGGTCAACAGCCATGGCCTGGTATGGTTCAGCTCGAATTACGCGCTCTATGGCGACATCAGCGCACGCATGATGGAACTGCTCGGTGAGTTCGCACCGCGCTGCGAGGTGTACTCCATCGATGAATGCTTCCTCGACTTCACCGGCATGGTTATCGACATCAACAGACATGGTCACAACATCCGCGACCGTGTCCGCCGCTGGCTCGGAATTGCCACCTGCGTCGGCGTCGGCACCTCGAAAACGCTGGCCAAGCTCGCCAATCATGTCGCCAAGACCCAGGGGCATTACGGCGGCGTATTCGACTGGGAAATGCTCACAGCCGGTGAACGTGATGACGCCATGGCGCGCCTCGACGTAGCCGAGGTCTGGGGCATCGGCCGCCGGCTGGCGCCACGGCTGCATGACATGGGCATTCGCAGCGTCCTTGATCTGCGCCTCGCTCCGGCAAAACGGATTCGCAGGCGTTTCAGCGTGACTCTCGAACGCACGGTAGCCGAACTCAACGGCCTGCCCTGCATTGAACTGGAACCTTCGGAGGTGCGTCGCGGGCAAATCGCCGCCAGCCGCAGCTTCGGCAGGCCGGTCACTGCGCTGGACGAAATGCGCGAAGCGGTTGCCAGTTACGCCATCCGTGCAGCCGAGCGGCTGCGCGCACAGCACTCGCTGTGCAAGGAAGTCGGGGTGTATGTCGAAACCGGCAGATTCGTCGACATCGCAGAACGCTACAACGCCTCCTCCGCGGTACCTCTGACAGTTGCCAGCGACGACACCCGCAGGATCAGCGCAGCAGCACTGTTTGTCCTCGAGCGCCTCTGGCGTCCGGGATACCGTTACAAGAAAGCCGGTATCTGGCTGGGAGGACTGCGGCCGGCCCACGCCATCCAGACCGACCTGTTCGCCGGTTACGAACGCACGCGTTCCGCACAATTGATGACGGCCATGGACGCCATCAACCGCAATTACGGCATGCACACTGCGACCTTCGCCGGCGCCGGCATCCGTCAGCCCTGGCGCATGCAGTCGGCGCGCCTGTCACCGCGCTATACCACGTCCTGGGAAGAACTGGCCGTCGTCTCCTGATCGCGGTTCAGCCGGTAACGATATGCAATGCCAGGTACGGAACCAGGTTGAACAGGAAAATGCCGATCTTGTATGCCGCCATGCCAGCGTAATGGATGGCATCGAACTGTTCGACCGGGAGGCGAAACCAGCGGCCATGAAAGCTGTGCAGCCAATCGTGTGCCAGCAGAAACACCAGGAACCACCACAGCAATAGACCATAGTTGATCACGGTGGACCAAAACAGCAGTTCGCGCAAAGTATCGATGCTCATGAGCGCCTCCTTGCTTCACTGCCCCGGCAGCGGCACCACGGTCAGTCGTGGGTCAGCGGTTTGCTGGTGAACAGATAGTCCTTCAGCTCCTTGGAAAACGTCGGATCTTTCCGGCGTATCCACTCCAGCACCATGGCCGCGTGCTCCTTTTCCTCGTCGCGGTTGTGCGCAAGGATGGCCTTCAGTTCGGGGTCCTTGCAGGCATCCACCCGCTGGTTGTACCAGTCAACGGCCTCGAGTTCCTCCATCAGCGAAACGATCGCACGATGCATGTCACGGGTTTCGTTGGAGAGTTCTGTTACAGGCTCGTGGTATCCCTCGTTGGACATCAAATTCTCCTGGTTCAGATAAAGACGTAGCTCGGAAAACCACTTTCCTTATATTCCAGATCGTTACGCATCGCAATGTCACTTCTCGCCGGCTGCCAGGCTTTCCGGAACAACCGCCACCCTGGTCCTCTTGCGCAATTCAGCATAAGTCAGCCACAGCAGGAATACCGGCAGCACAAACCCGATCAGCAAGGGCGCAAAACCCGCAACCCACGCCCATACACTGGTTTCACTCGCGTACAGGTTCCATGCCTGCAAACCCAGCGGCAGCACGGTGAACAGGAACGCCGGCAGCATGAACCAGAGCCTGTTACCCATGCCGACGCCGGCATTGGCGCGTTGCGCGCAGAAAAAAGTCACCGCCGCAACGAACACCGCCGTTGCGCCGCCGGCGGCAGCATTCACCATGCCGATAACCATGACGGTGGCCTGATATACGAACAACAGGATCAACGCGCCCCCCACCATGCGCCGCAGAATCGTGTCTGACACGGTGCACCCCCTCAAGGAAATGTTCTATGGGTCATGTTTGCAGATTTTGCCCTCATGCAACATCCCCCGTCCGCAGGTTCTCACAGACAATTCATATAGCCGGTTACATCGGCTTTTTTGGCTGCCTGGCGGCAGCCTCGCGCAACAGTGCACTGATGGCGTGCTGACCACGTTGCTCGGCATGGGCAAGCGGTGTGACGCCCTGCCGGTCGGCAATCCGGGTATTGGCGCCATGCTGCAGCAGCAGACGCACGATTTCGGTGTGCCTAGTACCGCCATCACCCAGAATCACCGCCTCCAGCAGCGCGGTCCAGCCCAGATCATTGACATGATTCACGTCAATTTTGGAGCCCAGCAGCACGCGCACCGTCTCCACGTGGCCATAGTGACAGGCGGGAATCAGGGCAGTTCCGCCATAGCGGTTGGTAAGCTTCAGGTTGGCGCCGGCCGCAAGCGTCAGGCGCACAATTTCGGTGTGTCCCCGCGCGCCGGCCAACAGGAAAGCGCTGTCGCGGATGTCGTCCTGGGCATTGACGTCAGCGCCGCGCGAAATAAGCAGCCTTGCTGCCTCGACATGACCGCCCTGGGTGGCGGCAAGCACGGCATTACGGCCACGGCCATCGCGCGCGTTCACCGGGGCACCACCATCGAGCAGCCGGCTCACCGTCGCCACATCGCCCCTTCGGGCCGCATCAATCAGTCCGCTGTCTGCCGCCATGACACCACAGGGCAGCAATCCCAGCAGCATCCAGACCCACCTGCTCATGACGGCGCACCTGCATCCGTCAAGGCATCCCCATACACCATGCGCGAAATCCGCGCCCAACCCGCAGCGGCTTCACACATGCGGCACGGACGCGAAGTCGATACCAGGATGCAGCCGGAAAGATCGCGGGTACCCAGACGTCGCGCAGCGTCGCGTATGGCCTCCATTTCAGCGTGAGCGGTGGGATCACCCGCAATGACGACACGGCTCGGCGCTTCACCGACGATCCGGTCATCGCGCAATATGACAGCGCCAAAAGCCTGATCTCCGGAACTCACGGCCGCATCGCGCATCGCCCGCGCGCGCTGCATGGTCAGTTGCAGGGAAGAAGAAGCACCAGCCCATGCCGGCAACAGCAGCGGCAATGCGATCAGAATCTGCCGGCGGGTCAGCATGCCCCGGATTGCCATAGCTTCGCCTTTACCTGCACCAGATCAGAATATACTATAAGTTATTGTTTTTTAATTACTTTTTAATACCTTCCCAGCGCCCAGCCGCCTGCTCATCGGTGGCCCGCGCATCAACCCAGCGCCCGCCCTGCGGCGTGATTTCCTTTTTCCAGAACGGGGCCTGCGTCTTCAGGTAATCCATGATGAACTCACAGGCGGCGAAGGCATCGCCTCGATGAGCACTGGCAACGATCACCAGCACGATCTGGTCAGTGGGTTTCAGCGTGCCGACACGATGGATCACCAGCGCATCCAGCACCTCCCAGCGCCCACGCGCCTGGTCGATGATGGCGGCAATCGACTTTTCAGTCATGCCCGGGTAATGCTCCAGCGTCATCGTCGCCACGCTGTCGCCGTCGTTGACGTCGCGCACCACGCCAACGAAGCTGGCGATAGCGCCGATTTTCGGACTGCCGGCGCGCATCGCGGCGATTTCAGCACTGATGTCGAAATCCTGCTCCTGCACCCTGACATTCATCGCCTTACCCCCCAGTGACAGGCGGAAAAAAAGCCACTTCGTCACCATCCTTGAGCGACGTCTCCGGATTTGCCACATCCTGATTGACGGCCGCTCGCAGATTGCGGGCAGGCGCCATCTCCACTGCCCACGCAGCACCGCGCCCGGCGAGGTGGGCGCGCAGCCTCCCCAGCGTATCGACACCCTTGGGCAATTCGAGCGTCTCGCCTCCGGTGCCCAGTGCTTCGCGCAATCTTGCGAAATACAGAAGCCTGATCATCGGCCTCCCCGGTCGATCCCGACATGACTGAGTATGAAATCCGCTATCGGCTGCACTGCATTGAGATCAAATTGCGGCAATTGGGTATCCACTTTCGCATCGCTGGCCACTGCGACGATGTTGGCATCATGCGGATGCAACAGCGACTCGCCGACCTCCGCACGGTAGATCTCCAGCTTGGGAATGCTTTCATGCTTGAAACCCTCGACCAGCAGCAGGTCGCAGGGTGACAGGCGCTCGATCTGCTCGGTCAGCCCCGGCTCCGGTGCGCCGCGCAGTTCATGCATCAGAGCCCAGCGCCGCGAGGATGTCACAAGCACCTCGGTGCAACCGGCATGGCGATGACGATAAGAATCCTTGCCGGCCTGGTCGACGTCGAAGGTATGGTGGGCGTGCTTGATCAGCGACACCCTGAGTCCCTTCTGCACAAACAGCGGTATCAGTTTTTCGATCAGCGTAGTCTTGCCGCTGCCCGAATAACCGGCGAAGCCGAATATCTTCATGCCCTGCATTCTCCTCTCAAAACCGATTTTACCAGCGCGTGATTGCAGAACGGCATGCTATGCAGGTTTGGCGGGAGTTCGCGACTCATCGGCAGGCATCAGGTGTATCCCCTCCGCGAGCAGGGATACACTGATATCCACGCCAGGCCCGATGCCGTTGCGGCGCGCGGTATGCGCGGGAACTGTCAGAAAAAGCGGCGGACGGCCCGGTCCGTTGACGGCAATGGCCAGTGCTACATCCACGCCCAGCGGCAAAAACTCAATCACCTTGCCGGACACAGGATTTTCATGCTCGCCGCGCGAAGGCCGGTCGCGGCGATGCAGTACGATATAGCCCTGCGGAATTGCCCAGGTTACCTGTTGTCCCGCTGCATATGCCGGCTGCAGCCGGGCTTCCAGCCGGTGGCGCCGCCATTCGATCAGTGTCACGCCGCGGTCCGGATCATGGCCGATCACTCCGGCGCGAAACACGTTGCGCAACCCGACCAGTTGCGCAACCTCCACACTGTCAGGGCGTGTCATCACAGCCTGCGGTTCGCCTGACTGCAACGTCCGCCCCTGGTGCAACACAGACAGCCGGTCGGCGAGCATCAATGCTTCGTCCAGGTCATGCGTCACAAGGATCACCGGCATCGCCAGTTCACGACGCAGTTCAGCGAGTTCGCGGTAAAGGCGCTGGCGCGTTGCGCGGTCGACTGCCGAGAACGGCTCATCGAGCAGCAGCACCTGCGGCTCCCGAGCCAGTGCCCTGGCAACGGCCACCCGTTGCTGCTGGCCGCCGGACAATTCTGCCGGTACACGGGATTCCAGTCCTGCCAGCCGAACCCGCATCAGCACATCCCTCGCCCGGCGCGTACGCTCATCGACCGGCAGTTCGAGCATGGCTTCCATCACGTTATGCAGGGCATTGAGGTGCGGGAAAAGCGCGTAATTCTGGAATACGTAACCGACGCGCCGCCTGCGGGTTTCCACCCAGACATGCCGTTCGCTGTCAAACCAGCAATCCCCGTTGCAATGAATCACGCCCTGCTTAGCACGCAGCAAGCCGGCAACCGCGCGCAGGATGGTGGTTTTGCCGCTGCCTGACGGCCCGACCAGCGCCAGCACTTCACCCGGCGCACAATCAATCACTGCGTCCAGTGCTATGGGCTCACGTTGCCGCAGGCGGATGTGTATGCCGTCTTCAGCCATGGCGGCGGGAGCGGCTGCGCGATGAGGTGAAATAGGCGGCACCGATGGCAACCAGCGAAATCAGCAGCAGCGCGGCTGACATCAATCCGGCACCTGGCGCATCAAAGGCCTGAACCCGGTCGTAAATGGAAATGGCTATGGTCTTGGTTTCACCCGGAATATTTCCGCCGACCATCAGCACCACGCCGAATTCTCCCAGTGTGTGAGCAAACGTCAGCACCACGGCCGAGAGCACTCCCTGCCATGCCAACGGCAGTTCGATGCGCCACAAAGTACGCCAGTGACTCAGTCCGCAGCAGGCGGCTGCGTCACGCACTTCGGGCGCTATGGCTTCAAAGCCGCGCTGCATGGGCTGGATCGCGAACGGGATATTGAAAATCACCGAAGCGACGAGCAGGCCTTCGAAACTGAACACCAGCGAACGGCCGAACAACGACTCGTAGAACTGGCCCAGGGGCGAAGCTCCGCCCATCGCCACCAGCAGGTAATAACCCAGCACCGTCGGCGGCAACACCAGCGGCAGCGCAAGCAGGGCCTCGACCCAGGCTTTGCCGTGGAAATGATGTACTGCCAGGGCCCGTCCACCCCAGATGCCCAGCGGCAGCAGGATCAGAACCGTGCAGGCCGCAAGCTTCAGTGACAGATTGAGGGCGTTCCAGTCCATGGTTTATTTCACCGGGTCCCCGGGCAATGTAAATCCGTACCGGGCCAGAATTGTCCGCGACGCCGGCTGTTGCAGATAAGTGTAAAACGTGCGCGCCGTTGCCTTCGCGCCCTTCACCAGCACCATCTGCTGACGCAGCGGCCGGTGCAGATCCTCCGGCAACAATACGTACCGCCCCAGTTTGGAAACGCTCGGTGAAAGTGACAGTGAATAAGCAAAAATTCCACCTTGTGCCGAACCACCTGCGGCGAACTGCGCGGCCTGCGACACGTTTTCACCAAGCACCAGCCGGTTTTTCATGGCATCCCACAACCCCAGTGCGCGTAACGCCTGCTCCGCGGCACGACCATAGGGCGCATGTTCCGGATTGGCAATGGCAAACCTGTGGACTTGATTGGCTGCCAGCGCCGCTCTCAGACCCTCGGCTTTCGCATCCACTTTCAGAGTTGACCCGTTAGGTGCAAACAGCACGATGCGACCTACCGCGTACAGCACGCCCCGGTCCTCGGTTTTTCCGGTCTCATGCAAACGGAAAACGAAACTTTCGTCCGCCGATAGAAACATCTGGAACGGCGCCCCTTCGGAAATCTGCCGGAAATAATTTCCGGAGGACCCGAACGACAGCCGTACTTCGCGTGCCGTGTCCACACGAAAACGCGCAGCGATATCCTCCAGCGCAAATTTCAGGTCTGACGCAGCGGCTATCGCGGGTACATCCGTCTGTGCACGCGCAGTGCTGCAAAAGCACAAAAATATAAATATATACAAGTACTTATATTGTTTCACCGCGTATCCCCAAAGGCAGGCAGACATTGCGCTTGCCCCCCGAAGACAACAACACCTCGGTCAGACAAATGTCCACGCCATACAGCTGTCGCAGGTTTTCAGCAGTCATCACTTCGCCCGGCACGCCTGTCGCCATCAAAGCGCCCCCGTGCAGCATCGCCACGCGGTCGGCACAAAGAAAAGCGTGATCAGGATCGTGGGTCGACAGCAGCACACCTGTGCCGGTATCGGCGAGTTCACGTATGCGTTCAAGCACGCGCACCTGGTTGCCGAAATCGAGATTCGCGGTGGGCTCATCCATCACCACCACCGGTGCCTCCTGAGCCAGCGCGCGCGCAATCAGCGTCAGCTGACGCTCGCCGCCGGAAATCCGGGTGTAGCTGATATCTGCCAGCGCCGTCAGCCCCAGGCGATCCATCGCTGCATCGGCCGCGGCATGATCGCTGTGCGTGGGTGCAGCGAACAGGCTGATGTGGGCAACCCGCCCCATCAGCACAATCTCGCGCACGGTAAAAGGAAAGAAAGCGCCATGCGCCTGCGGCACATAGCTGATCTGCCGGGCCACTGCCTCGCGGCTCAGGTTACGTGCATCAGCGCCATTGATCAGCACGCTGCCGCCCTGCGCCGGCAGCAGGCCGAGCAGCGTCTTGAACAGCGTTGTCTTGCCGCTGCCATTGGGTCCGAGCAGGCACAGCACTTCGCCGCGCGTCAACTTCAGCGAGACACCGTTGCCGATACGCCGGCCGGGATAGCCGTAGGCAAGATCGCGGGCAGCCAGTGTCACGACAACCCCCTCATTGCCAGCTCCGGTGCGCAGTCGCGAGCTGCCACAGGAACAACGGCGTGCCGACGAAGGCCGTGAGCACCCCCAGCGGCACTTCGATGTTGGCGATGCTGCGCGCCAGCGTATCCACCGCAACCAGGAAACCCGCACCGAGCAGCACCGACACCGGCAGCAGGCGGGTGAAGTCCGGTCCGGTCAGCAAGCGCGCGAAATGCGGAATCACCAACCCGATCCAGCCGATGACACCGGAAATCGCAACTGCTGCCGAAGTCATCAGTGTCGCGCCGACAATCACCGCGATACGGATACGTGCAGTCGGCACACCCAGCGACCTCGCCTCTTCGTCATCGAGCGACAATACGTTGATGCGCCAGCGCAGCAGCCACAGCGGCAACATCCCGGCCAGCAGCAGAGGCGAGGCCGCCCACATGTCGCGTGCATCCGTGGACGCCAGGCTGCCGAGCAGCCAAAACGTGATTGCCGGCAGCTGGTTGTAGGGATCGGCGAGGTATTTCATCAGCGCGACACAGGCACCGAGCAGAGCACCCAGCACCACTCCGGCGAGTACCAGCACCAGCAACGGATCATGGCCGCGGACGGATTTGGCAACAAAATACACCATGGCCACTGCGGCCAACCCGCCGGCAAATGCCAGGGACTGGATCATCACCACGCCCAGCGACAGGAAGATGCCCAGCACCGCGCCCACGGCGGCGCCAGCAGAGACACCGAGGATGTCGGGGGACACCAGCGGATTCCGGAACAGGCTCTGGTAGGCAGCTCCCGCTGCAGCAAGTGCTGCGCCCACCAGCAGCGCAGCCATCACCCGCGGCCCGCGGATCTGCAGCACCACGGCTTCCAGTGTGGCATCCAGCCCGCTGGTGCCGCCGTTGGCCCATGCCCACAAAACGCGTGTGAGGTCGGACAACGTCACCGGATAACGGCCGACGGCAAACGCAGTCACAATCATGACCAGCAGCAACAGCAGCGATACCGAGATGATCAGTACCGGCGAAAATCCCGAACTTGCGCGTGAGGAAGACAATACGGTTATTTCCGGATGGTGAGGGTCGCAGGATACCGCACTCCCCGACGCCTATTTCCCTGCGTTGGGGAAAAACAGCTGCTCGCCGTTGATCTTGTAATCGGCAATGGCTTTCTGACCATCAGCCGAGATCAGCCAGTCGATGAATGCCTGACCGAGATCTTTCTTTACATGCGCATGCTTCGCCGGGTTGACCAGCATCACACCGTACTGGTTGAACAGACGCTGGTCGCCTTCGACCGAAATTGTCAGGGTTGCTTTGTTCTTGAACGACAGCCAGGTGCCGCGGTCGGTCAGTGCATAGGCACCCATGCCGGCAGCGGTGTTCAGCGTCGCACCCATCCCGGAACCGGTTTCGCGGTACCACGACCCCTTGCCTGTGGCAGGATCCACGCCAGCGGCTTTCCACAGCCGCAGTTCCGCTGCATGCGTGCCGCTCTTGTCACCACGGGATGCAAACGCAGCCCTGGCAGCAGCAATCTTCCTGAACGAACCGATTACATCCTTACTGCCGCCCACTCTAGCCGGATCGGTTTTGGGGCCGACCACGATGAAGTCGTTGTACATGACGTCATGACGGTTAACGAATGCACCCTCTTTCACCAGAACCTGCTCTTTCTCTTTGTCATGCACAAAAACCACATCGGCATCACCCCGCCTGCCGGTGTCGAGCGCCTGGCCGGTGCCCTGTGCCACCACGCGTACATCGATGCCATATTTGGCTTTGAAGATCGGCAGGATGTGCTTGAACAGGCCGGAATTTTCAGTCGACGTCGTGGATGCCACCGTGATGGATTTCTGCTGTGCGAGCGCCGTCGCTGCCTGCATGACACCTGCCATTGCCAATGCCAGCGCTGCCGTTCGTATCAATCCCATGGCATTTCCCCTTTGATAAATGCCGCCGCCTCGGATGAAACAGGTTCACCGAAAAAGCGGTCAACAGGCGTTTGCTCCATCAATCTGCCCTTGCTCATGAACAGAATTTCATCGCCCAGCCGGCGTGCCTGGCCAAGGTTGTGCGTGGTCATGATGATCTTGGTGCCCGACGCATGAATAGCGTTGATGATGCGTTCGATGTCCTGTGTCGCCGATGGATCCAGGTTCGCCGTCGGTTCGTCGAGAAACAGCACGTCGGGTCCCAGCGCCCAGGCCCGCGCCAGTGCGAGGCGCTGCTGTTCGCCGCCGGACATCACGCGGGCGGGGCGGTACGCATGCTGCGCCAGCCCCACCACTTCCAGTACATCCAGCGCTCGCAACCGGCATTCCTCGCGTGATTTCCCGGCAAGCTTCAAACCGTAGATGACGTTTTCCAATGCCGAGCGCCGCAGCATCACCGGACGCTGGAACACCATGGCCTGATGGCGGCGGACATCACCGTTGCGTGCGCCATGCCAGACGATGCGACCGGCGACGGGAGTCAGCAGACCGTGGCACAAGCGCATCAGCACGCTTTTGCCCGCGCCGTTGGGGCCCAGGATCACTGATCGGGGACCAGCCTCAATGCGTGCTGAAATGCCGCGGATGATCTCGGTACCACCCGCGCTGAAAGCCAGATCATGAAGTTCGAGCGGCAGCATCGCTCAGCCGTACTTCCGTTGCGCCATTTCGCGGATCACCGCGGCCAGCGCATTGAGCAGCATTACCAGTCCGATCAGAACGATGCCCAGACCCAGCGCCAGCGGCAGATCGCCCTTGCTGGTTTCCAGCGCTATGGCCGTGGTCATCACCCGTGTCACGCCGTCGATGTTGCCGCCAACGATCATCACCGCGCCGACCTCGGCAGCTGCTCGACCGAAGCCCGCCAGCACGATGGTTAGCAGCGAAAAACGGGTATCCCAGATCAGGGTCATCGCCGCGCTCAACCGCCGCGCACCCAGCGAGCGCAACTGCTCGTCGTATTCACGCCAGGCATCCTCGATGGTCTGACGCGACAGCGCGGCAATGATCGGCGTGATCAGCACGGCCTGGGCAATCACCATGGCCTGTGGCGTGAACAGAATGCCGAGCGTGCCCAGCGGACCGGCGCGCGACAGCAGCAGGTAGACCAGCAACCCCACCACCACCGGCGGCAGGCCCATCAGGGCATTGAGTATGACGATCAACACCTGGCGGCCCGGGAAGCGCTCGACGGCGATGGCGGCCCCTAGCGGCAAACCAATCGCGGTGGCGAGGACCACCGCGCTCAGGCTGACCTTCAGACTGAGCAGGACGATATCGGCGAGTTCGCCGTCGAACCCGGCGATCAGTGCCCACGCAGCGGCAAAAGCATCCCCAAAACTTGTCATGCAAATTTCAACATAATAAAGGAATAGCCAATTTTCAGTGATAATATTTAAATCCATAATATGTAATAATTTGCAAGTATGAACATTTCGGCACAGATACGCTGGACCCTGGGCACCTTCGAAATTGAGCCGCGGATGGTCAATCTGCTGGAGGCCGTGGCTCGCCAAGGCAATCTGCAGCGGGCAGCCCAAAGCGCTGGCATGTCGTACCGTCATGCCTGGGGTCTGCTGGAAAACGCCGCAACGCGGCTCGGGGAACCGCTGGTGATCCGCCAGCAGGGTCGCGGCACCGCCCTCGCGCCCTTCGGCCGCCAGATGCTTGAAGGCATGGTGGATATCAACGGCTCTCTCGCCGCCACCCTGCGCGAAAGCGAAAAACGCATGCAGGATTTCCTGTCTCGCGTTGAACCCGTGGAAGAGACACCCTCAAAAGTAGTCATGTACGCCAGCCACGATCTGGCGTTGGCTCAACTGCGTGACGAGTTGCTTGAACAGAACGGCCCCCGGCTGGAACTCCAGTTTCACGGCAGTCTCGATTGCCTGGCCGCGCTGCGGCGCAATCAATGCGAACTGGCCGGATTCCATCTCCCGTCCATACCCGGCACGCGCACTCTGGCCGCGCAGTTCATCCCGTTCCTCAGCCTGAAAGGCTGGCGCGCTACCCGCCTGCTCGACCGTACGCAAGGGCTGATGGTGGTGTCAGGCAACCCGAAAAAACTGAAAAGTCTGAAAGATCTGGCGAAATCGAAAGTCCGTTTCGTCAACCGCCAGCCCGGATCCGGCACGCGGCTGTGCCTGGATTTCCTGCTTTCACAGCAGGGTGTCGCACCCGGCGAAATTCATGGCTACACCCATGAGGAATTCACCCATGCCGCCGTCGCCGCCACTGTCGCCAGCGGCATGGCCGACGTCGCGTTCGGCATCGAGGCGGCGGCGCGCGAACACGGGCTCGATTTCGTGCCGTTGGTCAACGAACACTACTACCTTGCGTCGCGTAACAATGTGCTGCAACGCCCCGGGGTACGCACCCTGCTTGCCTGGCTCGACAGCCGCGAATTCCGCAGGCTGGTCAACAGCCTGGCCGGCTATCGCTCGGTTGCCGCACTGCAATGGGTAAACGCGATGGAAATCCTCTGATCCGTCGCGAACCGCCCTGATAAAATCAACGGTATCCGCAATCGCCCGCAGGGGATATACGCAATGAGTACCTCACAACCGACGCTGCGCGACCTCTCGTGCGCTGACGACTACGATCCGAATTCGATGCCGGTGCCGAAGGCGCGTGAAGTAATTGCGCAATTTCTCGCACCAATCACCACCGTCGAACGTGTCGCCGTGCGCGCGGCGCTGGGCCGCATGCTCGCCGCCGATGTCATTTCGCCGGTCGATGTGCCCTCCCATGACAATTCGGCGATGGACGGTTATGCGGTACGCATCGCCGACCTCAAGAGCAATGGCAAGGTCACGCTGAAACTGGCTGGCAGCTCCTTCGCCGGAGTGCCGTTCAAGGGGGCGGTCGGCCCGGGCCAGTGCGTGCGCATCATGACCGGCGGCGTCGTGCCGCAGGGCGCTGACACCATCGTGATGCAGGAACATGTCGAGGCAAAAGACAACGACATCACCATCGGCGCCGGCCACAAGCAGGGACAGAATTTGCGCAAGGCCGGCGAAGACCTGCAGCGCGGCCAGCCGGCACTGAAACGCGGCCAGCCGTTGCGGCCGGCGGAAATCGGCCTGATTGCATCCCTCGGCATTCCCGAGGTTTCGGTCTACCGCAGGCTGCGCGTAGCCTTCTTCTCCACCGGAGACGAACTGGTTTCCGTAGGATCATCGCTGGGCGAAGGCCAGATCTACGACAGCAACCGCTACACCATCTACGGCATGCTGTCGCGGCTGGGCTGCGAAATCATCGACATGGGCGTGATCCGTGACGATCCAGCGCTACTCGAAGCCGCGTTCCGCGAAGCCGCTTCCATCGCCGACGTCGTCATCACCAGCGGCGGCGTATCAGTCGGCGAAGCCGATTTCGTCAAGGTACTGCTCAACAAGCTGGGCGAGGTGGTGTTCTGGAAAATCGCGATGAAACCCGGGCGCCCGCTCGCCTACGGCAAGATCGGCAACGCCCATTTCTTCGGCCTGCCCGGCAACCCGGTATCGGTGATGGTCACCTTCTACCAGTTTGTCCGCGATGCGCTGCTGAAACTCGCGGGCCAGGATCCGATCACCCCGCTGCCAACCTTCAAGGTACCCTGCACCTCGACACTGAAAAAAGCGCCAGGGCGAACTGAATTCCAGCGCGGCATCCTGTCGCGCGATGCAACCGGAGCGTTGAGCGTGCGCGTCACCGGCGAACAGGGCTCGGGCATCCTGCGTTCAATGTCGGAAGCCAACTGCTTCATCATCCTGCCCACCGAACAGGGTAATGTCACCCCGGGTGCGCTGGTCGAAGTGCAAGTCATGGAAGGCGTGATCTGAACAACCGTCGCACCATCCGCACCACACAAAACACAGGAGGAGTTGCACAGTGAGCAGCAAGCAAGCGCCATTGCGCTGGGGCATGGTCGGCCTCGGCTGGGTAGCCAGCGATTTCATCGCTCCCGGCATTATCAAGAGCCCGGATTCCGAACTGGTGGCCTGCCTTGGCAGTACACCGGAAAAAACACGTGCCTTCGCTGAAAAGTTCAAGGTAGCCCATGCCCACCGCGACCTCGCCGGACTGGTTGGCGACCCCAATGTCGATGCCATCTACATCGCCACGTCCAACGCCATGCACCACGAAGGCGTCCTCGCGGCCGCGCGCGCCGGCAAACACATCCTCTGTGAAAAGCCATTCGCAATGAATGCCGGACATGCCCGCGAGATGGCGGAGGCCTGCCGGAAAGCCGGGGTCGTGCTGCGCATCGCCCACCAGATCCGTCTTGATGCCGCCGTTACCCGTGCCCGTGAAATCGTCCAGTCCGGACGCCTTGGTCGCCTCGCCGAAATTTCGCTGGAGCGCGCCTCGGCGGTCGGCTCGCGCGTCTCCTGGCGCCAGGATTTCAGCCAGAGCGGCGTCATCTTCGATGTCGGCGTACACCTGCTCGACCTGATCCAGTACGTCAGCGGGCAGAGATTTGTTGAAGTGGCCGCCTTCACCCACCCTGACCGCCGCAAAAAACTCCCGGACGACACCATGACAGTGCTGGGCCGCCTGGAAGGCGACTGCCACGCGCTGGCCAAGGCCACCCGCGAGGTCGGCAGTGCCGAAAACAACCTGATCATCGAGGGCGACAAGGCGACGCTGATCACCTCAGCGCTGCGCTTTGCCCCTGAACATGTGATCCGCATCCGTGACTCTTCGGGCACGACTGAGGAGAAATTCCCCGTCAGCCCCGCCTACGACCTGCAGGTGCGCGCATTTGAAGACGACGTGCGAGGCCGGCGCAGCCTGCTGCCCGATGGCGATGATGCGGCCTACATGGTTGCCGTCACCGATGCCGCACTGAAATCGGTGGAGGAACGGCGCATCGTCAGCGTTGCGCCCTGACTTGCCTGCCTCACGACCCCAATCCACAATTCCAATATGCGCAATAATTCACCGGAGGAATCATGAACCGCAATTCAATTGCCATCGCAGCCGCACTGGCCGCCATGCTGGCAATGCCAGCCATGGCGCAGACAGGTCCGTTTCCCACCAAGGTGGTCAGGATCATCAATCCGCTGGCTGCCGGCGGCAACGTCGACATCGTCGCCCGCGGCGTCGCGGAACAGATGAGCCGGCTGCTCGGGCAGCAGGTGCTGGTGGAAAACCGTCCGGGCGCGAGCGCCCTGGTCGGCACCCGCTATGTCAAATCCCAGCCCGCCGACGGCTACACGCTGCTGGCCATCGCCAACACCTTTGCCCGCGTGCCGGCGATACTGAAGGATCCCGGCTACGATCCGGTCAAGGAATTCACCGGCGTATCGCAGACCTGCGACATTCCGATGGTGCTGGTGGTCAATCCATCGCTGCCGGTGAAAAATTTCAAGGAATTCATCGCGCTTGCCAAAAAGCGTCCGGGTGAACTGACCTATGGATCATCGGGCAACGGCGCCACCGGACACGTCGCAGCGGAGATGCTCAGCCAGCATGCCGGCATCAAGCTGATGCACATCCCTTATAAAGGAAATGCACCGGCCACAACCGACCTGGTCGGCGGCCAGATCATGCTGATGTTCGACCAGGTGAGCACTTCCGCCGGATACATCAAGTCCGGCCGGTTGCGTGCGCTGGGCGTGACCAGCAAGAAGCGTTCGGCGCTGTTTCCCGACCTGCCGACGATCGATGAGTCCGGCATCAAGGGCTTCGAGGACACGACTTTCAACGGCCTGATGGCACCCGTGGGCACACCACAGCCCATACTGGAAAAAATGCAGGGCGCCGTGGTCAAGGCGATCGCCGCACCCGCCCTGCAGGAGCGGTTTGCCGGCCTAGGCATACCCCTGGTCGCCAGCGCATCGCCGGAGGAATTCACTGCCTACATCCGCAAACAGGTGGAGGATTTCGCCAAGCTGGCGAAGACTGCGGGCATCAAGGCCAACTAATAAGCGCCTGCCCCACAAAAAAGCCCGGCATCGCCGGGCTTTTTTCATGGACATTCGCCACAGGTCACGGCGTCATTACCGATGAACCCGAGGTACGCCCCGCCTCGAGTTCGACATGCGCCTTTGCTGCATCGGCGATACGATAGCGCTGGCCAATATGAACCTTCACCGCGCCCTTGCGCACCATGTCGAACACGGCGTTAGCCGACATCACCAGGTCGTCGCGCTTGGCGACATAGGTTGCCAGCGTCGGCCGGGTGAAATACAGCGAGCCCATTTTCTGCAGCATCGCCGCCTCCACTGGCGGCGGCGCGCCCGTGGTGGTGCCGAAAGATACGAAATAGCCGCGCGGCGCCAGCGACTTCAGCGATGCGTCAAAGGAATCCTTGCCCACAGAGTCATAGACCACCGGCACGCCGGCGCCGCCGGTTATTTCCTTGACGCGAGCAACGATATCCTCGCTTTTGCGATCTATCACATGCGCATAGCCATGGGCCTTAGCCAGCGCACATTTCTCAGGACCGCCAGCGACGCCGATCATGGTGGCGCCCAGCGCCTTGCCCCACTGTCCCGCAACCAGTCCCACGCCACCCGCGGCCGCATGAAACAGCACGAAGTCACCGCGTTTGACCGGGTAGCAGCGTTGAAGCATGTATTCGACAGTCATGCCTTTCATCAGAATCGCCGCAGCCTGTTCCTCGGTGATGTCATCGGGCAATTTGACCAAGCGGTCGGCTGGCATCAGGCGCAGATCGGCATAGCTGCCGGGTGCGCTGCCGCCATAGGCGACACGATCGCCTTTCGCCAGGCCTGTAACGCCTGCACCCATGGCCTCAACCACCCCCGCCCCCTCACAACCGATACCGCTGGGAACCGCCAGCGGATACTGCCCGCCGCGCAGATACACATCCATGAAATTGAGGCCAATGACGGTATGCCGCACCAGAACTTCCCCGGCACCCGGTTCAGCCACATCCATGCTTTTCAGTGTCATGACTTCAGGACCACCCTGTTTTTCGATTCGGATCGCATTGACTTTCACTGCCTGAATCTCCTGATTTTGGTTAGCCGCGCCGGAAAGTCCCGGGATTAGCCGCGAGCCGGTGACATTACCAACAGGCCCCATTCTCATCAAGCTGTAATCGGTCTGACAGTTGACAGTAAAGCCCGGTTTGCAGATGATGCACTTTAGATTTCAGGTCATGAACAACAATCAATCGTGACCGTAAATACCACTGGAGGGGAGTCCATGAAACAGCTTCGCCGTAGCACCCTTGTTGCGTCCGTCTTTACCCTGACGGCAGCGCTTGCCATGCCGGCCGCATTCGCTGAAACCATCAAATTGCGCATTGCATCCGGTCATCCGCCGGTCAATACCTATGTCAATTTGATGCAGAATTTCTTTGTCCCGGAAGTGACCAAGCGCGTTGCAGCCAAGACCAAACACAAGGTGGAATTCGTCGAAGGTTACGGCGGCTCCATCGTCAAGGTTGCCGACACGCTGGAAGGCGTGCAATCAGGCATTATCGACATCGGCGGTTACTGCTTCTGTTTCGAACCCTCGAATCTTCCGCTGCAGGCGTTTCAGGTCATGCTGCCCTTCGGCACCATGAGCCCGGTCAAAAGCGTGACCCTTGCCCGCCGCGTATATGACCGCGTGCCCTACATGTCCAAGGTCTTTGAAGACAAGTACGGCCAGAAGCTGCTGGCCCTGATCGCGGACAACGGCTACAACCTCGGCACCAACTTCGAGTGGAACAAGGTATCCGACCTCAAGGGCCAGAAACTGGCCGGCGCGGGCCTCAACCTGAAATGGCTGGAATACGCCGGGGCCACCCCGGTTCAATCGTCACTGCCGGATGCATACACCGCCATGCAGACCGGTGTTTACAACGGCTGGATCATGTTCCCGTCAGGCTATGTCAACTTCAAGCTGTATGAAGTCGGCAAGCACTACACCGAAATCGGCTTTGGCTCGATCACCTGGCACGGCCTTACCATCAACAAGCGTAAATGGGACCGCATACCCAAGGAAGTTCAGGCCATCATCCAGGAAGTGGCCACCGAGTACGAGAAACGTACCGGCACCGTCAACGAGGAAAACTATCCCAAACAGCTTGACCAACTGCGCAGTGTCGGCGCAACCGTGAAGCAGCTACCTGATTCGGTACGCGTTGACTGGGCCAAATCGCTGCAGGGCTGGCCGCAGGAAAAAGCCAGCGAACTGGACAAACAGGGATTGCCGGCAAGCCAGGTGCTGAAAATCGCCCTGGAAGAAGCCGAGAAGCTCGGCCACAAGTGGCCAGTGCGTTACCAGGTCAAGTAAGACTGTGTCCTGACGGGGACGCGCCAGCGCGTCCCCGTTATTTTTTTCCTCTGCGGGCGAGCTGCACACCGGACCCGGAATGCTCAACAAGATCGCAAACTGGATTTCCTCGGCATTGCTGGGCTTTTCCGCCCTGCTGGCGCTTCTGCTGAGCTTCCTGGTCGTTGCCGACGTCATCGGGCGCGTAGTTTTCAATTCCCCGGTCAAGGGCACGCCCGAGATCGTGTCGATGTCGATCGTCATCATCTGTTTCCTGCAGGCCAGCTACGCAATCCGCAGCGGCGGAATGCTGCAGGTTGATGCGATCCAGAAAATCCTCCCCCGGCGGTTTCAGACCGTGATGTCCATGCTGGGGCACCTGCTGGGCATCGCGTTCTTCCTGGTAGTGGTATATGGTGGGATCGACCCCCTGGCCCACGCCTGGAATTCCAACGAATTCGAAGGCGAAGGAGCGCTGCGTGTGCCAACCTGGCCAGCGCGTTCCGCCGTGATACTGGGTGCGGCACTGGCTGCCCTTGAATATTTTCTGCTTTTCCTTGCCGATCTGCGGAAGTTTCGGGACACAGATCCGGACCTGCCTCGCAGCGGCATCTCGATCCATTAACGGCAACCCTTAATGTTCGGCACCGCTGAAATGCTGATCCTGGTGGCCGTGCTTCTGGCACTGGTCTTCAGCGGTGTGCACATTGCCATTGCCCTCGGTGGCGCCGCCATGCTGGGCATCTATCTGATGACCGGCGATTTCATAGTCGTCACCGATTTCATCGGCAGCACCGCATACGAAGCCCTGCGCGATTACGTATTTGCCGTCATACCCCTGTTCATGCTGATGGGGGAATTTATTTCCAAATGCGGTGCCGCCAAGGACATGTTCGCACTGATCAACCGCGTCACCCGCTGGATCCCGGGCCGGCTGGGCGTGGCTACCGTCCTTTCAAATGCCGTATTTGCCTTTGTCACCGGTGTCAGCATCGCCGCTGCCGCTGCGTTTTCCAAGATCGCCTATCCGGAAATGAAACGCTACGGATACGACGGCGGCTTCGCTTTGGGTTGTATTGCCGGCAGTGCCTGCCTGGGCATGCTGATCCCGCCCAGCGTATTGATGATTGTCTGGGCGGTTTTGACCGAAATCTCGATCGGCGACCTGTTTCTGGCGGGCGTACTCCCCGGCTTCCTCCTGGTCGCATTTTTCGCCATCTACATTGTTGGAGCCGCATTGATCAAGCCCGGACTAGTCGGTGAAGCGGTTCGTCACGACAGCGCCGATCCTGCACCTGCAGACCAGGAGTTCGGTGTTGCCATGTTCAGCACCCTGCTGGTCATCGGGCTGGTCATTGGAACACTGTGCGGAATATGGTTCGGATTCTTTACACCTACCGAAGGTGCCGGCGTCGGTGCCGCCGCATCCCTGCTGCTCGCAATTGCCAAAGGCGTGCGCTTCGCTGAAATCAAGGAGGTAGTGCTGTCGGTGGGCAGAACCACGGCCCCTCTGCTGCTGCTGCTGTTTACAGCCCAGCTCTACTCCCGCGTACTGACCATGACCGGCTTTACCCGCGCCGTGCAGGAGACACTGCTCGCCACTGGTCTTGGTCCCTGGGGCGTCTTGGCCCTGATGGTACTGATCTGGTTCGTTCTGGGATGCATCATCGATTCGATATCCATCATCCTGCTGACCGTGCCGATCTTCGCACCAATCGCGGCCGCTCTCGGATTCGACCCGCTGGCATTCGCCATCATGGGGATCATCGCGATTGAAACGGGACTGCTGACCCCGCCCTTCGGACTTCTGGTGTTTACGGTAAAAGCCTCACTGCCGGACGAACCGGTATCGGTAGGCCAGATATTCAAAGGGGCTATTCCTTACTGGATAGGCCTCATAGGAGTGGTCGTCTGTCTCGCCGTTTTCCCAGAACTGGCTACGACATTGCCCACCTTGTTCAAGGCACATTGAAAAAGTAGAGGACACAGCATGCCTGCATACTGGTTGGCTCGGTGCAAAATCAATGATCCGGTGGAATACAAGAAATACACCGATCGCGTACCCGGAATCATCGCCGCCTACGGCGGAAAAGTCCTCGCGCGTGGCGGCAATTATCAGATCATGGAAGGCACCGACCGTTTCCACCGCTTCGTGGTCATCGAGTTTCCCTCGCTGGAGCAGGCTGTAAAATGCCATCGTTCGCCGGAATACCAGGCCGCCGCCGCTTTCCGCCGTGCCCCGGGCGTGGGCGAAGTCGAGCAGGTCATTGTCGAATCCGGTGATGCCACGCCAATGTGAAACGCAGGAGTAATGCATGCCACTGAGTCATCTTGAACATTTTCTGATCCAGACTGCCGACATCAAGGCCACACGTGACTGGTACGTCGACGTGCTGGGATTTCGCGAAGGTCCACACCCCGATTTCAAGTTTCCCGTGGTCTGGCTCTACCTCGGCGAACAGGACGTCGTGCACCTGACACAAGGCGGCAAGAACGTCAGCGAGAACCGCAAGGCCTACCTCGGCCAGCAGTCCGATGCCGTGCATGGCAGCGGCGTGGTTGACCACATGGCCTTCCGTTGCAGCGGCCTGCGCGACATGATGGCCCACCTGCAGAAGAAAAAAGTCGAATTCCGCAAGCGCATGGTCAGCGACCAGGGTCTGTTCCAGCTGTTCCTTCTGGATCCCAATGGCGTCAAGATCGAACTCAACTTTTCCAACGCCGAGGCCCAGGGCGTCGAGCCCGAACTGATGGCCTCCGCGCTGCCGGCATGAGTGCGCCGCAGTGGCGCATCCGCCAGTACCACTACCTCTCCGAAGACAGCCACGTCCATCCCTTTCTCGTTGACCTGTGGAATGAGGTCCATGAGGCGACCGGCGGGCGTGTGGCCGCCACGGTGCATGCCAAGAACCAGGGATTGCCGGGATCACATCTCGCCATCGTCGACCTGCTGATCGCAGGCGAGATCGAATGCTACGTGCTGATGGGCGGCATCCTCGGCGGCAAGGTGCCGGCGCTGGAAATCCAGGGACTCCCTTTCGCATTCCGTGACCACGCCCAGGTCCATGCTACGCTCGACGGTCCCCTCGGCGCCTACCTGCAGGCAGAACTGAAATCACGCGGCATCCATGCACTGCCCTACGGCCTGCTCGAGAACGGTTTTCGCCATATTTCCACCGTGGACAAGCCGATCAACCGTGCGGCCGACCTTGAGGGAATGCGCATCCGCATCCCCGAAGGCAAAATGTTCGCCGACGCCTTCGCCAGCCTCGGCGCCGTGCCCGTCGAAGTCAACGTGCTCAAGCTCTATGACGCGCTGAAAAACCACGAAATCGACGCTCAGGAAAACCCGCTGTCGATCACCGAGGCGCTGAAACTGCATGAAGTCACCCGCCATGTCGCGCTCACCGCGCACATGTGGTCCGGGTTTAACATGATGGTCAGCCAGAAGTTCTGGGACAGGCTGCCCGAGGACGTGCGGCAGACCATAGAGCGTGTTACGCGCAAGCATGTAGCCCGCCAGCGCGCGCATACCGATGCTCTCAACCGTTCACTTGAGAACAAGATACCTCAGTGGGGCATGAAAGCGTCGCCGGTGGATCGCGAAGACTTTCGCAATCGTCTGCGTGATGCCGGGTTTTACCGGCGCTGGCGCGAAATCACTGGCGCCAGAGCCTGGCAATTGCTCGAAGACAGCATCGGAAAAATATCATAAGCCTATGTTTTTATTAATTTTTTTACCCGTTTAATGACAACAAAAAAGCCCGGAAAATCCAGGCTTTTTTACGGAGTAACGCAAGCCTACTTCTTGGCCGTAGCCACGCCTTTTTGTTTCTTGTAGCGATCGGCCACGCGATCCTGGGCTTTGCCCAGTTGATCAGCAGCCTGCTTGGCCGCGGCGGCGGCCTTTTCCTTGGCAGCGGCAGCCTTGGCCGGATCTGCCGGAGGCGCTGGCAGTTTGGCGGATGCAACGCCGATCACGCTGCAAGCCAGCAGTGCCGGCATCAGTTTCCACAGTTTAGGTGCGTTCATGTCTTCCATCCCTCCTTGAGTGCTGACGCCGCCGCCGGACTGGCTGCGCCGCCACCTTTGTTGTTAGCCGTCGCCTCGCGATACCAGAGTTCGTGGTGTTCCTTTGCCCAGGTTTCATCGACATAGCCGGTGCGCATGGAATCGTAGGCACCCTCGACGCCCAGCGTGCCCATGTAGATGTGTCCCAACGAAAGGGCGATAAAAACAACCGCTGCAATCGCATGGATCATGTTGGACTGTTGCATCAGCTCGCGGCCTTGTTCGAAATTGGGGAAATTGAGAATGAAACCCGTGACACTGACCACGATCCCCAAGCCGGTCACCCCCACCCAGAACCACGATTTTTCGCCCGCATTGAAACGACTGGACGGCACATGTTCTCCGGAAAACAGGCCTCCGGCTTTGGTAATCCACTGCATGTCATGCGCCTGCGGCAGGTTGTCCTTGACGAAGGTCACGAACATCAGGATGGTGCAGAATGCGAATACCGGCCCGACGAAGTTGTGTACGTTCTTGGCAAGTATTGCCAGCCATGCAAACAGCGTATAGCCGATGACCGGAAGCAGGATGTGCTTGCCGAACAGGATGATGATGCCGGTCACTCCCAGCAAGACAAAACTGATCGCAGCACCCCAGTGAACCATGCGGTCCCATGAGCCGAATCTAAGCAATTTCCTTCCGGTAGCTTGACCCTGCTTGATTGGCCCTTTGATCGCGTAGTAAATGCCGATCAGCGCCATGACCAGCACAATCAGCCAGCCGCCGTAGATCGTGATCGGTCCGTTGCGCATCTGTCGCCAGGTTTCACCGGCACTCTGGACCAGAACAGCGGACTCCGGACCACGCACTTGCGTGGTCTGATAGGGATTGTCCCCACCCCGGACATCACGCCATACCGGTGCATTGTTCCCAGGCTGGTTGGCCTGCCGCTGCGCCTGTTCCTTTGCACTGGATGTGTCTGCTGCCGCAGCCCACCCGGCAAACAGGCACAACCAGGCGGCCAGAAAAGCCGCGAACCACCTCGTTGAGCTAAGGTGCATCGCCTCCTCCTTTTGTTCTAATTCGATACGACCCGGGTGTACTCGTTCTGGCCGTCATTGCGGGCCTTGATGGCTTTTTCCCATCCCGCACGATCGCCTTTGAACGCTGCACTGTCCCAGGGTTGCTGGTCAGGCTTGCCCTGATACTGGCCCTGCTTGTAGACGGTGACCGGCTGTTTCTCGCCGCACCCCGCCAGTATCAGAGACAGGGCTACTGCGCCCCCGATCAGGAAACCTCTCATGATTTGGCTCCCGCCGGCGGTGCAGCACCCTTCTCGGGTTTGCCGTAGGCCGTGCCCCAGCCCCAGACTTCGGAGCCCTTGCCGCGCTTGAGCACGCGATTGCGGTAGATATCGGCAATGACGTCGGAGTCGCCGCCCAGCAGCGCCTTGGTCGAGCACATCTCGGCGCATGCCGGCAGCTTGCCCTCAGCCAGACGGTTGCGGCCATACTTCTTGAACTCCGCATTCGAGTGGTCTGCTTCAGGACCGCCCGCACAGAACGTGCACTTGTCCATCTTGCCGCGAAGACCAAAAGCTCCGTCCTGCGGAAACTGCGGCGCGCCGAAGGGACAGGCGTAAAAGCAGTAACCACAGCCTATGCAGAGGTCCTTGTCATGCAGGACCACACCCTCGGAAGTCTTGTAGAAGCAGTCGACCGGGCAAACTGCCATGCACGGCGCATCCGAACAGTGCATGCAAGCCACCGAGATTGACTTCTCGCCGGGTAAGCCGTCGTTCAGCGTCACCACCCGTCTGCGGTTCACGCCCCACGGCACTTCGTGTTCGTTCTTGCACGCGGTCACACAGCCGTTGCACTCGATGCAGCGCTCGGCATCACACAAAAATTTCATTCTGGCCATATTGATCTCCTGGAGAGTCTCTGGTCGTCGTTATGCCTTGGCTATCTGGCAAAGGGTGGTCTTGGTTTCCTGCATCATGGTCACGATGTCATAACCATATGTAGTCGCCGTGTTGACCGCTTCGCCGCGCACCACCGGGGCGGCTCCCTCCGGGTAATACTTCTTCATGTCCTCGCCCATCCACCAGCCGGCAAAGTGGAACGGCAAAAACACTGTGCCCGGCGCTACGCGCTCGGTCACCAATGTCTTCACCTTCAGCTTGGCCTTGGTCGGCGATTCGACCCAGACATACTCGTTGTTGCGCACGCCGCGATCGTTGGCATCCTTCGGATTGATCTCGACGAACATCTCCTGCTGCAATTCCGCCAGCCA
>Ga0222713_10001567_pt1 | contig 25464 bp, 30 predicted proteins | sample C33_649DmetaG_FD_165061 | JGI IMG/M metagenome (GOLD analysis project Ga0222713, IMG submission 165061) | Estuarine water microbial communities from San Francisco Bay, California, United States - C33_649D | ecosystem: Environmental > Aquatic > Marine > Unclassified | place: USA: California... | reverse complement strand
GACTGGATCGTGATCTGCCTGCCGGGCAACGCCAACACGCGCCACCTGTTCAACGCGGAGAAATTCAAACAAATGAAACGCGGTGCGCGGCTGATCAACATCTCCCGTGCCGAGATCGTCGAGCGCGGCGCATTGCTCGACGCCCTGCGCAACGGCACGCTCGGGGGGTTTGCGCTGGATCCGCTCTATGAAGCCCCGGGACGCGACGACGATGAACTGCTGCAGTTCGACAACGTGCTGATCACGCCGCACCTGGCGGCGCAGCCGCGTTTCAATGCACTCAACGACATCAGGGATTTATTGCTCAGCATCGAGGAGAAAATAAAATGAAATCATTCACTTACCGTATTATCGCCGTGCCGCTGCTGCTGGCACCACTGCTGGTTTCGGCGGCTGACACCTGGCCCGCACGCCCGATCCGCATGATCGCGCCGTTTCCCGCCGGCAGTTCGGTCGATGCGGCGATACGGGTAATCGCGCCGCGCGCCTCCGAGGCACTGGGCCAGACCATCGTCATCGACAATCGCGCCGGCGCCGGCGGCACCATCGGCGCCGATCTCGCCTCCAAGGCGACACCCGATGGCTACAACATCTCGGGCGGCACCACCAGCACGCATGCACTGCCCAAGGCACTGGGGGCGAAGATTCCCTACGACCCGCAACGCGATTTCATGCCGATCACGCTGTTCGGCCACCTGCCCTACATCCTCGCCGTGCATCCCACGGTTGCAGCTAAGAATGTGAAGGAACTCGTCGCACTGGCCAAAGCGAAACCCGGCAGCATCCGCTATACCACTGTCGGAAACACCAGCATGGCGCGTCTCGGCGGCGAATACCTGTCGACGCTGACCGGCATCGAGATGACGCCGGTGGCCTACAAGAGCTCGGCGCAGTCGGTGATCGACACCATTGCCGGCCGCATCGAACTGCAGTTCGGCACCATGGCGCCGGTACTGCCGCATGTACGCGCCGGACGCCTGCGCCCGCTCGCCGTAACCAGCAGCGAGCGCTCCCCGGCATTACCCGATGTACCGACGGCGCAGGAATCGGGACTCAAGGATTTCGAAGTCACGCTGTGGATGGGCGCCTTCGCTCCCGCGGGCACGCCGAAACAGTATGTCGACCGTCTCAACCGCGAATTCATCACTGCCATAAAGCTGCCGGCAGTGCGCGATGCGCTGATCCACCAGGGCCTGCAGCCGCAGACCACGACACCCGACGGATTCCGCGTACTCATCGAAAAAGCCATTACGCGCTGGCGCGACGTGGCCAGACGGGCCAACCTGAAACCGGAATAACGCCTGCCGGATTACACGCTAGAATGATTGTGCAACCCTAAGGAGGATTCGATCATGGCTGAAGAAGCAAAAACCCACAGTTACGAAGAGTTCAAGCATTCGACCGTGGCACACCTGCGTGAAATCGCCAAGGGCATCGAGCACGAAGCCTTGAAGGGATACACCCAGCTCAACAAGGACCACCTGATCACCGCGCTGTGCAAGGCACTGAACATCGCCACCCACGCCCATCACGAAGCGCACGGCATCGACAAGGCCAAGTTCAAGACCCAGTTGAAGGAACTGAAGAAGGAACGCGCAGCCGCGCTGGCCGCGCACGATCACGAAAAGCTGAAAGTCATCCGCAGGACGCGACATAGCCTGATGCACCGCATCCGCCGCGCAACAACCTGAGGAAAAGTGCTCGCGCTCAAATTGCGGCGTTAAGTGCTCGCTACGGCTCCTGCGGCGGTGAAACCGGTTTCTTGCCGGTGCCCGGGTCCAGTCCCAGCAGCCGTAACGCCCATGCCGAAAGGAAGCCGAGGACCAGCGGCCACCACTCCTTCATCATCAGCGCCAGCAGCGCGGACAGCAGATAGGTGGCAGCCAGCAGCACCGCGCCGATGTGGCGGCTGCGCCACCAGGTGAACACCAGCGCCACGGCCAGCAGCGCGAAGATCGCGGAAAAGATGTAAATGACTATGGTCATCGGTGATAATCGGTGGAACTGCGCAAGCACCTGTTTTCAGTGCGAAAATTATAACTGATGGCCTCCAAACCCCGTCGCGCCCTGTCCGCCTGCTGTGCTGCGCATGCCTTGCATGACGGCCTGTCGGACCTGACCTACGTGCTGCTGCCGTTGCTGGCGCAGACCTTCGGCCTGTCGCTGGCGCAGGTCGGCATGATCCGCGCAGCGCACCGCACCGCAATGGCCACATTCCAGCTGCCCGCAGGACTGGTGGCCGAGCGCATCGGCGAGCGCAACCTGCTCGCTGCCGGCACGCTGATCGCCGGCGTTTCATTTGCCGCGCTCGCGCATGCTCCGGGATTCTGGGCGCTGCTGTTTGCGCTGTTCTGCGCCGGGCTCGGTTCCGCCGTGCAGCACCCGCTGTGCTCGACGATCATTTCGCGTGCATTTCCCGAAAGCGGCCGCCGCGCAGCGCTGGGCACCTACAACCTGTTCGGCGATGTCGGCAAGTTCGCCTTCGGCGGCCTGCTGAGCCTGCTGTTGCTGCTCGGGATACCGTGGCAGGGTCCGGTGTTTATCTATGGCATTGCCGGCATGCTGGTGGCCATCGGCATTTACCTCTGGGTATCCGGCAATTCGACGGTTGCCGCCAGCAACAACGCGGCAGACAAGACCCGGAATGGCGGCTGGGGCATCCGCAACCGGCGCGGTTTCATTGCGCTGTGCCTGATTGAAATCATCGACAGCAGCACCCGGGTCGGCTTCCTGACGCTGATCGCGTTCCTGCTGATTGATAAAGGCCTGCCCACCGGCTGGGCCGCGGCGGCAGTGCCGCTGATCCTCGTCGGCGGCATGGCCGGCAAGCTCGCCTGCGGCCTGCTGGCCGAACGCCTCGGCATCATCCGCACCATCGTCATCACCGAAATCGCCACCGGCATCGGCATCCTGATGGTGGTCGTCCTGCCCGGCACGCCGGCAGTGCTGTTGCTGCCGCTGCTTGGTGTGGTGCTGCAGGGAACCTCCTCGGTACTCTATGCCACCATCGGTGACCTGGTCGCACCGGAACGCCTGCCGCGCGCCTTCGGACTGTTCTCCACGCTGGGGTCGGCCTGCGGCATCGCAGCGCCGCTGGGCTACGGCCTGATCGGTGACCAGCTCGGCGTACAAACCGCGATTGCGATCATGGGTGTCGCCGTGCTGCTGGTGCTGCCGCTGTGCAGCGTACTGCGACCGACGATCAGCCCCGAACCGGTGCGGATCTGATACGGCATCCCGCTTTTCCCGGCAGCAGTCATAATAGTCATGTCTTTACCGAAAAAAATAAAACCACGGCCGTTCATGGTTCGACAAGCTCACCACGAACGGCTTGAAAAATAACCGTTCGTCCTGAACTCGTCGAAGGACGAACGCTCATTGTGCCAGCCAATCTTAGGAAGCTCCTTCATGACCAAGCAACGCATCAGCTACGTTCCACTCGAACAGATGACGCCGGAAATGCGCGCGGAGATGGAACGCTGCGCGCGCGAAGGCACGCCGCGTCCCGAGAGCAGCGCCGTGCGCGCGCATGTGCCGGCATGCTTCTGGTTTTTCGCCAATTCCTGGCATGAAGTCTTCCGCACTGGCATCCTCGACCATGCCATCAAGGAAGTGTGCCGCCTCTACGTTTCACGATCGGTAGTCTGTGAATTCTGCGGCAACCAGCGCTCGATCAAGGGGCAGCAGGCCGGCGTCAACGAAAGCCAGGTGGATGACCTGATGAATTTCGAAAAGTCGGCCAAGTACAGCGAACGCGAGAAAGCCGCACTTGCCTATGCTGAGGCCATCGTCTGGCGCACCGACACCGACGATGCGTTCTGGGCGCGCATGTACAAGCACTTCAACGAAAAAGAACTGGTCGAACTCGGCTGCGCCATCGGGCTTACCTTCGGCCAGCAAAGCTGGCTCAGGCTGCTCAACATCGATCACCATCAGGTGATGGTCGGCACTGCGGCATCCATGGCCCCGGGATTCGAAACCGCGGAAGCGCTGGCCAAGTCCAAAGCCGATCCTGCCTACTGGGCGCGCAAGCCGGCGGCGTCGGGTAAGAAAAACGCGGCCTGACTGCAGTAACAGCTCACCGGGCCAGCCTCGATCAGGCTGGCTTTTTTGTCTTTGGCGACTGCGTTATGGAGTTGACAGGTGGCAGTGCTACCTTTATATTGATAATCATTCTCATTAATGGATTGAAATAAACATTTCTAACCATATGTTTTAAATCATTTTTCAGGATAGCACCCGGTTGAACAATCTGAAAACACAGTCTGACGGTCCCGCCGCAACCACCCCGAAGGCCAACGCAGTGACCGCCGTCCGCAGCAGCGAATTGCTCGGCACAGCCAGAATGCTGAAGATCGAACACCAGGGCGCGATATACGTGCTGCGCGCCACTTCCAAGGGCGGCCTGATCCTGACCAAATAGTTTTATCCGCCAGCCGGAGCGTCCTCGCTCCAAGCCAGCCCGTGTGCTTAACCACTCAAGAGGACGCTGCAATGATCATTACCCGTTTTGCCCTGCACCGCACCACTCCGCGCAGACACGACACGCCAACCCTGCTCGAGCATTTTCTGGAATGGCGCTGCCCGCTGATCGCCTACGTACTGGCGCAACAATTGACGGAGGTACGGCCATGAGCAAACTACCCCTGGCACAGGGACTCGTCGCCGAACTCGACTGGTGCCCGGGATGCGACATCGTTCATCTGCATGTCGGCGCCATCACGCTGCGACTGCAACCCGCCGTGCTCCATGACTTGCGCGATACGCTGAGTCGCGCGGTCAGCGCCCTGGACAACCAACGAGTCTCCCAGGAACGGCCCCCTGTGATCCCCGCAACGCACCACCACTGTCACTGACGCATGCACACCTCCAGCCGTTTCACGCTGTTGCTGGCCTGCATCCTGGTTACCGGTCTGCTCTCGGCGCTGCTCGATGCCGTGATCGGCTGGGAAAATCTGGCCACACAGTTCATCTCCCGCCTCGCAGCCTGAACGGAAGGCTTGGCACGGTAGAATCCCGTCATGCAGTCAGACGACTGCAGCAATGACTGGGAGACACCATGCTGGACCTGAAAGGCAAGATCGCATTCATCGCCGGCGCCGGCACCGTCGGCGAGGGCTGGGGCAATGGCAAGGCCACAGCCGTACTGCTGGCGCGCCAGGGCGCGACCGTCTACGGCACCGACCTCAACCTGAAGGCGGCCGAAGACACCAAAAAAATCATCACCGACGAAGGCGGCACCTGCGTCGTGCAGGCCTGCGACATGACTGATTCCGCTGCAGTGAAGGCCGCGGTCGATGCCTGTGTCAAAAAATTCGGCCGCATCGATATACTCATCAACAACGTCGGCGGCTCCGCACCCGGCAGTCCGGTCGACATGCCGGAAGAAATCTGGGACAAGCAACTCGACCACAACCTGAAAACCGCCTTCCTCGGCTGCAAGCACGTGCTGCCGGTGATGGAAAAACAGGGCAGCGGCGCGATCGTCAACATTTCATCGGTGGCGGGCTTCAGCCACCAGGTCGGCGGCCGCGTGCACGTCGCCTACAGCACAGCGAAGTCCGGGCTGCTCGGCTTCACCCGCTCCACCGCCATCGCCTATGTGAAGAAAGGCATACGCTGCAATCTCGTCGTCGTCGGCACCATGCACACACCGCTGGTCGAGGAACGGTTGATGAAACAGCTCGGACCCGAAGCGGCGAAAGATCTCGTCGCCAAGCGTAACGCTGGCGTGCCCATCGGCCGCATGGGTGATGCCTGGGATACCGCGCACGCCGTGCTGTTCCTGGCGTCGGATGAAGCGCGCTACATCACCGCGACCAAGATCGTCGTCGATGGTGGACTCACCGCCGCACGGCCCGGTTGAACCTGCAACACCGGGCAAATGAAAATGGGCGCCGCAGCGCCCGTTTAGGTGTCATCTAACTATCTGTTTTAATTTGTTTTTAAGCTGCCTTGCGCTTGCCGCTGGCAATCAACCCCTGCACGTGCGACGCCCGCACCAGCACCTGCCCTTCGAACATGCGACGCTGGGTGCGATAGAAGGCGCCCTGCTCGGCAATCCATTTGCCGTTCTGCTGTTTGACCGTTGCAGCGACGGTCAGCACGCCCGAAGGCATGCCGATGCGCACTGGCGCCTCGGCGTCCCCGCCCTTGCGCAGCACTTCGTTGACCAGCGAACCTTCGATGCGCGCGGCAACCCCCATGCACAGCGTCACCGTCAGCGGCAGCGCGCGGTGCGGCTGACCGTTGGAAATCACGCGGCCGGTGAGATCGACGTCGTTCGCGCTGATCGACGCACCCGACAGCAGCTTCGAATCCTGCGGCTGCGACACGAAACCGACGAAAGGAATGGATTTCTGCTGTTTGGCTGCCTCGAAATCCGGTGCAATACCCATCGCCACCGAACCCGCGGCACGGATGGCCGCCAGTTTCTGCATGGCCGTGGTATTGGCTTCCAATGCCTCCGGCAGTTCGGTGCCGGTAAGGCCGATGTCCTGCGCCTGCACCCACACCGTCGCATTCGCGGCGTCAACCAGCGAAGCGCGAATCTTGCCGACGCCAGGCACGTCGAGCGTATCGACGACATTACCGGTGGGCAGCAGCTTGCCGGTGGTGGCGCCGCCGGGGTCGCGGAATTCCAGCTTCACCGGGGAACCGGTACCCGACACGCCCGGGATCGCGAGATCGCCATCAACCGCGGCAAGACCATCGTCCATGCTGAACAGCGCATGGATGATCTTCTTGGTGTTGGTATTGTGGATGCGCACCAGTGCTTCCTTGCCGCTGACCTTGACCAGGCCTTCATCGACAGCAAACGGCCCCATCGCCGAGGACATGTTGCCGCAGTTGGCGCCGTAATCGACCTTGGCCTCCTTCACCTGCACCTGGGCGAATGTGTAGTCGATGTCGGCATCGGGACGCGTCGACGGGCCGACCACGCACACTTTCGACAGCGACGACACGCCGCCGCCCATGCCGTCGAGCTGGCGGCCGTTGGGATCGGGGCTGCCGATCGCGGCGAGAAAAATCTCATCCCACAGCGCACGGTCGGTGGGCAAATCCTGCTGGCGGAACACCACCGCATTGCTGGTGCCGCCACGCATGAACACGGCGGGAATTTTCAGTTGTTTCATACTCTTGTCCTTTGCGATGACAGAGCCAGCACAACCTGGCTGCAACCTGCGATGCTCCGATTTTGCCACCGATGCGGTATTCCGTATCGATACCGTATTGTGGATGGAACGACTTCGCCGCCATTTCAGCAACTCATGGGCGCATTGTCATGCGCATCCTGCTGCTGATATTGCGGTATTCTATGGACTTAGTCTGAGGACACCGAATGTGCTGCGCTGATTTTTTGCAGCCTATATCACACAGGAATCCATATCATGAAACGCAGAGCCGCAACGGCCTCCCGCCAGCACAGCAAAAAACGCAGCACCAAGCGCAGCAGCCGCACGGCCGGCATCAGCGCTGCCGAGTGGCAGGCACGCGTCGAACTGGCCGCCGCCTATCGCCTCACCGCAATGATGGGCTGGACCGACATGCTGGGCACCCACATCTCCTGCCGCGTGCCGGGTACCGAAGACCAGTTCCTGATCAATCCCTACGGTCTGCTGTTCGAGGAAATGAAAGCCTCCGACCTGATCAAGTGCGACACCGAGGGCCGCAAGCTGAGCAAGTCGCCCTACGAGGTCAATTCCGCCGGCTTCACCATCCACAGCGCGATCCACATGAACTGCCACAGCGCCGAGGCGGTGATGCACTGCCACACCCAGTTCGGCGTCGCCGTGGCCTCGCAGAAACAGGGGCTGTTGCCGCTGAACCAGATGGCGCTCACCGCGCTGTCGCAGGTGCGCTACCACGACTTTGAAGGCGTGGCCGAAAATCACGACGAGCGCGAACGGCTGGTAAAGGATCTCGGCGACGGCAGCATGCTGATCCTGCGCAATCACGGCACGCTGACCATTGGTTCCAGCATCGGCGAGATGTTCGCACGCATGTACCGGCTGGAGCGCGCCTGCAAGTTCCAGATCACCGCGACCAGCGGCGGTGCGGAACTGAACCACTTGCCCCGCGAAGTCATCAACCACACCATCGAACAGGGCAACATGATCTACGGCCCCGGCGGTCGCGGCGCCAGCGGCAAGCTGATGTGGGCGGCACTGCTGCGCAAGCTGGATCGCGAATCTCCGGATTACGCGCGGTAACGCAAAGTTGAACGCAGGGCCGGACTGTCAGCAAGCAGTCCGGCCCTTTTTCTTTCGAGTATAGGACCGGAGGCCATCGCACTGAAACCGATACACACCCTGGCACTGCTGACCACCGCGATGCAGGGTGGCCACATGGGCAGCCGCGTCGTTGCCTCGCTGTTCGCGCTGAAGCTGGGCGCTGGACCGATGCAGATCGGCCTGCTGATCGCGGCCTATTCCGTATTCCAGCTCGCCTTTGCCCTTACCGTCGGCCGCCTGTCGGACCGTTTCGGCTCGCGCCTGCCGATGCTCGGCGGCTGCATCGTATTTGCCTTGGGACTGCTGCTGCCGGTGGCCTGGCCAACGCTGGCAGCGCTCTACCTGTCGGCGCCGCTGATCGGTATCGGCTTCGTGTTTTTCAACGTCGCCAACCAGAACCTTGCAGGCACACTCGGCACGCCACAAGAGCGCACCCGCGATTTCGCCACACTTAGCCTTGGCTACTCCAGCGGCCACATGATCGGTCCGGTGCTTGCCGGGTTTGCCATTGACCAGGCCGGCTATCGCATCGCCTACCTGATGTTTGCGTTACTGACGCTGTGGCCGATCCTGACTTTGGCGCTGCACCGTGCACTCGGCGCCCAGGCCATCGCCAAGGAAAGCGAGCGTGGCAGCGCCATGGACCTGATGCGCATCCCGCCGCTGCGACGCATGATCATTGTCAGCGGACTGGTCACCACCGGCTGGGATCTCTACGTGTTCTACGTGCCGATCTACGGCCATTCGATCGGCCTGTCGGCCTCGACCATCGGCACCATACTCGGCGCCTTCGCCGCGGCCACTTTCATTGTCAGGGTCATGCTGCCCGTGTTGACCCAGCGCTACAGCGTCGAATACGTGCTCGCGGTGGCGATGGCAGCCGCCGGGTTGCTGTTCCTGCCTTTCACCTTCCTCACTTACGTGCCGGCGCTGCTGGCGCTGTCGTTCTGCATCGGCCTGACCCTCGGCGTCAGCCAGCCGCTGACGCTGAACCTGTCCTACAACCGCTCTCCGCCCGGCCGCTCGGGCGAAGTCACCGGACTGCGCCTGACCATCAACAACATCACCCACATAGCGGTGCCGATCGCCGCAGGATCCGTCGGTGCGCTGTTCGGCATCACACCGGTGTTCTGGGCCAGCGCCGGCATCCTTGGCGCCAGCGCCTGGATGACGGTGCGCGACCGCAACCAGTAAAGAAAAACGCCGCGCGCGGTGTCCCGCATCGCGGCGTCAGCCGTTGCTGCCCTGTGCCGGGCTTATTTCAGCTGGATGCCGGCGGCCTTGATGACCTTGCCGTACTTGTCCAGTTCCGCCTTCATCAGCTTGTTCATTTCTGCCGGCGTGTTGGTTACCGCGCTGGCGCCGTTCTTCTCGAACTGCGCACCCATCTCCGGTGATGTCGCGATCGAAGTCAGCTCCTTCTGCAGACGCGCGAGTACCGGCTTGGGCGTACCTTTCGGCGCGAAGAATCCCAGCCACAGCGACACCTCGAAGCCGGGGAAACCGGATTCGGCAACCGTCGGCACATTGGGCAGCGCGTTGGAACGCTTGATCGTGCCCACCGCAATTGGCCGCACGCGTCCGGCCTGCGCATGCGGCAGCACCGCCGGCATGCTGCCGAACAGCGCCTGCACCTGGCCGCCGAGGACCGCGGTGCCCGCCGGGCCGTTGCCGTTGTAGGGAATGTGCATGATATCGATGCCGGCCGCGCGATTGAGCATTTCCATCGCCAGCTGGGTGGTGGATCCGGTGCCGGCCGAGGCGAAGTTGAGCTTGCCGGGCTGCGATTTGGCCAGTGCAATGAATTCCTTCAGGTTGTTGGCCTTGACCCCGGGATGCAGCACCAGCAGATAAGGAGTCGAGGCCACCAGTGTCAGCGGCTCGAAATCCCGGATCGGGTCGTAATTGACCTTGACGTATGCCGCCGGCGCAATCACATGGGTACTGGTGGTGCCCATCGTCAGCGTATGGCCGTCAGGGGTGGCTTTCGCCGCAATCTCGGTGCCCAAGGTTCCGCCGGCGCCACCGCGATTGTCGACAATCACCTGCTGCCCCAGCCGTTCGCCGAGTTTCTGCCCCACCAGCCGCGCGATGATGTCCGTCGAACCTCCCGGAGGAAAAGCCACGACCAGCCGGATCGGCTTCACCGGATAATTCTGCGCCAGCGCTGGAAATGACACTACCGCCGCACTCAACACCAAACCGGCCAACAGCACACCGCTCATCCTTGCACGCATAATTGCTCTCCCAAAAAAAACACGCGGCTCAAGGCCGCGTGTCAGTTGAATCATTGCCGCTCTGGTGCCGGCTCGATTGCATGCTCAGCCTCCGGGCGGCTCCTGGTACGCCAGGTCGCGCTTCTTGCGGATGTTCGGCAGGATCATCACGATCAGCAGCAGGATGGTGAGGATCAGGAACGTGGCGCTGATCGGCCGGGTGAAGAACACGGTCGGATCGCCGCGGGATATCAATAGCGCGCGTCGCAGGTTCTCTTCCATCAACGGCCCCAGCACGAACGCGAGGATCAGCGGTGCGGGCTCGCACTTCAGCTTCTGGAACAGGTAGCCCATCAGGCCGAAGAACACCGTCATGTAGATGTCGAGGTCGAGGTTGTTGACGCTGTAGACACCGATCGCCATGAACACCACGATCGCCGGGAACAGCATGCGATAGGGCACGGTCAGCAGTTTCACCCAAAGGCCGATCAGCGGCAGGTTCAGGATCACCAGCATCGCGTTGCCGATCCACATGCTCGCGATCAGGCCCCAGAACAGCTCGGGACGCTGAGTCATGACCTGCGGTCCGGGCGCGATACCCTGGATGGTCAGCGCACCCAGCATCAGCGCCATCGTGCCGCTGCCGGGGATGCCGAGGGTCAGCGTCGGGATGAACGCGCACTGTGCGGCGGCGTTGTTGGCCGATTCCGGACCGGCCACGCCTTGAATGGCGCCCTTACCAAAGTCCTGCGGATTCTTCGCCAGTTTCTTTTCCAGCGCATAGGTCGAGAACGCACTGATGGTCGGACCCGCACCGGGCAGCGTCCCGAAGAACGCGCCGATCGCGGTACCGCGCATGATCGAACCGGTCGATACCTTGATGTCGTGCCAGGTCGGGTACAGATGTTCGATCTTGTTGGTCAGCAGGTCGCGGCCGGCGGCATCCTGCCCCTTTTCCAGATTCGACAGGATCTCGCCGAAGCCGAACAGGCCCATCGCCACCACCACGAAGCTCAGGCCGTCAGCGAGGCCGGAAGCACCGAAGGTAAAGCGGGACATGCCCGAATTGACGTCGGTACCGACAATGCCGAACAGCAGTCCGAGGAAAATCATCGCGATGGCCTTCAGCATCGAGCCGCTGGCCAGCACCGCCGAAGCGATCAGGCCCATGGTCATCAGCGAGAAATATTCCGGCGCACCGAATTTCAGCGCGATTTCGGCCAGTGGCGGTCCTGCCATGGCGATCAGCAGTGTACAGACCGAACCGGCAAAGAATGAACCAACTGCCGCAATTGCCAGAGCCGGGCCGGCGCGGCCGTTCTTGGCCATCTGGTAGCCGTCGATACAAGTCACCACCGACGCCGACTCGCCCGGCAGGTTCACCAGGATTGAGGTAGTGGAACCTCCGTATTGCGTTCCGTAATAGATACCGGCCAGCATGATCAGCGCACCCACCGGCGGCAGGTTGAACGTGGCGGGCAGCAGCATGGCGATTGCCGCCAGAGGGCCGATTCCCGGGAGCACGCCGACCAGTGTGCCGACGAAGACGCCGATGAAACAGTAGGTCAGGTTTTGCAGCGATACGGCTGTCTGGAAGCCCAGCGCCAAGTTGGAGAGCAGTGACATTTCCATTTTCTTATCTCCACCAGAAGAGCGGGAAGGGCAATTCAAGGCCCCAGATGAACAGCGCCCAGCTGCCGATAATCAGAAACACGCTCATCATCAGCACTTCCTTGAAGTGGAATTCCTTGCCAGCCGCAGCGGCCAGAAAGATCATCACGAACAGCGCGGGCACGAAACCGAGGTGGTCGATGGCCCAGCCAAAAAACACAAAGGCCACGCTCAGCAGCACCATCGCCTTATAAGCGAATTTTCCGACGCCCTCGCCTTTGATCCTGAACCCGGTTGCCGCCACCATCACGCCAAGCACGGCCATGATGATGCCCAGCCAGGTCGGGAAATATCCCGGACCCATGCGGCTGGTCGTGCCGAACGGGTAATCCTGAGAGATATAGATCGCCAGCAGGCCGAAGGCAATAAACATGATGCCGGCCCAGAAATCTTCCTGACTCGTAATCTTCAAAATGAACATCCTCCTGATTGCTTGAAACTGGATACCGGAAAATATTCCGGTAGTGACATGCCGATGATCCAACCACGGCACCAAACCCGGAGTAACCCCTGAGTTTTTATGTTTATAGTACGGAACCGGACTTTACACGAAGCGCCGTACCAAAAAAAGCTTTTTCCTCTCTGAAATTGTGCGTCGCACAATGGTGTTTTTCACTCTACAGCGGGCCAATTGCACGACTCAATAACCCATTGCGCGAACCAAAAGAAAGCGGCGCAGTCTAGGGACCGGTTCTTACTTGCCGCTTACGATTTGCATCTTTTTGATGCACGGCGCTGATGCCAAGCAGATGATCAATCAAGCATTTCCAGACGCCCGGTCTTGAGCAGCATGGCCAGGCGCCGGCGTTCGCTGTCCATGAATTTCACGAAATCCTCCGCGGTTCCCCCTGCCGAAACCAGCCCCAGCTGATCGAGGCGACCTTTGACCTCGGGCAGATTCAGCGCCCGGTTCAGTTCCCGGTTGAGTTTGGCGATGATCGCACGCGGCGTTTTGACTGGAACCTGCACCCCGAACCACACGGTAGCCTCAGCATCCTTGATGCCTTCTTCAGCCAGCGTCGGCACGTCGGGAATCACGCTCTGCCGCTGCGGTGACGCAACGGCCAGTATCTTCAGCCGCCCGGCCTTGATATGCGCGTTGCCGCTCACCACGGTGGTATGGACGACGTTCACGCGTCCGCTGATGACATCATTGAATGCAGGCGCCGTACCTTTATAGGGAATATGCTCAAACTGCGCCCCGGTCGCTGCTGCAAACAGCGCCTGGGCGATATGCAGGCTGCTGCCATTGCCCGACGAAGCCCAGGTCAGTTTGCCGGGGTTGGCCCTGGCGTAAGCCAGCAGTTCACGCGCGTTGTTCGGTGCGAATGACGGTGAGGCCACGATGATCAGCGGCGAATAGCCGATGAACATCACCGGATCGAAATCGGACATGCGATACGGCGGCTTCTTGCGCAACATCACGTTGTTGATGCTGGGACCGGGATTGGCATGCAACAGCGTGTGGCCATCGGGTGTGGCTTCTGCCACCAGCTTGCCGCCGATGGAACCGCCGGCGCCCGGCCGGTTGTCCACGACAAACTGCTGTCCCGTGGATTCGCTGAGTTTCTGCGCAAACAGGCGCGCCGTAATGTCATTGGACGCGCCCGGAGCAAACGGCACAACCCAGCGCACCGGACGGGAGGGATACGCCGACGCATCCTGCGCCTGGACCGGATGAACTGTCAGTCCACCCAAGAAACCCGACATCGCCACAACCGTAGCCGTCAACATTCGCGTATTCATGTTTCCTCCCTGGTGCGGGTTGATTTCTGCAAACTGCGATCAGTCCCGGCCGATTCAGGCGCGGGGTTTTGCCAATACCTCCGGATTCACCGTGTTCACCGGCTTGCCGGCAGCGTATGCAGTGATCTGGTCGAAAATGTTGCTGAAGATGCGTTCGTAACCTGCGCGCTCGACATAGCCGATGTGCGGCGTGCACAGCGCATTGTCGAGTTTCAGCAGCGGATGGTTTGCATTCAGCACCGGCTCGTCCTCGAACACGTCCACCGCAGCCATGCCGGGGCGGCCGAGTTTCAGCGCCTGCTCCAGCGCGCCCGGTACAATCAGGCCGGCGCGGCTGGTGTTGACCATCAATGCCGTCGGCTTCATCCGTGCAAGATCTTCGGCAGTAACAATGCCCCGGGTGGCATCGATCAGGCGCAGGTGCAGCGAAATCACGTCACTGTCTTCGAAAAACGCGGCCTTGCTGCCCGCTGCGGCGTAGCCGTCGGCGCGCGCGCGCGCCAGCGAAGCTTCGCGCCCCCAGGCGAGCACCTTCATGCCAAAGGCCTTGCCGTAACCCGCGACCACGGCGCCGATGCGACCGTAGCCGAAAATGCCCAGCGTCTTGCCGCGCAGTCCGGTGCCGACGGTGGATTGCCAGCGCCCCGCTTTCAGTGCCGCCACCTCCTGAGGGATGTGGCGCATGGCGGCGATGATCAGCCCCCAGGTCAGTTCCGCTGTTGCATACGACGGCCGCCCCGGATGCAGGCTGGTGCACAACAGCACGCCCTGCTTCGTGCACGCATCGAGATCGATGTGCGGATAGACGCTGTGATGACTGATCAGCTTCAGCCTGGGCAGGCGTTCGATCAACGGCGCACGGATCGGTGTGCGCTCACGGATCAGCACCAGTGCCTCGGTGTCCTGCAGGCGCTCGGCAAGTTGATCGACATCCTTGGTGTGATCGTTCCAGATTTTGACGGAATGCCCCTGCAATTTGCCGTAGCAGTCGAGGCTGCGCACGACATCCTGGTAATCGTCAAGGATGGATATCTTCATGGATGATATTTAACTTTATGTTTTTATTGATATTTCAGTTCAACCAGCCTGTTGCTCGCTGCTGCTTCAGCACCTCGTCAACAATCTCCGGCGCGCGGCCGACATAGGTCGTGGGATCCAGCACCGCTTTCAGTTCCGCCAGCGTCAGCGCCTGCTTCACCTGCGGATTCTGCAGCAGCGCATCCTCGAACGAGATGCCGTTTTCGATGCCGTGCATCGAGGCCTCGTACACCAGGTCGTGCGCGGTCTGCTTGCCGACTTTTTCGGAGAGTTCGAACATCACCCGCTCGGACAGCAGGAAACCGCCAAGGCTGTCGAGATTGGCGCGCATGCAAGCGACGTCGACATGCAGTCCTTCCAGCACGTACTTCATCATCGCCAGCATGCCACCCGCCATCAGGCACGACTCCGGCAGCGCTTTCCACTCGCCGCGCCATGACGAACCGTCGCGCTCGTGCTCGATCAGCATCGACTCCAGCATGAATGCCACGTTGTAGCGCAGCGCGCGGCTCACCCCTACCACAGCCTCGCAGGTCGACGGATTGCGCTTGTGCGGCATCGTCGAGGAGCCGACCTTGCCGGCGCTGAAGGGCTCGTAGAGCTCGCCGACTTCGGTGTGTTCCAGCGTGATGATCTCGTTGGCAATCTTGCCCAGCGTCGCGCTGATCAGCCCGAGCACGTTGACATACTCTGCAAAGCGGTCGCGCGCCGGCTGCCAGTTGATGTCGGCCACACCCAGCCCGAGCCGCTTCATCACACCCTGCTCCAGCTGCTTGGCCTTGGCACCAAATGAAGCCTGGGTACCCACCGCGCCGACCATGCCGCCGACGAACATGCGCGGCTCGAGCTGGCGCAGGCGCTCGTAATTGCGCCCCATCTCGGAAAGCCAGATCGCGGCCTTGTGGCCGAAAGTGATCGGCAACGCCTGCACGCCGTGCGAACGGCCGACCATCGGGGTTGCGCGATGCTGTTCGCACAACTTCACCAGCGCATTGCCGATCGCCTTCATGTCACGCAGGTAAATCGCGTGCGCATCCCTGATCTGCAGCATGGTCGCGGTATCGAGCACGTCCTGCGTGGTCGGTCCGAAATGGATGTATTCGCCGTGTTCGGGCTTGCACAACATCTGCACCGCCTTCACTGCCGGCACCAGCGGATGCTTGATGCGGCGGATTTCGGCGGACACCGCGGCAATGTCGATTTTCGAAATCTTCGCATTGGCGGCGATTTCTTCAGCCGCGGCCTTCGGGATGATGCCCAGTGCCGCCTGTTCCAGCGCCAAGGCGGCCTCAAAATCGAACCATTTCTGCACGCGATTGTGATCGTTGAAGATCGCGCGCAGTTCATCGGTACTCCACAGGTGCTGGATCAGTGCATCGTCAAATACGCCGGAAGCCATGTTGTTCCCTGTCTTTAAACTCGTGAGTTACTGGATGCTGATATTCGCGGCCTTGATGACCCCGGCCCACTTGTCGCGCTCGCTGCGCATGAATTTGCCGAATGCCTGCGCCGAGCCGCCGGCCGGCACCGTGCTCATGCTGTGCAGCCGCTCCTTGACTTCAGGCAGTTCCAGCGTCTGCACGAATCCCTTGTTGAGTTTGCCGATCACGGTCGCCGGGGTCTGTGCCGGCGCCAGCCAGCCGAACCAGCCAATGACCTCGAAGCCGGGAAATCCGGACTCGGCGATGGTCGGCAGTTCCGGCGCTACCGGTGAACGCTGGGCACTGGAGATCGCCAGTGCACGCACCTTGCCGGCCTTGATCTGCGGCGTTGCCGCCAGCGCGATGCTGAACAATGCCTGCACCTGTCCCGCCATGGTTTCCGCGAGGGCCGGGCCACCGCCTTTATAGGGCACGTGCACGAACTGGGTCTTCGACGACAGCCGGAACAGTTCCAGCGCGAGATGTCCGGACGTGCCGTTACCCGCCGAGGCAAAGGCGAACGAGCCCTGCTTCGCCTTGATCACGCCGAGCAACTCCTGCACCGATTTCGCCGCCACCGACGGATGCACGATCAGAATGTTGGGCACCGTGACGCCCAGGGAGATCGGTGCGTAATCCTTGATCGGATCGTAGGGAACGTTTTTGTAGAGACTCGGGTTGATCACCACACCGGCAGCGACCTGCAACAGCGTGTAGCCGTCGGCAGGTGCACGCGCACCCATGTCGTAGGCGATGATGCCGTTGGCGCCGCCGCGGTTGTCGATCACCACGGTCTGCCCGAGATATCTGGTCATGTGCGGTCCGATCAGCCGCGCCAGCGTGTCCGCCGGCCCGCCCGGTGGTACCGACACGATCAGTCGCACCGGCTTGGTCGGATAATCCTGCGCCGGCAACGTACCTGCGCATAACAGCATGGCGACCGCAGTCACCGAACTGAATATCTTGTTCACTGAATCTCCCCTGTGTTGTTATTCGGCTCAGGTCTTGAGCGCGCGATTGGCAGGCATGCCCATGAAGGATTCCATGGCGTGCCAGAACTTGTGGCGGTTGATGCCCAGCGTTGCCGCGTGGGCCAGTCCGGATATGAACACGAACTGTTTGTCCTTGCTCGGCAGCTTGCCGAAAAAATCCAGCAGGTCGGGTTCGGCCGCGATGCCGTCGAATTCGCCGCGAATGATGCATACCGGGCAGTCGATCTTCGCCGGATCAATCACCGGCAGGTTGGCGCACATGTCGAGATAGGTCCCGGTCGGCACCGAATCCCCCAGCGGCAGTTCGGCGTCGGCCAGCGCATCGGCAGCGATCATCTCCGAGGTGCCGGGCTTGTCGCGGGTGAACATGCTGTGGATGAACGCGCGGTCGACCTTGCGCCGCGGACTGCTCCGGTATTCCTCCACTTTTTCCCTGCGCTTCGCCAGTGTCGGCGATCCGGCACCGGTATAGACCAGGGCCGATACCATCAAGCGGCTGACCTGGCCCGGGTTTTGCTGGGCATAGAGCGCAGCACGCAGCGCCCCCGATGAGCCCCCATACATGAACACCTGTTTCTGACCGGTTTCCTTTTCGACGATGGCCATTGCTGCAGCCAGATCCTGAGCACCCGATGCGATGTTGGAATTGTTGTCGGTGCGATCGGAACGGCCGTAACCCTCGTGATCCATGGTCCAGACGTCGTAGCCCAGACCCGCGAAATGATCCATCAATGAATAATCATTGCGCCCCGGAACGGAGAGATCGAAGCTGGAACGCCCGGAAGCCGACGAACCGTGTACCAAAAACAGCACCGGTGCTCCGGCCACGGCGCCGGCAATACGCTTGCGGTAAACATAAAGTTTGACCGCGCCCTTTTTCGCCCAGTATTCGGCGCCGGCAAATTCTTTCATGCTGATTCCACTTTTTTTATCGAGGGTTCGATTATCTCACCGCGGAGCGTCATCTGCGTCCCAGTCCGAATGCTGGTCACGTGTAAAATTCGCGAAAACCACGAGATGGAGCAACCCATGGTCGCTACGCCGTCAAAAATTGTCAGCCTCGGCGAACTTGCCCGACTCGTCCCCGATGGCGCCGCGCTCGGACTAGGCGGCGTGTTCCTGCACCGCGGTCCTTTCGCGCTGGTACGTGAACTGGTACGCCAGAAGCGCCGCAATCTGGAAATCATCAAGCCTTCACCGGGCTACGACCTGGACCTGTTATGCCGCGCCGGTGCAGTGGCGAAGGTGCGCGCCGGCATCGTCGCCATGGAAGGCAATTTCGGCCTCGCGCGCTGGTACCGCAAGGCGATCGAACGCAAGGAAGCCCATCTCGAAGAACATGCCTGAATGACCCTGGTCGCGGGGCTGCGTGCAGCCTCCTACGGAATTCCGTTCCAGCCGGTCGCCGGCGTCCACGGCAGCGAAATCGCCGACATCAATCGCTGGCAGACCATCACCGATCCCTACGGCTCGGGCAAAAAGGTCTATGTCATTCCGGCGGTAAGCCCCGATATCTCGGTCATCCACGCCGCCGAAATCGACAGCGAAGGCAACGCGCGGGTTTACGGTTCGCCGTTCTGGGACCATCCGCTGACCCGTGCAGCGAAGCGCGTGCTGGTCACTGCCGAAAAACTGGTGCCGACTGACCGTCTGCGCGAACAGCCGGAACTGACGCTGGTACCCGGCTTCATGGTCGCAGCAGCAGCCGTGGTACCGGGCGGTGCATGGCCGGGTTCCATGCATCCGTACTACGACATCGACTATCCGGCGGTTGAGCAGTACATGAAAGACGGCGAGACGGTAGTCGCTGAGCATCTGCAGCGCGCGCCGGAAATGCATCCGGCCGCAGCATGAAGCTGATCCGCAGTTTTCCGGCAATCGCCGACTCCGGCGCGCGCGTGCTGATCCTCGGCAGCATGCCGGGCGTCGAATCGCTGCGAGCCGGCGAATACTACGCGCATCCACGCAATGCCTTCTGGCCACTGATGGGTGATCTCGTCGGCGCATCGCGCGAACTGGCCTACGGCGCACGCCTGCGCCGGCTGCGTAAATCGGGAATTGCGCTGTGGGACGTACTCGCAGCCTGCATACGCGAGGGCAGCCTCGATGCCGCCATCGACGAGAGCACGATCATCGCCAACGATCTCGTCACATTCCTCGCGCGCCACCAACGCATCAGCCACGTGTATTTCAATGGCGCAACCTCCGAGCGCTGCTTCCGCCGGCATGTGCAACCCGGGCTCGAACCAGGCCGGCTGCAGCTGCAGCGCCTGCCCTCGACCAGTCCCGCACATGCCGCTGTGAGCTACAACGCAAAACTTCGGGCCTGGCGACATATCCTCAAGCCCCTGAAGAAATATAATTAAAACAGATACTTGCAAATGAACGCCCTGCTGCTCGCCATGGCCAGCGCCTTGTGCTTCGGTCTCGGCATGATTACCGCGCGCATCGGATTGCGCCACCTCGATCCGCGTACCGGCGCCGCGATCAGCATCCCGACGGCTACCGTACTGTTCGTCCTCATCTCGCCATTTACGGTCAAACTGGCCCTGTTCAGTCTGACAGCGGCACTGATTTTCGCCGCGGTCGGCTTGTTCTATCCCGCACTGGTCACCTTGCTCACGTTCCGTTCCAACGAAGAACTGGGTCCCACCGTGACCAGCGCCATTTCCGGCACCGCTCCGTTGTTCGCGATGCTCGCCGCGGCAATGCTGCTCGGTGAACGCGTGCCGCCGCAGGCGGCCCTGGCAGGCTGCGGCGTCGCCATTGGCGTCGCCTTACTGTCTTGGCACCCCGGCGCCACGGGAAAACGTTTTGCCGGACGCGCGCTGCTGTGGCCGATTGCCGGCGCCATCGTCCGCGGGGTGGCGCAGGCGGGGGCGAAAGCCGGATTGATGCTGTGGGGCAACCCCTTCGCCGCCAGCGTCATCGGCTATGTCGTCTCTTCGACCGCGGTCATCGGCGCAGAACGCCTGCGCCACGGTGGGAAGCGGCCAGTTACCAGCCGCGGCCGGCTGTGGTTTGCAATCACCGGGGCCATCAACGGTGCCGCCATGGTGTTGATGTACTCGGCCCTGAGCATCGCGCCGGTATCGACCGTAGCGCCGATCATCGCCGCCTATCCCCTGATCACCGTGCTCGCCAGTGCACTGCTGTTGCGCGGCGAGAAAATCGGCAGAGGCATCATCGCGGGGTCAATCATCACGGTAAGCGCCATCGTTTATCTGGCGCTGTACCGCACTGCCTGATAACACTCCAACTTATACTCACGTCATGGACTGGACACCCTTTTCCTTCATCGTCATCCATCTCGCACGGCAGATCCGCGCCGGGGAGATCACCTTCAGCGGCGTGAATTCGACGCTGCCGATGCTCGCCTGCCTGCTTGCCAAGCGCGCCTACGACTTCGATTTCACATATATCAATGTCGCCGGCGGCATCGAACCGCAGCCGGTCAGCGTGCCTTTGTCGAGCAGTGATCCGGCCATCGTCCATGGCTCGCCCGCCATTTTCGCCAACCAGGATTTCTACGACCTGTGCGCGCGCGGCGGCCTCGACCTGGTGTATCTCGGCTGCGCGCAGATCGATGCCGAGGGACGCACCAACGTATCGGCAATCGGCAACTGGGAAAATCCGAAAGTGCGCCTGCCCGGCGGCGGCGGTGCCGCGGTGATGCTGCCAACGGCAAGGCGCGTCGCCACCTGGCGCACCGATCACACGCCGCGCGCGCTGGTCAAAAAACTCGACTTCGTCACCGCTGCCGGCAACATGACGGCACTGGTGACGCCGCTGGCTGTGTTCGAACGCGAACCGCGCACGGGCTCGCGCTTCCGGTTGACGCGTTACAACCCCGCCACATCCCCGGAGCACATTGCCCTGCATACCGGATTTGCATTCGAGTCCGCAGATGCGCTGCCCGCCATGCCGGCTACGCAGCGCGAAACCGATGCGCTGAAGGCCCTGGACAAGGACGACCTGTTTTCCAAACCGGTCAACGCCCAGGCCGCCGCCTGAAGCAGCCGTGATAGCATACTCAGCATGCCGTGTAGCGGAGTTCTCCGCGCCGGCGCGTCATTCAGCCTCACATCAGACTCCATCCAGATGCTGCCGTTAGAAGGTATCCGCGTCGTCGAATTCTGCCAGGTGCTGGCAGGACCGTTCGCGGGCTGCCTGCTCGCCGACATGGGCGCCGACGTGATCAAGGTCGAATCGCCCGAGGGCGACCTGATGCGCCAGTGGCCACCGCTGCTCGACGGCTACAGCCAGTATTTCGCCTCGGTCAACCGCAACAAGCGCTCGGTGGTGATCGACCTGAAATCGGATCAGGGCCGCACCGATGCACGCCGGCTGGCGCTCAACGCGGACATACTGCTGGAAAATTTCCGTCCCGGCGTGATGGCCAGATTCGGCCTCGATCATGCAACGCTGGCAAAGGACCATCCTGCGCTGGTCTATTGCTCGGTATCCGCCTTTGGTCAAAGCGGCCCGCGGGCCGCGGAAGGCGGCTTCGACATGACGGTGCAGGCAATGAGCGGCGTGATGAGCGTCACCGGCGAGCGCGACGGCCGTCCGGCGAAATGCGGCATTCCGATCGCCGATTTTTCGGCGGGCCTTTATGCCGCATTCAGCGCCACAGCCGCACTGCACAAGGCGCGAGCCACCGGCAAGGGCGATCACATCGATGTCTCGATGCTGGGCGCGATGCTCGGCATCGCCAACCTGCAGACCAGTGAACTCTTCGGCACCGGCCGCGACCCGGTGCGACTCGGATCCGCGCATCCGATGAATGCTCCTTACGCCGCATTCTGCTGCAGGGACGGTTATTTCGCACTGGCCGCCGGCACCAACAAGTTATGGGAAGCCGCCTGCGTTGCGATCGAACGCGCCGATCTGACTCAGGACGCGCGCTTTGCCACGCCGACGCTGCGCGCGAAGAACCAGGATGCGCTGCGCGAACTGCTTGAAGCAGAATTCATCAAATATGACGCCGCCGATCTGCTGGCACGCATGAATGAACGCGGAGTGCCCTGCGCACCGCTCTACAGCTACTCGCAGGTACTGGCCGACCCGCAGGTGGAACACATGCAATGGGTCGAACCCATGACCCTGCCCAATGGCGTCACCAGCAAGACGGTGGTCTCCCCGCAGCGGGTATCAGGACAACGGCTCGGCCTGCGCTGCGCGCCTCCGGCACTGGGCCAGCATACCCGCGAAATACTCGATGAACTCAACCGCATGAAAGCCGCTTCATGAACAACGCCGCAAGATTCCGGGATTTTGTCGCCGACTTCACCCGCCTGGTCGAACAATGCCAGGGGCAAGAAAAAACCATGCTCGACGATGGCGCGAAACTGCTCGGTGAGCTGATACGCCACGACGACTGGTTGCCGGAGTCCTGTGCCCAGCCGCATCCGCAGTATTACCAGCAGTACCTGCTCTACTGCGACCCGCTGGAACGTTTCTCGGTGGTGAGCTTCGTGTGGGGACCGGGACAGAAGACCCCGGTGCATGATCACACGGTCTGGGGCATGGTCGGCATGATGCGCGGCGCGGAGTTGTGCCGGCGCTTCACGCCTTCCGGTGCAGGCCAGCCGATGGCGGCCAGCGAATCCGAGCGGTTGCTTCCCGGCCAGGTTGACCGCGTATCACCCACTGTCGGCGACATCCACGAAGTATCCAATGCCCACGCTGACCGGGTATCGATCAGCATCCACGTCTACGGCGCCAACATCGGTGCGGTGAAACGCCATGTATTCGATCCCAAAACGGGAACTGAAAAACCGTTCGTTTCGGGATACTCGAGCCCGCAACTGCCCAATTTCTGGGACCGCTCCGCTGAAGTGCGCGCCACCATCGCGAGCTGAGCCATGAGCGAAGAACTGCTGCGCAAGCATGAGGGCCACGTCACCCGGCTGACACTGAACCGGCCGCAGAAAGCCAACGCGCTGTCGGCCCCGCTGGTCGAGGCGTTGATCGATGCCGTTGAATATGCCGCCACCGACGGCACCCGCCTGCTGATCCTGGAAGGCAACGGTCCGCATTTCTGCGCCGGCTTCGACTTCACCGATCTGCAGACGCAAAGCGAGGGGGATCTCGCGCTGCGCTTCATCCGCATCGAAACCCTGCTGCAGACGCTGCATCATGCGCCGTATGAAACGCTGGCGCTGGCGCACGGCCGCGTATTCGGCGCCGGCGCCGACCTGGTCGTCAGTTGCGGTGTGCGCGTCGCCGCTCCCGGCACCACCTTCCGCATGCCCGGCCTGCGCTTCGGCGTGGTATTGGGCACGCGCCGGCTGGTCAGCCGCATCGGCGGCGACCGCGCCCGCGACATCCTCAGCCATACGCGCACCTTCGATGCCGCCACTGCGCTTGCCGACGGCTTCCTGACCCGCGTCGCGGATACGACCGAATGGCACGCTCTGACCGCCGATGCCAAGGCCGCCGCAGATACCCTGTCACCGGCCACCGCAGCCGCCCTGCACCGGCGCATCGTCGACGACAGCCGCGCCGTGGACATGGCCGAGCTGGCACACTCGGTAAGCACGCCCGGACTCAAGGAACGCATCCGCATCTACCGCGAAACCAGCAAATGAAACGAGGAACCTGATGAGCAACACCCTGCCCGCCGCCATGAACGCCGTCGAGATTTCCGCACCCGGCGGTCCCGGTGTGCTGAAACCGGTGCAGCGCCCCCTGCCCGTCGTGAAAGACCACGAGGTGATGATCAAGGTCGCGGCATGCGGCATCAACGGACCCGACATCATGCAGCGCAAAGGCTTGTACCCCGCACCGGCCGGCGCATCCGATCTCCCCGGTCTGGAAGTGTCCGGCGAAGTGGTTGCGGTCGGCGCAAAAGCCGCCCGCTGGAAGGCAGGCGACAAGATGGTCGCACTGACCAACGGCGGCGGCTATGCCGAATATGTCGCGGTCCATGCCGAGCACTGCATGCCGGTGCCCGCAGGCATCGGCATGATCGACGCCGCCGGACTGCCGGAAACCTTCTTCACGGTTTGGAGCAATGTCTTCATCGGTGCCGGACTCAAGGCCGGTGAAACCTTCCTGGTCCACGGCGGTGCCGGCGGCATCGGCACCACCTGCATCCAGCTCGGCAAGGCCTTCGGCGCGAAAGTCATCGCCACCGACAGCCCGGAAGCCCGCTGCAGAATTTGCAGCGAACTCGGGGCGGACCGCGTCATCGACTACCGCAGCGAGGATTTCGTCGAGGTGGTTCGCGGCGAAGGCGGCGCCAACGTGATTCTCGACATCGTCGGCGGTCCCAACATAGAAAAGAATTTCAAGGCCGCAAGCCACGACGCCCGCATCATCCAGCTCGCGTTCGCCGCCGGATCAAAGGTTGAAATCAACTTGATGCCGGTAATGCTGAAACGGCTGTCCTACACCGGGTCGACGCTGCGCACGCGTCCGGACGCCTACAAGGCGCGCGTCGCCCGCGAACTGGAAGAAAAAGTGTGGCCGCATATCGCCGCCGGCAGGATACGCCCGGTTACCCATACCGCCCTGCCGCTGGCAGAGGCAGCCAAGGCACATGCGCTGATGGAATCCAGCGGCCACACCGGCAAAATCCTGCTGAAGACAGGCTGAGAACCGCCGCAGGGCGGAGGGATCAGGCGGCGCTGGCCAGATCAGTCTCGGGAGGACTGCGCCGCAGCAGCGAAATATCCCGGGTATCGGCAATCGATTGCGCGTAATCGATGTTCCGGCGCGCTGCCGAGTAATAAAGGTTTTCACCCTTGAAATGCCGGCCGACAAGTCGATGAACACCCTGGAGATCCTGTTCGAGCCGCTTGCTGGCACTCTGGAAAAAACCGGGCGTCTTGAAGATCAGATCTTCAGCTGACTCGAAAACCACTTTCTCATCACCCGCCTCATCGACCTGGCGCGCGATGCCGCCCAGAACGAATTCCGGATAGAGGCGATCATGACATTTCTCCAGATAGCAGCGGTCGGCCATCTGCGCCAGGATGTCGGCACTGCCCAGCAGGTTTCCGATCATCCGGTATCGGGGCTCAATCTGGATACTGCTGACGGGAATCTCATAGCCGGTGAAATGGACGATACGCGAGGCCGGACCGACCAGGTTCTGCAGGCCGATCGTGGGCAGGTAGTCAGCGATAAACCTGCACTC
>Ga0222713_10001566_pt1 | contig 25471 bp, 20 predicted proteins | sample C33_649DmetaG_FD_165061 | JGI IMG/M metagenome (GOLD analysis project Ga0222713, IMG submission 165061) | Estuarine water microbial communities from San Francisco Bay, California, United States - C33_649D | ecosystem: Environmental > Aquatic > Marine > Unclassified | place: USA: California... | reverse complement strand
TGCCGAACGTTGAGAGCGTCGTTGCCGAGCCGGCAGAGATGAACTTTACCCCCAACTCATTCGATGCTGCTCTGTTTATTCTCGGTTTTCACGACCTCTACTACGAAGAGGAGAGTTGGCCCGCGATCGACGCCGATGGCTTCCTGGCGAAAATCTATGCCAGTCTCAAACCCGGGGGCATCATCGGTATCGTCGATCATGCGGCCGAGCCCGGGGTTAGCCTCGCGGTCGCAAATTCCCTGCACCGAATCGACCCGGGAATCATCCTTTGGGTAATGGGCAAGGCGGGCTTCGAATTTGTAGGCAGTTCTGAGGCGCTGCGCAATCCGTCAGATAATCGCAATCTGCCCATGAGCGATCCGTCGATTCGCGGCATGACTGACCGGGTGGTCATCAAGTTCCGCAAGCCTGCGATGGAGCGTTAGGCTGTCGGCGCAATCGCCTTCAGCCGCCGATATCGCCTTCAACTAGGGAACTCGTCTTCAACTACCGATTTCGATTTCAACTACATAGTGCGGCGGTACTGACCACCGACTTCGAAGAAGGTGTCGGTGATTTGTCCGAGTGAACAACTGCGTACGGCGCGCATCAATTCCGCAAACACATTTTCATTATTGCTTGCCGCGTGTCGCAAGCGCTGCAGCGCCATTCCGGACTCTTCCGCATGGCGCTGTTTGAAATCAGCCAGACGCGAGAGCTGACTCTGCTTCTCGGCTTCAGTCGAGCGAGCGAGCTTGAGTTTGAACTCAGGTTCAGGATCCGGATTCAGGAACGTGTTAACGCCTACAAGCGGCAGGCTGCCATCATGTTTGCGGTGTTCGTAGTACATGGATTCGTCCTGGATCTTGCCGCGCTGATAGCCAGTTTCCATGGCGCCGAGTACACCACCGCGCTCGGAGATGTTCTCAAATTCCTGTAACACTGCCTCTTCAACCAGATCCGTCAGTTCTTCGATGATGAACGATCCCTGATTGGAATTCTCGTTCATCGCCAGTCCCCATTCCTTGTTGATGATCAGTTGAATTGCCATCGCTCGTCGCACAGATTCCTCTGTGGGCGTTGTAATGGCTTCATCATAGGCATTTGTGTGCAAACTATTGCAATTATCATAGACAGCGATGAGGGCCTGCAGCGTAGTACGAATGTCATTGAACGACATCTCCTGGGCATGCAGGGAGCGGCCGGAAGTCTGGATATGGTATTTCAGTTTCTGGCTGCGCTCATTGGCGCCGTAGCGGAAACGCATCGCAGTAGCCCAGATGCGTCGTGCGACGCGGCCCAGAACCGTGTATTCCGGATCCATCCCATTTGAGAAGAAGAACGACAGGTTGTGCGCGAAGTCGTCCACCTGCATGCCGCGCGCGAGATAGGCTTCCACAAAGGTGAAGCCATTGGCGAGCGTGAAGGCGAGTTGCGAGATCGGATTCGCGCCGGCCTCGGCGATGTGATACCCGGAAATCGATACGGAATAGAAGTTGCGAACCTTGTGGGCCGTGAAATATTCCTGGATATCGCCCATTACCTTCAGGCTGAATTCGGTTGAGAAGATGCACGTGTTCTGACCCTGGTCTTCTTTCAGGATGTCGGCCTGCACGGTTCCGCGGACATTCTCCAGGGCATAGGCAGTCAGCGCCTCAAGTGTTGCTTCCGAGGGATCACTGCCGGTCTCTGCGATATGCTTCTCTACCTGCTGGTCAATCGCTGCATTGAGATACATCGCGAGAATCGTTGGAGCCGGGCCGTTGATCGTCATCGACACCGAGGTCGAGGGATGGCACAGATCGAAGCCGGCATACAACTCTTTCATGTCATCCAGAGTGGCGATAGAGACACCGGAATTGCCTACCTTGCCATAGATATCCGGCCGCTCGGAAGGATCGAAGCCGTAAAGCGTGACAGAGTCAAACGCCGTCGAGAGTCGCTTCGCGTCGGCGTGTTCGGATAACTGCTTGAAGCGTTTATTCGTGCGAAATGCGTCTCCCTCACCGGCAAACATGCGCGTGGGGTCTTCCGACTCACGCTTGAACTGGAAGACGCCGGCTGTGAAGGGGAAGCGGCCGGGCACGTTTTCCCGTAGCAGCCACTTCAGTTGTTCACCGTGATCCTCAAAGCGGGGCAGTGCGACCCGGGGAATCCTGGTGCCAGACAGCGAAGTGCGGGTCAGGGCGGTGCGCAGTTCGCGATCGCGAACCTTTACCACGTAATGTTCGCCGCTGTAGGCAGCACGCATTGCTGGCCAGCTCTCGAGCAGTTTACGTGCGCGGGGATCCAGTGCCTGTGACTTTTTCGCGATCAGGGCATCGAGATTGGCGCTGTGTTCGCCGGCCGCGTCGAGCATCAATTTGCTGGCTTGCAGTTGTTGCAGCTCACGTGCGATTGTCGACTGCTCCTGTACTTGTCGGTGGTAGGCGCGCACTTCAGCCGCGATGTCGGCGAGATAGCGTTGCTGCGGCGCCGGGATGATGAGCGCACGCTGGCTAGAAACCTTGGACTGCAGCTTGGGCAAATGGTTGGTGAATTGACGTAAACCGTGCTCACGCAAGATAGAGACGAGCGTCTGATAGAGCGCGGTAATGCCGTCATCATTAAACCTCGAGGCGATAGTGCCAAACACGGGCATCTCGCTCGTCGGCGCTGAGAAGGCCTGACGGTTGCGCTGCACCTGCTTGGCCACATCGCGCAAAGCATCTTCACTGCCTTTACGATCAAACTTGTTGATTGCGAATACGTCGGCGAAATCAAGCATATCGATCTTTTCGAGCTGGCTCGCCGCACCGAATTCCGGTGTCATGACGTAGAGCGAGGCGTCGACGAAGGGAACAATGCCGGCGTCGCCCTGACCGATGCCTGGTGTTTCGACGATTATCAGGTCAAAGCCAGAGACGCGCATTGCGTCGAGAATCTCGCGCAGGCTGTCCGGAATCTCGCTGATAGCCTCACGCGTTGCCAGTGAACGCATGAAAATATTGGGATGTTTAATCGCATTCATGCGAATGCGGTCGCCGAGCAGGGCGCCACCGGTTTTTCTGCGCGTCGGATCGATCGCGAGTACAGCAATTGCCAGGGCATCGCCACTGTCCTGCCGGAAGCGCCGGATGATTTCGTCCGTCGTTGAAGACTTGCCGGCGCCGCCGGTGCCGGTGATTCCGAGAACCGGTGTCTTGCGCTGCGCCGCGGTGGAGGCGAGCTGTTGCCGCTCCTGAGTCGAGTATGCGCCGTCTTCCAGTGCTGATATTACCCGTGTCAGCGCGATGCGATCGCCGCTGGCGAGCTGGTCCAGCGCGGGAACGGGTGGGTGATCGCCCTTATCGGCGCAGCGCGCGAGCATGTCGTCGATCATGCCCTGCAAGCCAATCGCCTGACCGTCCTGGGGAGAATAGAGCCTTGTCACACCATACGCGTGCAGCTCGTCGATTTCTGAAGGGATGATGACGCCACCACCGCCACCGAAGATGCGAATATGGGCGGCGCCGAGTTCGGCCAATTTGTCGACGAGGTACTTGAAGTACTCGAGATGACCGCCCTGGTAAGAGCTGATGGCGATCGCATCCACATCTTCCTGAATCGCCGCTTCAACAATTTCCTGCACCGACCGGTTATGTGCGAGGTGGATTACTTCGACGCCGCTGGCCTGCAGGATGCGCCGCATGATATTGATGGCGGCATCGTGACCATCAAACAAACTGGCCGCCGTGACGAATCGAAGCCAGCGGCGCGGCTGTGCGGTTTCGCTGTGTTGATTGGGCTGGTTCGGAAAACGCACGATACTCACAAGGACTCCCCCTTCAGTGCCCGCCTCGGTGTCCACCTGGGATTCGACCTCAGTGGTCGCGCCGGTGCCGACTCGATTCGCGATTCCGTGCGAATGACCCGGGCTGTAGTGGTGCGGCGCGCAGGCAAGGCCCTAGTGTAGCCTAAAGCCCGGATCAGGGCACTTCAGATCGGGTGCTGTCGCAGGAAACCAATGATCGCGTCCGCCGTGGCCCGGGGCTGTTCCATGCCCATCAGATGGCCGGCATGCTCAAGATTCACGAGCGTCACCCGGTCGCCGAATTCCGCCTTCATGCGATTGCCGTTTTCAGGAGGTGCGGTCTTGTCGTCGAGTCCCTGCACAATCAGCATGGGGCCCTCGCCACCAGCCCACCATTGTGCCACTGGCGTATCGCGATTCGCCCGGTTCTGGGAGGCACGGGCGGCGTTCCAGTAACGCAATCCCCGCACATATTCCAGTACCAGCGCCTCGTCCGAATGCGGTGAAAACAGGGTTCGCCGCGCAAGCTGTGCCTTTTCTGATTCGCTCAGTTCGGCATCGCCAAGCAGGGCGGCGAGTTCGCCGGGCGCGGTGAGAGGCTCAGCCAGACCGCCCGCGGCAATTAGAGAGACACTTGCCACCTTGTCAGGAAAGTCAGTGGCCACGACACGCATGATCCGATTGCCCAGGGCCCAACCGAGTACATGCACCTTGCCGACTCCGAGTAGGTCGATGAGGGCCGCAACATCGGCCGCATAGTCGTGCAATGTCAAATTGTCGAGCTCGCCCGTGCTGCCCATGATGCCACGCTGATTGAGTGCGATCAGTCGGTAGCCAGCGGCAGCCAGTAACGGGCCGAGCGAATTGTAACGAGTGACATCGCCCCCCGAGCCTGGTAGCGCCAGCACTGTCTCGGCATCAGCAACTCCGGGTTCCCATACCACTGCATGCAGTCGGGCGTAACCGAGATCGAACTCCCTGCTGGTGGCGCCAGGCTCGGCGCTGGCAGCCCATGTTGAAAACAGGCACAATAGCGACCACAGCAATCCCTTCATAAACCTGCCAAGAAGTCTCATGTGAATTCCCTCGTCGTTGCCGCCGTCAGCTATTGGTCGGTAATCGCCAGATTAACCGCGTTTTACTGCACTGTCACGAGTCTCTCCTGATGGAATTCTGGGTTGCCTTTACCCTGCTCGCCGTCGTGTTTCAATCGGTACGGACGGCGGGTCAGAAGCAGATCGCCCGGCATATCTCCATTCCAGCGGCGACGCTGGTGCGCTTCCTGTTTGGAATGCCATTTGCCATAGCCTTGTTTATAGCGCTGTACTGGTACTACCAGGTGGACGCAATCACGCTGCATGGCGACTTTTTCATCGGGGCAAGTCTCGCCGGTGTGGCCCAGATCTGCGCGACCTTGTGTCTCGTCAAATCACTCTCGATTCGCAATTTCGCCGTCGGTACCGCGCTCGCCAAAACCGAGGCTCTGCTGAAGGCGTTGCTCGGAACCTGGTTCTTTGGCGAGGCACTCAGTGGCCTTGGTTACCTCTCGGTGGTATTGGGTGTCGCCGGCGTGCTGATCGCCAGCAACTGGAAGATCACGCTGCGCGACCTCGTCGACAATGACAGCATCAAGTATGGTCTTGGAGCCGGACTCGGCTTTGCGCTGGCCTCGCTGTGGTTGCGGGAAGCCTCGCTGTCCCTGGCTTTGCCCCGCCTGCTGAGCGCCGCGACGGTGCTGGCTAGTGCGGGATGGCAGCGAGGTGCATGTGATCGCGGTCAATACCGTCTGCTACATCGAGGCCGCAGATGATTATGTCGCGATTCAGACTGAAGGCAGTACCCACATCAAGCTTGATCGCTTGAACAATCTCGAAGCGAAACTGGATCCCCGGCAGTTTTGTCGCATTCATCGGTCATACCTGCTGAATGTGAATTATCTGGCACGCATCGAAACCGAGACGAAGGACAGCAAGCTCGCCATTCTCACTACCGGCAAGGAACTGCCGATCAGTCGCAACGGTTATCTGAGCCTGAAGAAATTGCTGTAGTGCCACAGTTGGGTTATTGCATTAGGCGGTCGATGCCTTTGTAATAGCCGTTCATCTTGCGGCATCGACAGGCAATCACGTGTCTCTGAAAACAGTCAGCCTCCTGCGTCTGGGTTTGATCGCCTGTATGGCATTGACTGGCTGCCGTGTCGATTCCACTGGCGATCGGGTGCGTGAGCTCACGGTGCTTTATACCAATGATGAACATGGCTGGATGGAAGGCGTGTCGCCAGGCAGCGGCGCCGCCAACCTGTATCAGCTATGGCGTGACGAGGAGGCGTATGCTCCTGATGGACCCTTTCTCGTGCTCAGCGGCGGCGATAACTGGACTGGCCCTGCCGTGTCGACCTGGACCCGGGGGCAGAGCATGGTTGCGGTCATGAATGCCATGCATTACGCCGCATCCGCCGTGGGCAATCACGAGTTTGATTTCGGGCTCGATACTCTTGCGGCGCGGGCTCACGAGGCCGAATTTCCCTATCTCAGTGCGAATACGCGCTGGCGTGCGACCGGCGAGGTGCCCATGAGTGCCGGCATCCAGCCGTATACGCTCGTCGAGGTGAATGGTCTGCGCGTCGGCATCATCGGCCTGACGACGACATCGACCTACCGCACCACGATGCCGACCATGGTTACCGAGTTGGAGTTCAGGGAGTACGAACCCAGTCTCCGGCAATCCGTTGCCGAGTTGCGCGCGCAGGATGTTGACCTGTTGTTCGTGATCGCCCATGTGTGTATGGCACCACTGCATGAACTTGCCGAACGCGTCGCCGATCTGGGCATTCATTTCATGGGCGGGGGACATTGCAATGAGCTGGAAGCGTCCCGGGTTGGTGATACCGTCCTGCTCGGTGGGGGCTATTTTTTCACATCCTATGCCAAGGCGCGGTTTCGGGTCGACACCGAACGTCGAGTCGTGCAAAGCCTGGAATTCTCGATACATGACAATCGTGACGGCATGGATTCGGATTCGGTGAGTGGCGTGGTGGCACACTGGCGTGACGAGGTCGAAGCTCTGACTGTGGCTGTGGTCGGGTACAACTCCACCGCGCTCGAGCGCGGTAGCCCGCGGCTGAGACAGGCCATCGTCGAATCCTGGTTGCTAGCCGATCCCACGGCGGATGTGGCACTCACCAATGCAGGCGGCATCCGGGACGGACTGCCCGCGGGCACAATCACAAGTGGTAGTGTGGCGGGTATCATGCCATTTGATAACACCATTGTGGCGGTCACCCTGCACGGTGCCGCGTTGCGGGCAATTCTGTCGCAGGCTCCTACCTTACTCGTGGCTGGGGTCGAATCAAAGAGTGGCATCTGGCACCTGACCCGTGCCGGTGAGCCCTTGCGGGATGACGGCGCTTATCGGGTGCTCGTCAACAGCTTCATGTATGCCGGAGGTGATGGCCTGACTGTTTTCGCCGAGCACGATCCGGACGCTTTCGATACCGGCATCAATTACCGCCAGCCCTTCCTGGATTGGTTGATCGCACAAGACACTAACGTGGATCGGCCGTTACAGTTGCCCTGATTACTGTGCTTGTCAGGCAGTATCGTTTAGCAACTCGGCATCGTAGCCGCGCTCACGCAGTTTTCCCAGTATCTCAAGATTTTGGGTCGCGTCCCGTGTCTCCACCGTTACATACAGGTCAGCCTTCTTGATGGGTACGCTTGCAAACATGCGCTGATGCGAGACATCGAGAATATTGCCGCCAAATTCACCGATGGTGGCGGCAACTTCGGAGAGGCTGCCTGGAGAGTCATCTATCTGGACGAGGAAGCGGACGATGCGTCCTTTGCTGACGAGTCGACGCATCAACACCGATGCCAGAATGCGTGAGTCGATATTGGCACCGGAAATGATGAGCGCGGTTTTTTGTCCGCTAAACAACTCGCGATTCGCCAGTACCGCCGACAGTGCGGCTGCGCCGGCGCCCTCGGACACCGTTTTTTCGATGCTCAAATACAGATTGATGGCCTCCTCGATGGCTTCTTCCTTGACGATTAACACGTCGTCCACGAGCCGCCGTATCACCTCCAGCGTCGATTCGCCTGGCTGCTTCACGGCGATGCCTTCGGCAATGGTGGACCCGCCTGTATACCGATCATGGGCGTGCAGGGCGCCGTGAACGCTGGGGTAGGCCTCGACTTCCACGCCAATAATCCGAATCTGGGGGCGCAGTGCTCTGGCTGCGGTCGCGACCCCGGCAATTAGTACTCCGTCTCCAATAGGTACGACGATAGTGTCCAGATCGGGCTCGGCACGCAGCATCTCGAGAGCGACAGTGCCCTGGCCCGCCATGATGTCGAGATCATTGAATGGGTGTACAAAGACGAGGTTCTCGGCAGCGGCCAATTCGCGCGCGTGTTGTGCTGCCTCGTCAAGTGTGCGACCGTGCAGGATAATGCGTGCACAGAAATTTTTAGTGTCCTCCACCTTCACATTAGGCGTATTCTTAAGCATAACAATCGTTGCGGGTATCTGCAAACGCTGCGCGTGATAGGCGAAAGACTTGGCATGATTGCTGGCCGACATTGCGATCACTCCCTGGCCCGATCCCTGTTCACGCAACAACATCAATTTATTGAGTGCTCCCCGATCCTTGAACGAGGCGGTGAACTGAAAATTCTCGAATTTAAGGTAAATCTCGGTGCCGGCAATCTCGGACAAGGTGAAAGATTTCTCGAAACGCGTATTGATCGTGGCCGAGGCGATGCGTTTTGCGGCATCCTGGATTTGCGTAAGGGTCAGAGTCATATCGCCTGCTTGCTGCGGTGAATTGGCTGCGGGAAGATACCCCCGTCAGCAGGGCGCTGCCGCGCGCGACGATCGCTCGCGGCGGTAATGAGCGAAGCACGTTCGCAGCGAACCGGATCGTGAGCTTGGCCAGCCTGTTTATCCTGAATTGGTCAGAGCCTGTCCATAAAGCCGAGGATGCGCCTATGAGCAGCCAATAAACCGCGTATATTGGTGAACAGTTTCTCACTACGTGTACAAGCCGCTGATGCTGGTGACGCTGATGGAGTCTCTCGGCTTGCTGGCAGACGCGATGACCAGCTTCGGTACGCACTGCGTGAAGGGCATCCTCCCCAATGCGGTGACGCTGAAACATAACGTCGAGCAGTCACTGATGCTGGTGACGGCGTTGACGCCTGTGCTCGGTTACGACCGGGCTGCAGTCGCCGCCAAGCATGCCCATGCCGAAGCCATCAGCCTCCGACAGGCTGTGGTGGATCTCGGTTACCTCTCCGCGGAGGAATTCGATGCGGCGCTGCAGCTTGGGGCGCTGACACGCCCGGCGGATTGATCGCGCTGCAGGCGAGTTGGGGATGCTGGCGCGGTCGGGCCGCAGCGCGGCAGGACTTGGCCCCGTAAGGCAAACTCCAACCGGCATTGGCCCGTTTTCCCCGAGGATTGAGGAAAAGTGATGCTGCGCCCGGAGGAACGGGTGAACTTCACCGGCTCCAGACTAGGAGATTCCAGTCAGCCCGAAACGTTTACCCGCAGTTTACTTCGGGTTAATGAAAATTTAGGGCAATAAAAACAAAGGCTTAAACTATTATCCGCGGAAGAGCGGGCAGCGACGCGTCCACTCCAGACTGCTGCGCTGAATCTGTAAGATTGTGTAATTTTTCCGGCATTGCATAGTTACCTGACCCAGCCCCATCGGTATACTGTGCAGGTTTTACGCAGTATACTTCGACCCTGCTTTTGGGCATTACAGGAGAATAAGAATGACAAAATTGAAGCTTTCGATAGGAGCGGCTCTCGTAGTTGCATTGATTGTTCTGGGAGTGGGACAAACCAAGTTACAAGAGCCCAGTGTCGCCGCAGGTAGCGGTGTCATGGCTCCTCACTTTGAAGTCGATCCCTATTGGCCACGACCCCTGCCACATATGTGGGCAATGGGTAATACCATTGGCGTGCACGTGGATAATCGCGACCACGTATTCGTAGTACATCGTAATGATGCATCCCAGTTTGGTGGTAACACCGAAATTGGTCTGCAGGGCGGTGTATCCGAGTGTTGCCAACCAGCTCCGCCAATTATCGAATTTGACCATGCCGGTAACGTCGTCAATGCCTTCGGTGGACCCGATCCAGACGCACCTTACGTATGGCCGGAATCCAATCACGGTATCGAGATTGCACCAAATGGTGATATCTGGATCGGTGGTAACGGTGGCAGTGACTCCCACATCCTCGTGTTTACCCGTGACGGCGAATACATTCGCACCATCGGTGTTCCAGGTGAAGACCGTGACAGCAACAGCCAGACTCACTTCAGCCGTGTTGCAGAAATCGCGATTGACGTAGAAGCCAACGAAGCCTACATCGCGGATGGATATCGTAACCGCCGTGTTGCCGTGCTTGACGTTTCTACTGGCGCTTTCAAGCGTTACTGGGGTGCCTACGGCAATCGACCTGATGACGAAGCCGATGTTACCTACACTCCTGGTGTAGCTGGTCCACAACAATTCCGTGGTCCGGTTCACTGCGCCGAGCCTACCTATGATGGCCTGGTCTATGTATGTGACCGTGGCGCTGACCGCGTTCAGGTCTTCCGCAAAGACGGCACTTACGTCAGAGAAGTGGTATATAACCCGAAGACCTTGAATCAGGGCTCTACCTGGGATATCGCGTTCTCCAAGGATCCTGAGCAAGAGTTCATGTATCTGGTTGATGGTCAGAACTTCAAGGTATCTGTCATCGATCGTCAATCCATGGAAGTCCTGTATACCTTCGGTCAAGGTGGTCGTCAGCCTGGCACCTGGTATGCACCACACAGTATCGCTACTGACTCTGAAGGCAACATCTATACTACCGAGACCTACGAAGGTGCTCGCGTGCAGAAGTTTGTCTACCAAGGCATCCGACCCATCACAGTTAAAGAGCGTGCCCCTACCTGGCCTGCTAACAAACTGTAAGACAGTCTGACCTCCTCAGATAAGAGCCGTGGCGAATTAATTCGCCACGGCTTTTTTATTGCATAACGGAATGAGTCAGGCACTCACCGTGCGCTTGTTTGCGGGGAAATTCTGCTATTCTCTGCCCATGTCCCGATTCTTGCTGTCGATGCTGTTGCTGGCTCTGCTTACGCGCTGTGATTCCGGAACAACGGAACCCGCGCCGACCGAGCCTGCGCCCGGAGTGGCCCTGAGCCTGGCGCGAGAACGGGTTGCCTTGCTCAGCGAGGTGCATTACGACTTGACCCTGCAGCTACCCGCCGCGATGTCAGAACCGGTTACCGGTTCCAACGTGATTCGTTTTGACCTGACCGCGGTTACCGCTCAACTGGTGTTGGATTTCCGTGCACCCCCCGAGCAGGTACAACGGGTTCACCTCGATGGCGAGCCGGTGGATTACTCCTTGCCCACTGACCACATCGTGATCCCGACTAGCAGTCTCAAACCCGGCCCCCATCGCATCGATGTCGACTTCGTCAGCACCGACACAGCGTTGAACCGACAGCCGGATTTTCTCTACGCGCTGTTCGTTCCTGATCGCGCCTCCACGGCCTTGCCGGTGTTCGACCAGCCGGACCTGAAAGCGCGGTTCACGCTGACACTCGAAATGCCTTCGGAGTGGCAGGCGGTGACCAATGGCGCCATGTTGTTCCGGGATGCGGCAAGTACCACCCGGGACGTGCTGCGCTTCAAAACTACCGAGCCGATCAGCACCTATCTGTTTGCCTTCGCCGCCGGCGATTTACAGGTGGCGACTGCCGAACGTGACGGGCGTCAGTTCACGCTCTATCACCGGGAAACAGATGCCAACAAACTGGCGCGCAATCTGCCGCAAATCTTCGATCTGCAGGCGGCGTCCCTGGCCTGGCTCGAAGACTATACCGGCATCGACTATCCCTTCGACAAGTTCGAGTTCTTCGCGGTCCCGGCATTCCAGTTCGGGGGCATGGAGCACCCCGGCGCGATTTGGTACCGGGCGTCGACCCTGTTTCTGGATCCCTCGGCCAGCCGCACCCAGGAGCTGGGCCGGGCCAGCCTCATCGCCCATGAAACCGCACACATGTGGTTCGGTGATCTGGTGACGATGGAATGGTTTAACGACGTCTGGATGAAAGAGGTGTTTGCCAATTTCATGGCGGCAAAAATCTCCGGGCCCGCCTTCCCGGATCTCAATCTGGACCTGCGTTTCTTCCAGGCCAATCACCCGGCGGCTTACGGCGTGGACCGCACGCCAGGCACGAATCCGATCCGTCAGCAGCTCGACAACCTGAATGACGCAGGCTCACTCTATGGCGCCATCATCTACCAGAAGGCGCCCATCGTTGTCAGGCAGCTGGAAGCGCTGATCGGCCCTGATCAGCTGCAAGCGGGCTTGCGCGAATATCTGTCGAGCCATGCCTATGGCAATGCCACCTGGCCGGATCTCATTGCCATCCTCGACGGACTCACCGATGAGGACCTTACTGCCTGGAGTGAGGTTTGGGTCAATGCCACCGGCAGGCCTCGTATCACCACGGAATGGCGGGACGGCGGCATTCATGTCCGGCAGTCAGATCCGGTGCCCGGCCGTGGGCTGCTCTGGAACCAACCCATCGCGCTGGCAGTAAGCGTTGGTGGTCATCTCACTGAACTACAGGTGCATCTGCAAGACGCGGAAGCCTTCGTTGCCTTGGAGTCAGACGCGGAACCGGATTTCATTCTGGCCGGGGCTGACGGCCTCGGATACGGGCATTTCGTGCTGGATCCTCACAGTCGTTCGAACCTGCTGACGAACCTCCAGAATCTGGAGAATCCGATTCACCGGGCGGTAGTCTGGCAAAACCTGTTGGAAGAGGTGCTGGAGGGAAACCTGGCATCCATCGACTTCATCACCGCCGGCATCCGGGCGGTGACCGACGAGTCGGATGAGCTTGTGGCGCAACAGATGCTTGGTCTGCTGCGGCATGTGTATTGGCAGTTCCTCAATGAGGGCGCGCGTCGACGAGTCAGCCCATCGCTGGAAGCCGCGCTCTGGGCGGCTCTGGAACGCGCGCCGACGGCGGGACGCAAGGGCGCTTACTTCAACACGCTCGTGAGCGTCACGCTTTCGGAGGCAGGGATTGCACGGCTCGAGAGCCTCTGGCGAGGTAACGAGGCCATCGAAGGCTTGCCGCTACAGGAACAGCAGTTCACCGATCTGGCCGAGGCACTGGCTTTGCGCAAGGTTCCCGATGCCGCCGCCATGCTGTCCGCGCAAGCCGAGCGCATCGAAAACCCGGATTGGCGCGCCCGATTCCAATTCATTCTGCCTGCCTTGGGTGATGACCCGGCGGCCGGAGAGGCTTTGTTCCAGAAGTTTGCCGACGTCACGGTACGGCGCCGCGAGTCGTGGGTGCTGGAAGCGCAAGCAGCTTTGCACCATCCACTGCGCAACGAATCCGCTCTGGACTTGCTGCGCCCCAGCCTTGATCTCACCGGTGAGATTCAGCGCACTGGCGATATCTTCTTCCCGCTAAGCTGGCTCAATGCGACCTTGGCCGGCTATCAATCGCCGGAAGCCGCTGCCATTGTCCAACAGTACCTGGATGATAACCCCGATCTGCCCGCCCGGTTGCGTGGCAAGGTATTGCAGGCGGCGGACGACCTGTTCAGGGCCGCCTCACTCGGGCTCTAAAGCCCAACTGTCCATTAAGAGTCCATTAAGAGTTCCTTAAGAAATTGTCTCTAGATTGACCGCGCTACTTGCGTTCACGCCTTTCTGAATCCGGAGCGTTGTATGAAACGATTGATCCCCGCAGTACTTGCCTGCCTGTTGCTGAATGCCTGTTCGTCGTTGGGTGTTCAGGCCTGGGAGCGAGGCACACTCGCCAAGGAAGAGATGCAGCTGGTGAGTGACCCACTGGCCGCCGCCTTTGATGAGCATATCTATTTTAGTAAAGAAGCCTCCAGTGGGGGTGCCGGCTTTGGTGGCGGAGGTTGTGGATGCAACTGATGTCGAACAAGCGCAAAATCACCGGGCTCCTCGCGACAGCGACCTGCAGCCTGTTGAACCAGAATGCGGTGGCCCAGGAGATTCCGGGCTGGTATGTGGATACCGCAGTTCTCGGCTATACCGAGAAGGATCGCGTCGATGCTGTCGAGCCGGTCATCAACGCGACCCGTATCTTCGATGACGGCGCCAAACTCAACGTCAAGTTTGTGTTGGACTCACTGACCGGGGCCTCACCCAATGGCGCCACGATCAGCGACCAGATCCAGACCTTCACGCGCCCCTCGGGTCGCGGCGGCTATGTGACGCCGGCCGGCGAGTTGCCGCTGGATGACACGTTCAAGGACACCCGCTCGGCACTCAGCGCGAACTATGAGTTTTCACTCAACCGCCTGACCCGCCTGTCGGCGGGACTCGCGTTCTCAGACGAGTACGATTTCACCTCGATCGGTTTCAACAGCTCCGTGGCGCGGGATTTCAACAACAAGAACACAACCTTGTTGTTGGGCTTCGCCTATGAGAGCGACACCATCACCCCCGAGGGCGGCATACCGGTGCGCTTCGGCTCAGTCAGACTGAATCCGGGGCGGGGCCCGAAGTGGGAAGACGAGGAGCGGGAGCGGGAAGGGGGCGATGAGGACAAGACCGTCACGGACTTTCTGGTGGGCGTGACCCAGGTCATCAATCAGCGCATGCTGATGCAGCTGAACTACTCGTTCAGCAGCTCCGATGGCTACCACACGGACCCGTTCAAAGTCCTGTCGGTTGTCGATCGCACCAGCGGCCGACCGCTGGACTACCTGTACGAGAACCGCCCGGATTCCCGCGAGAAGCAGAGCATCTACTGGAAGACGAAATACAGTCTCATCAATGGCAACGTGCTGGATCTTTCCTATCGCTACCTGTGGGATGATTGGGACATTGTCTCTCACACAGTGGATGCGCGCTATTTGTTCGACTTGACGGATCGCCTCTATCTGGAGCCACATGTGCGTTACTACACCCAGCAGGAAGCCGAGTTCTTTTCGCACAGCCTGCGTTCCGGTGATGCCTTGCCCCAGTATGCGAGTGCAGACTATCGCCTGGGCGCGTTCGACGGGCTTACTTATGGTACCAAACTCGGTTATCGTCTCAGCAATCGCAGCGAAGTCAGCATGCGGCTCGAGTTCTATGACCAGCGAGGTGACACGGTAGGCACGCCTATCGGCATACAAAACAACTATGATCTGTTCCCGAACCTCGATGCCACGATCTTCCAGCTCAGCTATTCCATCCGATTCTAGGAGTTAGCCGCTTGTCGGAAGCGATTCAACGGCCAACCCGGCTTGTGCGCAAAGGCACTCTCTGGGTTGGTCAGTTCGAGGCGATGGCGAGTCCCTGCGAAATTCTGATGTCACTCGACGCGCGTGAGGTGGCTGAGGAATTGCTGCAACTCGCTGCCAGCGAAGCCTGGCGCGTAGAGCAGAAGTACAGCCGCTATCGCGATGATGGCATCGTCCCGCGCATCAATCACAGTAACGGTCAGCCGGTGAGCGTAGACCCCGAGACTGCGCAGTTACTCGACTTTGCCTGGCAGTGTTACACGCTGAGCGAGGGTCTGTTCGATATCACCTCAGGCATCCTGCGCAAGGCCTGGTCATTTCAGGCGGGTGCCGCCGTGCCCAACGCAGAGGATATTGCCGCGCTAATGCCGCTCATCGGCCTGGACAAGGCGCATTGGCAGTCGCCCGACCTGACACTGCCCGCTGGAATGCAGATCGACTTCGGCGGCATTGGCAAGGAATATGCGGTCGACAGAACATTGGCGCAATTGCAACAACGTGCGGATGTGCCACTGCTGGTCAATTTCGGCGGTGACATTGCGTGCAATCGCTGTCCGGATCCGGAGCAGCCATGGCGTATCGGCATCGAGGCCCCGAGCCGACAAGGTGAGGCTCTGGAGATGGTCGCAGTGCAGTCGGGCGCGCTGGCCACCAGTGGCAGCAGCTATCGCTATCTGCTCAGTGAGGGGCGCCGCTATGGGCACGTCCTCAACCCCCGCACCGGTTGGCCGGTAGAAGAGCCGCCACTGTCCGTCACAGTGGCTGCGTCAACTTGCACAGAGGCTGGCATGCTCGCTACCTTCGCGATGCTACATGGCCGTGACGCCGAAGTCTTTCTCGAGAAGCAAGAGGTGCGCTACTGGCTTGTGCGCTGATTTCCCCCTGAATTCCCCGAATTTACGGTTTCTTTACACATTCACCGGATTTTCGACTAGTTTTCTTACGACCCGGAGCCATAAAATACAGGCGTGAAACTTCTCGCACCCATGTTCCTGGTTATCGCAGTTGCCCTCATTGCGTTAGCCATCAGCATGTTTGCGCCTGCACTGGTCGGGCTTTACTACAATACCGGCAACACCTCGGAATTTATCTACAGCGCACTCGCCTGCCTGCTGTGTGGTGCCTTGTTCTGGGTGCTGGGTCTGGCCTATCGCACCTCGCACCTGTTTACACGCCAGATGTTCATGATTACTGGTGGCACCTGGTTCATGATTCCCCTGTTTGCCAGTCTGCCGCTGTTGTTCACGCGTGCAGATTTGTCGACAACCGATGCCATCTTCGAGACGGTGAGCGGCCTGACCACAACCGGTTCCACCATCCTGTCTGGTCTCGATGCCATGCCCCAAGATATCCTGTTATGGCGATCTCTGCTGCAGTGGCTCGGAGGAATCGGCATCATCTGCATGGCGGTTGCTATCCTGCCTTTTCTGAAGGTCGGCGGTATGCGCCTGTTCCAGACCGAGTCATCGCACTGGAGCGAAGACAATGCGCCGCGCGCCCAGCAACTCGTGAAGTCAATTATTTACATCTACGTCATTCTCACCGTTCTCTGCACCGCAGCCTACATCTTCACCGGGATGGGAGTGCTGGAGGCTGTCAACCATGCCTTCGCGACGCTTTCGACAGGGGGCTTCTCCACGACTGACCAGTCATTCACCGGCCGCTCCTATGTTACCCAGTGGGTGGCAATCATCTTCATGCTTGCCGGTGCGATACCCTTCGTGCTCTATGTCTATCTCTACTCCGCGAAGAAATTCATCATCCTGCGTGATCGTCAGGTACGGGGTATGCTCTATCTGATCACGGCGATTACCCTCGCCGTTACAGCCAACCGCTATCTCACCGGCGCACATAATCTGTTCGAGGACTTCACGATCGCAGCTTTCAACGTCACTTCGATTGTCACCACGACCGGCTTCGCAAGCGCCGATTACGCCACCTGGAGCAGTTTCTGTCTCGCGCTGTTTTTCTTCGCGATTTTCGTGGGTGGCTGCTCAGGTTCGACAAGTGGCGGCACCAAGGTCTTTCGTTTTCAGCTCTTTCTGATTCTGTTGAAAGAGCAACTCAGCCGTCTCGTCCATCCGCGTCTGCGCACCACTCGCAAGTACAACAATCAGGTAATCGGCAGTGAGGTCATCACGGCGCTGATCGCGTACATCTTCGTGCTCATCTCAAGTCTCATTGTCCTGACTCTGGGCCTGACCTTGACCGACCTCGACCTGATTACCAGCCTCACCGGATCGGCAACTGCACTGATGAATGTCGGACCAGGTCTTGGTGATATCATCGGGCCCTCCGGCAACTTCAGTTCACTTTCTGATTCCGCCAAATGGCTTTTGAGTATTGGCATGATCATGGGTCGATTGGAATTTCTGACCATCCTGATTTTGTTTACCCCAAGCTATTGGCGCGGATGAGGTGCAGAACAGCATGTTCGGCAAAAAACAGTACCAGTATTACCTTGCCCTGACGTTACCTCTGTTGGTGACGTTTATTGCCTGGTTGATTCAGCGGTTTATCCCGGCCGAGAACATCGCCCTGGTCTACATCGTCGCTGTCATCGTGACCGCCGTGAATACCGGTACTCGCCCGGCAATGTTATCTGCGCTTGTCAGTTTTATTGCTTTCTATTTTTTCTTCACCAATCCCTTGCACTCCCAGATTGTTCTCCATCCGCCCGATGTGTTGACCGTGATCCTGTTCGTTCTCACAGCGGTGCTGGTTGGACATCTCGCGGCGCGATTACGGGAAAAACTGGAGCAGTTACAGGCGCGCGAACGCTTCAGCAACGTCGAATTGCTGTTCATGGAAAAGCTGGCGGTCGCGATCTATCCCAATGAAGTGCTGGATGCTCTGTCGGACGCGCTTGGCTCCATTTCGAATCTGGAGTTCCTGATCTTGCGGATCGAGAAGGACAGGATCGACTTCAGTCAGGCCGAAGATTTCATGTCCGAGTCATTGCAGCGGCGCCTGCAACAGGCGATCAGCACGCTGGAGACGACGCGCGAATTCTGGAGCATGAAGGAGGAATCTATCGCCGGACGCCTGTTGACTGATGGTTTAGACAATATCGCCATTCTTGCCACCCGCTGGGATCCGGTGACAGATGATCATGCGGCCTCGATCAATCTGCTGTTGCATCAGGCCAATCTGGCACTCGGCCGTACCCGACTGGTGTGGGATCTGGAGACCGAGCGCCTGGACAAGGAGCAGGAGGTAATGCGCTCTTCGCTGTTGTCCTCGGTGTCCCATGACTTCAGAACGCCGCTGACGGCGATGATCGGTGCCGCCTCGACGCTCATCGAGATGGGCAGTGCACTGGAGCCGGATCAGCAACAGGAACTGCTCAATTCCATTCTGACCGAAGCCATTCGCCTCAATGGCTATACCCAAAAGCTGCTTGATATGACCCGGCTTGGGCACGGGGAGTTGACGCTGCATCGCTCCACAGTCTCGATCGAGGAGATCATCAATTTCGTCATCAAGCGCTTCAAGAGCCAGAAGGAAGACCAGCGGTTGGAACTGGATATTGAGTCCCACTTGCCGCTGCTCGATGTGCACGCGGCATTGATTGAGCAAGCCCTGTACAATGTCATCGAAAATGCACTGAAGTTTGCGCCGACCGATTCCAGGATTGCGATTCGGGTGCGCATGCATGAACAGCGTATCGGCATCGAAATCGAAGACAGTGGTCCCGGCATTCCGGTCTCTGAGCGGGAAAAAGTCTTCGAAATGTTTCACAGCGCCGACCGGGGTGATCGCCGCATGGCAGGCACTGGTCTCGGGCTTGCGATCTGCAAGGGTATGATCGGAGCGCACGGCGGCAGTGTCGAGATTCACGATGCGACGAGTGGGCAGGGGTGTCTCGTGCGCGTCCTGTTGCCAGTGAGTGAGGACAACGATTAGCCGCTATGGGAAAGATACTTGTAATCGATGATGAACCACAGATCCGCCGCTTTCTGCGCATCGGCCTGACCGCTAAGGCCTATGACGTGTTGGAGGCAAATACTGGCGTTGCGGGTCTTGAGCTGTCGGCATTGGAGTCGCCTCAGCTCGTCATTCTCGATCTCGGTTTGCCCGATATGGATGGCATCGAAGTGTTGAAGTCGCTACGCGAGTTCTATCACGGTCCGGTCATCATTCTCTCGGTGCGAAACCGGGAACAGGAGAAAGTAGCTGCGCTGGATGCTGGAGCCAATGACTTCGTCGTCAAACCCTTTGGGATCAACGAACTGCTCGCCCGCATTCGTGTGTTATTGCGCGCCGGCAGCGATGCCCCGTCGGTGTTCGCCGAATACGATGATGGCGTAATCCAGCTCAACGTGTTGCAGCGCAAGCTTGTCGTCAACGGCCGGCCCGTGCATCTGTCGCGCAAGGAATTCGATTTACTGAAACTGCTCATGGAATATCAGGATCGGGTGTTGACCCAGCAGCAGATTCTCGATCGCCTGTGGGGCAAGACTCACGTACAGGATACCCATTACTTGCGCATCCTTGTCGGCAAGCTGCGAGCGAAGCTCGGCGATGAAGCCTCTGCTCCCCGGTTTATCGAGACCGAACCCGGAGTTGGCTACCGCTTCCTGTCCAATCGCAACGAGCCCTGAGCGGCATAGAGCGCGCGGCCCAAGGATTTGGCGTGCAGTCTGTCTGATTGGGATTGCCTGAAAGCTGCAGATCTCCGGCAAGCCGCATCCGCAACAGAAGTGGCTTGCCGGCTATTACTGAGGCAGAAGCGGGGTGTGGTCCTTGTCTACCAGCCCACCGCCTGGCCATCCTTGCGATGGTCCGAGCCGCCACGATAGACACCATTCACGGGCGCGTCGTTGTCGATGCTTCGCTGGTCAATCACCGGGAGAGGCAGCGATGGGTCGCGTGTGAAGAGGATGCCCTGATAGCCGCCGACGCTGCCGCCGTTAACCGGTCGCACCGAATGTCCTTTCGCTTCAAGTGCACTGCCGACGAGTGCATAGAGGGCATTTTCCAGCGACAGCACATTGCTGTTCTGGCTGTGTGTGAAGCGTGCCGCGTCTGTGGTCATCTGCACATTCATGCCATTATCTATAACATTTACCATATGCTGCGCGTGTGTCTCCGGCTGTACAGAGCCGCCCATATTGCCAAAGGTCATCAATGGTTCACCGTCCTGCATCACGAAGCCGGCGATGATGGAATGGAAGGGGCGTTTGTGCGGCGCGACAAGGTTGGGATGACCATCTGCAAGAGAGAAGGCCGAACCCCGATTGTGCAGGATCATGCCATAGGGAGGAATGGTAATGCCGCTGCCGTATACCGAGAATACGCTGTGAATCAGGGATACCATATTGCCCCAACGATCTGCGGTCGTCAGATAGATCGTGCCACCATCGAGTCCACCGGTCACCGAAGGTGTCGAAGCGACATCCATATCGATGCGATCGCAGAGGGATTTCGCATAGGATTTCGACAACAGTCTGGCCACGGGAATGTCGCTGAATTTGGGGTCACCGTTATAGGCCTGCAGATCGGAATAGGCGAGCTTCTTGGCTTCGACCAACAGATGCCAGTAGTCCGGATTCGAGGGTCCAAGCTGAGCCAGATCAAGACCATGGGCGGGAGCGCAGACCTCGAGAATGTTCAGCATTTCCAGCGCGGCGAAGCCCTGTCCGGGAGGCGGCAGTTCAAACACGTCGTAGCCGTGATAATCAGAGCTGATTGGCTCCACCCATTCTGATTCGAATTCGGCAAGATCCTCATGGGTCATGACACCGCCCAGTGACTGCACCTTCGCCACAATCGCATCGGCGATGGCGCCGGTGTAGAACGCCTCGCGACCCTGTTGCTGGATCAGACGCAGCGCCGTGGCGAGTTGCGGATTGCGAATAATACTGTACAGCGGTGGGACTTCGCCGTCGTCCAGAAAGGTCGCGGCGGAGTCGGGGTCGTTCTGCAGTTTGCGCTGCACGCTGACCAGATCCTGATGCCGACGTTCCGCCTGTCCCCAGCCTTCTTCGGCGATCTGCACGGCTCGGGCGAACGTTTGCTGGAAATCCATCGTACCGAAGCGGCGGAGCAAGGCGTCGTAGCCGGAGATAGCGCCAGGAACGGTGGCGGCATTGACCCCGACCGAAGGCATGCGGTCGAGACCCAGGGTCTCGGTAAAGAACGCCGGTGTCCAACCCTTCGGTGCCCAACCGGCGGAGTTCAGGGCATAGAGTTTACGATCGCGGGCACTCCACACCAGCGCGAACAGGTCACCGGCGATACCGGTGTCATTCTGGGAAGTCACATCGAGTACGGCAGCCGTAGCCACCGCCGCGTCGATCGCGTTGCCGCCCTTGCGCAATATCTCCAGCCCGGCCTCGGCTGCCAACGGGTCGCTGGTCGCCACCATGCCATGGCGTGCGAGCACCTCGGAACGGCCCTGCTCGAGCCAGCCCTGAGCACGCGAACCGGGTGCGGCCACGATATTCGCCGCCGGGTTAGGGGATTTCGCATCGGGAATACCGAACGGATTGGGGGATTGCGCCAGGCTGTGCTGCGCAATGAGCAGGGTCAGCGAAATTCCCAGCAAACGGCTGTGGAGTTGAGGTTTGATGATTGTGTTCACGCGATTCGACCCTCTGTTCTTGTTGTGTTGGGTTGGCCCCTGAGCAGGCAGTAGCCGCTGGCCGGCACCAGGCAATGGCACCCGCATCATTATGCCGATGCGAGCGGCCTGTGACGAGTGGAAACCGCCCCTAAATCACGGAAATAGGCAGTGCACTGACTTGAGCAAGCGGCAGTCAGATTGGCGGAAAACGGCGGTGATTGTAATTGACTGTGGTCGTGAGGGACTTAAACTAAGGACCTGCACCAGGACCGAAAGCACAAAATGATGCCAGCGCGGAAGAATGTCTACAAATCAGCGGCCTGCCTGCCCAGTCTGGCCGTGTTGCTGTGCGTTCTGCTGTTCGACCGCGGAGGCCAGCTGGCGGGCTGGCTGCTGGGTGATTCGGCTCTCTATGCCGGCATCTATGCGGCCAACAAGGACCACACCTCGGACCGGTTGTTGAAAGAGGTGGTACCTGGTGCCGACAGCTTCTCCGAGAAAGAGGGGGAAGTACCAGTACGTCGAGCCTATCGCACCGATCCGGCCACTGGTGAGAAAATTCTGATTGGTTATGCGGTCGTCACTGCCGATATCCAGCCGGAGCCTGACGGGTTCAGCGGGCCAATCGATACGCTGATCGGCATGGATCTCGATGGCACCATCGTCGGATTGAAGGTGATCTATTACAAGGAATCCCATCGCTACACGATTGGCGACTTCTTCTCCTGGCCGGGCTATGAGGATCAGTTTCTCGGCAAGACTGCATTGGACAAGTTCAGCGCCGGTCGCAACGGAGACATCGATGGCATTGCCAAGGCAACAATTTCAGTCAAGGCAATGGTGCGCGGCGTTCGACAGACCGTGCGTGCCGTCACCAAGGCCTATATCGACAAGGGTTAACTGCGCTCTGTAGCCCTGCCTTACTTCAGCTCGATTGTCACTGCGGCCGGTGTGCCCATGACGGCCTCTTCTGCATCAATGGTTCCAGCCGGAATGAAGCGGGCATCCCCAACCTGGAAATTCATCACCTCAATGCTGCCGTCTTCGCGGGTGAATCGGAGCGTGCCGGGCTCATAGAACACCTGAACAGAGTCCTTGTCATGCAGATGAGTAGGCACGGCGGCGCCGATTTGCCAACTGTGTTTCCATTCGGTCACGCGGTCATTGTCAATCGCCATCTCCGCACCGGTACGGGGAAAAGCCAGCGGCATGCCCGCTTTTGGCATTACCGGTTTGGATTGCACTTCTTTCAGGTCGAACATGATGGCCCAGCGCTGGGGTGAATCGGGTGGAAAGCCGAGAACTTCCTCCTTGTGCAGCACATCCTTGCGTTGGAAATACGGACGCGGAATTTCAAACGGTTCCGAGGTCGGGGGATAGCTGCCGTCCAGTTGAGTAACACGAATCGGGCCCCAACGCAGATAGACACCTGCCATGTCATAGCGGTGCTTATGGTAGGGCTGCTCGACTCCATACAGCCAGATGACATTCCAGGCGATGCCACGCTCATTCTCGAACAGCTTGGTGACGCCGGTGCGTGGATAGGCGTGGGGGTATTCGGTCTCTTCCGCGGCGGCCGCGGTGGCGACTGCCAGGCTCGCGCAGGTGGCGAGCAAGACAGGGCAGAGGTGTGATCGACTTTTCATTGTTGTTGTCAGCCTTGTGGAATGGGTTGGACGCGGTTTCAATGGTGTGCCTGCTCATTATCAACCCGGGTGGGCGATCAGGGCAAATCCCAAATGCCGTCCCGACGGTCTTTCAATTTGGCAGTCGCCTTCGCTCTCAGTCGCCCTCGCGAATCCGTCAAGAGGACTGGTCGGTTTCGCGAGAGAGCAGGTGCCACTTACTTCGGGAAGGGAATCAGACCGCGTACCCGGGTCTTGTAGTCGCGGTAATCCTCACCCAGAGAATTCTCGAGATCGATTTCCTCATAGTGGAGCCCGATCAGGATATAGATCGTCATCAACACAGCCAGACACAGATGTGTCGTGGACATTGTGGGAGTGAACCACAGTCCCATCAGAATGCCGAACTGCAAGGGATGACGCACAATCCGGTAGAGGAAACGTTCGGTATAGCTCGGCGCCGGTTCCGGCTTGTTCCTGAAATGGAGCCAGACCTGATACAGACCGAACAATTCGAAATGATTGATCAGGAAAGAAGAGAGCACGACGACAACCCAGCCGACAATAGACAGTGAAGTCAACACCGTTCCCAGCGTCGTGCCCTTGACATCCCACAGACCGCCTCCGATGGCCTGCCAGTTGAGAGACAGGATCACCATCAGAATACCCGAGATCAGGACATAGGTACTGCGTTCCATCGGGGCCGGGATGAGCTTCGTCCACACTTGCTTGAAGCCCCTGCGAGCCATTACCGTGTGCTGCGCCGACCATAACACCATCAAGCCAAAATTCACGAGCAGGGCATAACCGACCGGGCCGGGGGAGCGGGATTCGATGTGGACGGGCATGAATTCCCACCCGCCGACAAAGAGAATGAAATAGAACAAGCCTGCCATGCCGATGGCATAGGCGAGAACGCCGTAGAGTAAGACTAAGGTTTTCATAGTATTGTCCTGTTAAGGGTTCTTGTTGTTGAAAACACAATAGCTTGAAACGACAAAGCATTCAGCCAGGATACTGCCAGCTTCGCCGCGGAAGTGAAAGTCGCAATGCACCGCAAACTCCAGTAGGTCAGCGCCTTCTGGAGTGTGCTGCAGTGCAATCGGTGCGAGTAGGCACGCTGTGCAGGTAGGGGAGAGTCCGGCACGCCATGATCAGTGTGCCGGGTGTAGCGAAGGAATCGCTTCAGTTGGAATAGCGATAAAGATCGAAGGCGATGACACAACGCTCGGTATCGGCGTCGAACGGGATGGTTCGGTGAAACAGTGAGGACGGGAAAAAGATAATATCGCCGGCCTGAGGTCGATGCACGATGCGCGGGTAGCTGTCATCCAGAATCTGCAGGCTGTGCCCATGCAGTCCCAGCTCGATGGCGCCGGCATCCGAATCGGTTTCCAGCGTCTTGAGGTAGATTACGCCGCTAAGCCAGCCGGAGGGGTGGTTGTGGGGTTGTTGAAAACCGTGTTTCAACAGACGCACAAACCAGCCTCTGAGATCGAATTGAGTCGGCCAATCGCGGATATACGCACTCTGTCTCGTGGCGAATTTGGCGTGGTAGTTTGCTATTTCCTTACGCAGAATCTGTTCGAGTTGTTCACAATTTTTGCCGGCGGAAAAAATGGTAGGGGAGGTCTGAAAGCCAAACTTGGTTACACCATGCAGCGGTTCCCAAACCTGATTGACGTTGCTCGACTCGGCGATCAGGTTTTCCGCGAATCCCTGTATATCCGAGACATAATCTTTCAGACTGCCGACGTTGAAGTAGTCCAGCGGCTGTCTGCAGAACGGATACGGATCATCGAATTTCAATTGTTGTGAGACAAATGCGCTCACTGCAGCCACGCGCAGGTTCAGATCACCGGAATGCGAGAGCGCGTACAAGCGTTGCTTGACTTCATCGTATCGGCCAAGTTGGTAGAGACATTCAATGGCCTGGGACTGTGAATTGAACCAGAACTGGGAGTGCGTTGGATTGAATTTCGAGACAGTTATGATGTCGAAGTGGGCGATGGCTTTTTCCAACTCGCCATTTTCCCGGAACGCGTTTCCCAGATTGTTGTGCGCCTGCATGGAGTCGGGCTGCACCTGCAATGCCTTCTGATAGCACTCGATCGATGCGTTGTGGTCGCCTTTGTCGTGATAGGCGTGTCCCATGTTGTTATAGGCATTGGCATAGTTGGGTTTGAGAGCTATCGCCTTGTTAAAGCTCTCGATCGCCATATCA
>Ga0222713_10001565_pt1 | contig 25480 bp, 33 predicted proteins | sample C33_649DmetaG_FD_165061 | JGI IMG/M metagenome (GOLD analysis project Ga0222713, IMG submission 165061) | Estuarine water microbial communities from San Francisco Bay, California, United States - C33_649D | ecosystem: Environmental > Aquatic > Marine > Unclassified | place: USA: California... | reverse complement strand
GCCCTCTACCTTCGGTGTAGTCCAAGGCTCAGAGTCAAACTGATCAATGATTGATTGGGCGTCGATCTTGATGACCTTGCCCTTGTGAGATACGAATGCATGGACAGGACTATTGTCGCCACGCTTCTTACCTGTAGGACCAATCTCAACTACATATACTTTATCGTCAACACTGATAGTGCTAGGCAAACCAAAGCGAGGTTGAGCCTGGGCTTCAGGGGTTGCCTCTACTTTGTTTGTTGGTGTTGCTGTTGTTGCTACGTTGCTAGAGGTTTTTTGTAATCTGCGTTTAGCCGCCGGCAGAAGAGCATCGTTAAGCGCCTGTCTTGCAGCCTCTCGCTCTTCCATATTCTCTGCCAGAGATATATCTCCCTCAGCTATCTTGGCAGCACGAACTTCCTCTGGTGTTAAATCAAGTTGAACTTGATACTTGCCCTCGATACTTCCGATACCCTTGGCGTAGTAAGTTGTTACACCGCTCGTTGTGCGAGAGTCGAAGTAAACTGGTTTGTTATTGTTAATAGCGTCAGCAAGGGTTGGCTCACCAAATCTTTTCTCATCATCAATTCTCTCCGCCTCACGCTGAGACGCAAGGTTCTGCTCCGCTTGTGATAGCTGAGCTGGTGCCACTTGCTGTTGCTTGGGCTTCGCTCTCGCAGCCTGTTGTTCTTCAGCTTGAGTTTTAAGAGCCTCAACGTCCTGGGCTGTTGGGTTAATAACAGCGCTAGAGTCTTCGGTGAGGAAGATGCGTTGCTTGGTTGGCTTGCCATTTGGCAGTGTGCCCTCTTCCCATTCAACCCACTTCATGTCGCCTTTGGATTTGACTGTGCCAGTCTTAACCTGTGGGTTGGTCTCACCTGTATTTACCCAGGCAACTGTGATTTGCTCACCGTCCTGGACTTGCTCTGGCGTAGTTCTAATCTCTTGCTCTACCTGGGATAGGCGGGCTAGAGGGCTAGGCTGAGCAGCAACAGGCGTGTCTTCTTCACCAGTAGGTTGTTTAACTGTAGGGTCAGCCTTCTGTGCTTTGATTGCATCGGCTTGTTCTTTGGTGATCGTCTCGCCAGCGGCAAGCATCTGACCTTCTTGCGCCAACTCCTGAGCCATACGCAACTTCTCACGAGCTGGGATGAAATCGTTTGGACCTTGACCAACCGGAGTGCCACCATCAAATGGGGCGTCTGTCGCTGGTGTTGCAGCCTTTGGAGCTGGTGCTTGTGCACTCTCTTTGATGTCAGCGATAGCCTGGTTGAACATTGAAACGAACTCAGGACCAGTGCCGTTGTCCGCCATCTTCATGCCATCCATTACTAGATTGGCGTCTTGAGAAAGAGCGGCAAGGTCTAGGTTAGGGTTGGCTGCTTGGAGTTTGGCTCGAGTACCCGCATCAGCACGGCTGTACATAGCGGCCATAAATGCTGGGCTCTCAATGGCAGATTGGAATTCATCAGCTGACAAACGAGAAAAGTCCTGATCTTGGACAATGCCGCCTGGGGCTGGTGTAACTGGAGTTGGGGTTGTTGTCGCTGCAGGAGTTGCTGCAGGAGGAGGAGGAGGAGTGAGACCACGCTTGGCTTCACGGCGACCTTGGTACATATCGATAGGTGCAAGTACACCTTCACCAAAGATCTCGGCAAGGATCTCGCCTTTACCGGCTTCTTCGCCTACGGACTGGGCAGCTTGAACTGCACCTAGACCACCGCCAGCACCCTGAACGGATGTCTGGAAGCCTACGTTACCGGCAGTTGCTGCGGTCGGAGACTTGGCGGCAAAGCGGCTGAAAGGGTTAACGCCCAAGAACATACCGGCAACAGCGTTGGCTGGAACTTCGGCAAGAGTCTTGGTGGCTGCGTAATCGGCAGCTGCGTTTGTGTCACCCTTGAATTTATCTAGACCTTCTGCGTAGTTGGTACCGAGAGATCCCAATACAACGGCAGATGAGTTGATACCGGCACCAGTAGCGCCCATAACAGTAGCTTGCTTAACACCTTGGCTAAGAGCTGTGCGGGTTACTGCTGCACCAGCGACACGACCAGCCACGCCACCAACAGGTAGAGATGCAACAACGGCTGCACCCTGCTCTGCTAGGAAGTTGGCGATCAAGCCTGGGTTACGAGCGGCGTAGCTAAGCATTGCTTTGCCAGCTTCGTAGTAGCCAGGAGCATCGTTACCCAACTGAATCATCTCTTGGATGCGTGGGTCTGATGCCATTGCTTTGTATTCTTCAACGCTCTTCTGAAGGATCGGCGCTGTAGTACTGCCGTCACCAGTAACGAAGTTCTCTAGCTTGTTTGCTAGGAAGTCCCAGGTAACCTTAACGGACTTGAGACCCTTGGCTGCAGAGTCAATGATTCCTGGTTCAGCTGGCGCAGCTAGAGCCTGAGCTTCAGCTTCCATCTCCGCTGGATCACGAGTCGGTTGAGCCGAGATTGCAGCCAGGATGTCTTCTGTCGTATCAACAGGCGCACTTCTGGTTGTAGTGGGAGGAGCAATCGCCGTTGCTCTGGGGGCTGCCGCAGAAGATCCACGGATATTCATCCCGTCGCTGATCTGATCTGCCATCACTCCAAGTGAAGCGTCACCACCAGGAGGTTCGCCAGTTTGTCCTCTGCTGCGAGCTTCTCGGCCCGCTTCAATTGAAGTTTTGTAGATGTCAGCCATTATTTACTTTTTCTTAGGTGCTAGTTCAGAAATATCAACCTTGAAGTCACGGAACACGTCGGCTTGTGCACGATTGACAGCCTCTTGCACGCCCACTTTGCCGGTCGCCATGTACTGCTCGGCTCGTTGACCAATTGCTCCCTCGATTGTTTTCTGTCTAGCCGCTTCTGCGTTATCGATTGGGTTGCGGAAGATGCCGGAGAATCGATTCTTCATCACATCGTTCAATGCTTTGGTTGACTCTTGATTGAGCTTGGCGGTTTCAATCTTGTTCTTGCCAGCAGCAATGACTTCATCACTAGCCAACTTCGCACCAAGACGAACGTTCTCGCCCTTCTCTTTAACTTCAGTTCCCTTAAAGCTAGCCATTGTTGATGCGTAAGCTTCAGGACTCATTGAGGGAAGGATGATGTCTCGGAAGCCATCGAACACTTCGATCTTCTCGCCCTTGGGTCCAAGCTTGTAACCAAATACAGTAGGACCAAACATGCCGTCCTTCATACCGAGTTGTACGTCATCGCCAAGTTTTACCTTGCCGTTCTTATTGAAAATCTTCTTTGCGCCATCCTGGTCACTCGGATTGGTCATGAAGTATTTCATCGCATCGATAGCGCCTTCAGACTGAATCTGGCGACCGAAGTCACGAGACTCCTTAAGCATTTTGAGATCCACTTTGCCGTACTTGGCAGCAACTTCCTTCAACGTATCAGCTGCACGCAACTGGAAATCAATTGCATCCATTGCTGGCTTCTCAATGACAGTGCCTTCTTTAAAGCGAAGACCTTGTGATTTCATTGCTTTCTCAGCCTCGCCTGCAGATCCGTATTGAACCTTGCCGATAGCCGTACCGAATTCATCTTCGGCTTCACCACCGATGACGCCACCTTTGAGCTCGCTCTGTAGGGAGGCCATACGATCTTTAAGCTCTTGCTGATACTCGGCATCACGCTTCTTTGCATCGAGATCTAGCTTGGCGTTCTCTTGCTGCAACTTAAATGCCTCAGCTTCACGAGCATCTTTTTGTTCAGACAGACGCAATGCTGTGCCGCCTCTGTATCCCTCAGTCAGTCCTTCAGCGAATCCGCCGAACGCACCCAATCCAATAGCCATTATTTCTTCCCCTTAAGAGCTTTACGCTTACGCTGGATTTCAGCTGGCGTATGTGTTTCCTTCACAACCTTGTCTAGCTTGTCTTTACCAATCTTCTTAACTGTGTCGGCAGGAAGAACGTATTCGCCGTTAGAAAGCATGGCTGGGATCTTGTCGTCCACTGGACCGCCAGGACCACGTATAGCGCCCTTCTTCTCTAGAGGACCACCGTCAGCGAAGCCAAGTAGCTTTGCACCAACTGATGCACCACCAGCTCCCGTGCTCATGCTCAAGCCGGTACCAATCAAGCTACCAAGTCCCTTAGCAAAGCCACCAGCTGCTTGTTGTTGTGCGTTGTAGCCCTGCATACGACCACTGAACTCTTGACCATAGATGTTGCCTGCTGTGCCATAAGCGTTGGATGCGGCGTTGTTGGCGTTGATAGCCGTGTTGTAGCCCTGGTTCATGGCGGCATACGATGCATTAGCGTTCTGACCAGCAGAGTTACCTGCGTTCAATGACACGCCATATGATGTGGTTGAATTGCCAGGAAGACCTTTGCCTAGAGAAACTGCGTCTTGAATACGGGCGTAACCAAGGTTCTCTGCGTCAGTACGTGCTTTGTTTTGTGATCCAGCCTTGGCTAGAGCCTCTTGAACTAATAGGTTGTTGTTAAGAGCGGCGAATCTGTTTGAGTCTGGGCGCAAGCCAGCTGCTGCTAACTGTCTATTCTGTTGACCACGAGCCATACCAAATGCCTGACCAACGTCAGCCGCTGCGGTGCTAGCCAGCTGTTCACGCTTGGCTTCTGTGTTGTAGTCCTGCGCATCTTTCACAAGCTTCTCTTCTACAGGTCTGAATGTGTTCTTGTAGAAGTCGTAATACTCTTGACCTTGCTTACGTGTTGCAGCATCTGTCTCGAGCTGGCTGGCAGTAATCTGATTGAACAAAGGCTTCAATTCTTCGTACTGTTGCTTGTAGAAATTCAAGCTTTCTGTGGCAATTCGTTCGTTGGATGCGGCTACTGTTTTAGCGGCCTCCGCTGAAGCAAGCATTCCTGGATTAGGATCGGGTGCACCACCACCCTTACCGCCACCACCCCAAAGCTTCATGCTTCGATTGAATGGACCTCGCTTGCCACCTTCCGGTTGGAAAGCATTGTCTGGGTACATATACCCGCCGAACTCATCTCTTGTGTACATATTTACACTCTTCCTTAAACATACGATAGATAATGACGTCACCGCCGTCTCGAGCTGCGCTTGTCAACACAGCCTCCTTCTGGAAACCGAGGTGTTCGTCAAAGCGTCTAGCGTCTGCGTTACTTGCTTCAACCCAACCGGAGACCCGCTTGCAGTTAAGTTGATTAAATGGATAGGAAAAGCAGGCGAATAAGAATTGCCTATTCAGCCACTGCTTTCCTGGTTCTGCTGCAACGTGCATCCAGATATTGGAGCCGTTGAAATCGTCGTAGATGACACCTGCGATTAGGCGACCATCCTTTTCGAGACCGATACCCTGCTGTCCCGCAGATCTAACTAGCGGGAAAAACTTCGTTACAAACTCGTAGACGGGTTCACATTGCAGGATTAACTGGGACATTAAGCGTTTAGTCGATCAATCACTTCATTTAGTTTAGTAATTACTTCGCTTAATGTAGCACTACTATCTAGTTTTGTTAAGGAAGATCCTCGTAGTCCAGTTAGGATTTCTAAGTTTTCCTTCATTGGCTTAAGTAGTGCGGAGATTTGCCTGTCTTGAATGTTTACGGCAGGGATTGATGGCTTCTTCATAGTGCCTTCAACTCCTTAACAGTCTCCGCTAGCTTTACGTATCGAAGTTCAATGTTGCCGTTAAGCTTAACCTCGAACCGCTGCCCCTTAAATCCGGATGGCATGCGATACACACCGCTTGTTGTGTATTGAGCAGAGTGAACCTTACGACCATCACAGTAAACTTCTACGAGCAAGTAGCGATCATCAACCAGGGCTGGAATGCCAGCTAGGATTGAGCCATTGAGCTCGTACTGGTTAAGCTTTAGCGCATTAAAGACGGATTGCAGATTTGTGGTTGTTGCCCAAAGCACCTGGTTAGCAGCAATGATTGCTTCAACACGAGCTTGAAGTGCTGCGCCATCCTCAATGTTGGCAAAGTCTGCATCTACCTCTATAGCACCAAGGTTGGCTGGGGCGGTGAATACGAACTTCTTAGACATCCACTCATACGGAAGCGTGTTGTTCTCATCACCTTCCCACAAGCAGATCTTGTTATCGACCACCATGAACATATCGGCGGTATCAATATCAACGAACACTGCCCTTGTATGAAGGGTTGTTAGGCTCAACGGAGTGGCTGACAAGGTTTGATCAAGGATGAACGCTCCCTCTTCAACCTGCCCTGTACCATCGGTAAAGAAGCCGAAGTACTTCCCGGCATAGTGCTTTGCCTGGATAGTGTCTGGTGCAAACTTGTTGAAGTCTTCACGCAACAAGATGTTGTTTGTGACGACGTTAGCCTGTCCTGGACCGATGACTACCAATCCGTTGGGGCTGGCATAGGTCACGCCGGATGCATCTGATGTGATAGATCCCTTGGATACGCATGGCTCGAGGATGGATAGCTTCTCACTGGACATGGAATCTGGCGAAATACCAGAGATAACCAGCGGGTAACCCTTGGTCATCACAGCTATGGATTGACCGAATACGCCAAGACCAACGATCTTCTGACCGGTTGATAGGGCGTATGCAGACGGCCAGGCGTGTGGACGGTTCACCTCAGAGAAGTAAACGGTCTCATCTGCGAAGCCAGCTAGGAAGCCGTTAGGGAGGGCTACAAGCCCTTGCAATCCTGCGGGTGGGGTTTCCCATTGAAGGGTCTCTAGAACCTCGCCCAAGCCTGCAGAAGCTACGTTGTCGCTGAAGCTTGTGGTTGCAAGAGGAATCTCAGTCACGAACTGAAACTGGGTAGAACCAGAGCCAGAGACTGATCGATAGATCCTGCGCTTTGTAATGTTGTAGTTGGTTGTTGGGGCTGTAGAGAATCCATTGACTGTCACAGTATCGCCAGATCCACATAGAACCTCAGCTGATACTGGGCTTGGAGCACTCTCTTCTTCCACGTCACCGAAGGCGCTGATGTAGGTGTAGACGTAGATGCGTGTCTCAGGTGATGCACCAGATCCAACTCGAGCAACCGTAGGCGCTGCAGCTGGAGCCGGAACACCCATGTTGTACCAGTTGGCGGGAGCCCCACCGGATGTAGAACCAGCCAAGGCTGAATTGGTTTTCTTTGGTACGCCGTCTCCTGTGTAGAAGACCATCATTGGAGATGCGCTTTCAAGCGGGCTGGATACAACGTCAACATCTGTGCTCCAAGCCAACCACAAGTCGTCACCAGAAGACTTCAAGCCTTTGTAGATAGTCTCTGTACTAGCGGCAACGTTGACGACTGGCGTAATAGGCAGCGGCTTTCTCCAGGCACGCAATACACCTGAGTACAGTTTGGTGTTGATAGCCTTTTGAGCTTCATTGTCCTGGAGTAGGTGTGGCGCTACACGTGGTACGTAGCCACCAGTTGTCATTAGTTTTAAACCGGCCATTATTCTCTCTTCATTAATGCGACCTCAGCTTCACGCCTCAGTACAAGTCCAGGAAGTCTTTTCCCGCCAGCCAGAACCCACTTGCGTAGTTCATCGCAGGCAGCATCCCAGTTTTGTTCATTGATCTTTCGCTTCAACGTGGAAGCCTGTAGTCGTCCAACACCGAGGTTGTAGGCAAAGTCCACGATAGCTGCCACCTTGTATGGGTCAGCCGTATATAGGGTGGGACAAGCCCGGTAAACGCCAGGGGCGAATGTCGCAAGCAACTCATGCATCAGCATCTCTGTCGCCTGCTTCTCGTTTAACGGAGGATCTGTGAGGCTTACCTTCCTACCGTCTGGGTAGTAGGTGGAACCGTATCCAATCGTTGGTACGCCAGCTGGACAGATATAAGGCTTTGACCTGAAGCCCTCAAACCTCTTGCATAACTCGGAGGTTATCTCTAGGGCAGGGTTCATCGTTGCTTGATAACCCGATCCAAGAACCAGAAGGTAAAGATACCGCCACAAAGAGCTTTCTCTTCAGTACCGAATACTTTGACCAAGGCTTGCAATGCTGGAACACCAGAGTCAACCGCCAGGATGTACGTGGCAACTAATACTGCTGGGTACAGGATCAAGACCCATTGAGTGGTGATTAAGGGGCGCATCAAAGCGTTCCAAGCATCCACCCATTTGATACCAGTTGGCTGTGCTTGAGCCTTGGCTACTTCCATCAATGCATTGATGTGGGCAATGTCTGTCTGCCCGGCGATCTCTTGCATCTTGAAGTTGCCTTGTACCTTGGCTAGTTCAATCTGTTGTTGGGTAAGAGCTAGCTCATGCTTACGCTCATCCTTGCGATCAAAGAACTTAAATACTTCTGGCGCTAAACGAAAAAGCCCACCAAACAGCGGGCCTAGTAGGGCAAGGAACTCCATTACTTGCTCTTCTTAGCTGGTGCTTTGATAGCCGTCTTACGAGGGGCACGTGGTTTACGTGTCTTCGGCATAGCTGGTGCAAGAGTTTGTTTCTTACGGAACAGCGATTTAATAAGGTCTAGTAGTTTCATTTGTTTTCCTCCGATCCAATTACCACACAAGGACAACCTACGTACTCATCGTCTTCGGTTGCACTACATTCGCCATCACAGTTGCATGAGCGGGACTTGCAGTACACACACTCATGCTCTTTGTATTCAATCTCTTTGATGTAATCACCTAGAGTTTTAATCACAACACCACCTCTTTACCTCTGAAGTAGGCTTTATCACCAAGCACTGCACAGAACTCTGGGTGCAATAGCTGTCCATCAACGATGGTTAGTACTGCAAAGCCAGAACAGTGGTTCATTGGTGAGTCTTCACCGTAGTGCATGTGATCACCTTCGGTTTCACCCAACGTTCCGCAGTCGATACCCCAGCGTGCGCCGTTGTAATCGCTATAGATTGTTGCTTGTAATCGGTGTAGGTGACCGGTACACATCGATACACCAGACTTCATTGTGTTGTTAAACGTGGCGTGGATGCCGTTGTGCCAGCGATGTTTAATCATCAGGTTGCCGTTCACAAACAGGCTGATGCTCATCTTCCAATCCGGGAAGTGATCACCTAGTGTGAATCCATTGATACCCTCGTAGTCTCCAACAACTGCAGCTAGCTTTGCGTCGAAGCGCATGTCGTGGTTGCCGAGGGTCCACCAGGTTTTCCCGCTTCCGACTGCTTGCTTGATCTCAGCTAAGCGCTCGGAAACAGCCTCGATTTCTTCCTTCACGGTTGGCAGCTTGATCCACTGCTGTGCCGGGAATCTCGAGATCTTGGCGCCATCAAATAGGTCGCCGTTCATGACTGTTAGCTCAGGTTTCAGCTCTCTGATTACTGAGAGTAATGCTCTATGAGCTGTACTGATTTGACCAGGCCAATAATGTGCGTCAGACGCAACCACGATTGTTCCGTTCATCATCTCGCAGTCAACACGAGGTGCATGTTCTTTGCGGTGGAATGTCGGTGAGCGCTTGTCGGTGGAGTTGAGGGTTAATCCGTGCCTCTTCTCAATGCGCTTACGTCTTGCGTGAACGTTACGAATGGCAAGATCAAGCTCTTTCGCTACTAGAGCTGCGCTACCCAATCGCTTCCATATACTTACAAACTCGTCGTCATTTACCCTTGGTTTCATGTCGTTTCATTGGTTGTTGTAAAACTGTCATGTTTACGATCATGCCCTTGGGGATCGTCAACGTTTGTGCGTGGTTGTTATGTGAAAACGTTTGGCAAACCTTGACGTGCAACTTGGTCTTCTTAAGTAACCAACCTACCGTAAAGCAAGTTAAGACTGGTTCATTCTCGTCAATCTCATTTCCCTCTTGCCAACCGAACTCGTGCTCGGCATCCAGCCACTCAATTAAAACTAGTGCTGGTGTCTTTGTTTCAATGATTGGCTCGCTCACATCAACCTCACTTCAATCTTGTCAACTTGTAACGGGTCGTTAAGTACAGCGATACAACCTCGTCAATAATGTTCTGAATCGGCGTGTCTTCTTTTGCTACTGCTTTGTAGCGGTTCTGCTCGATGTAGTCCTGGTACTTCTTGAGGTCTGCAACGATGTCACCACCTGGTTCATCTTCCATCATGGGAATGTCTAGGACTTCACCAGTGCGACCTTGGTAGGTCTCAGCCAAACTGTCTGCAAGATCAACGATCTCGTCATAGAAGCTGCCGAGTGCAATATGCTGGGAGTAGCTGTCAGTTGCTAGGTGAGCCTTGTGTGCAATGTCCCGGCTCAAAAACAGAACTGCCATGAGTTCGTTCATTTAAGACTCCCTGTACCGGCTAGGTATGTCACTAGGGACAGGGCGCCAAGACCAACGATCCAGAAGAACTTCTTCACGACCGATTGCCCGATGGAGATATAGACGTTCTCAATAACCCGCTCGGTGACTCTTTCAACCAGGTCTTCGATCTGTTCGTCTGTTAGTGGTAATGGCTTATCTGACATAATTAATCCGGATTATAAGTGATACTAATAAATTTGTGCAATAAAAATACGTAGGTGTTTACCCTACAACTAAACTACGTGCGTGCCGTTGAACATCGGGTGATTGAATTCACTCGATCCACTACTGAAGATGTGGAGCGGGATAACAGTCAGGCCATTGCGTCCAGCTGTGAAGTGATGCGGCTCCATCTTAGGAAGCACCAGAACCATCCCAGGCTTGAGATCGAACTCCTCCTGGCACTCAGGCATACCCACGATTGATTTGCCGCTGCCAGCAGCTACGTAGACGATCCTGGCGGTAGAGTGAACGTGGTGCTTCTGCTCTGTTGTGCAGGGTGACATCACCAGCATCTGCCAGGTTGGGTCACCTTGCCTGGTTGCCGGTATCAATTGCTTGGTACTGCAGCCGTTCAGATACGGTAGGTCTGTGCCCCTCGAGTAAGAGGATGTGCGAGTCTCAGGGGTGTAACCCAGGATCTCAACGCATACCTCAAAATCGTTAAAGACGGACCCATCTCCAGTAAAGCAACCAACCTCACGGTTAGTCACATACCAGTAACTTGATCGTTTATCTGTATGTACCGGCTGTGACTTAACAAAGCATCGGTACTGGTACAAGTCTTGTGATGTTGAATCAAGAACCTCTACTGTGTTAATAACTTTCATATTAGGCCAGGTAGTAGCGCTTCCAGTTGGTGTCAATAGCAAAAGCAACCTTGTTACGAGTAAAGCGACCGTACACAGGAACTAGCGATCTAACTTTTGGCTTTGTGTAAGCGTAGGTAGCATCATTAGAAAGCTGGTAGATCACATCTCTTAGCGGCTTCTTGTATGCCTCGATAACGTAGCCAGGCATCTTGTCTTCCATTGGTGTCGATACAGCATAGTCGTTAAATGCCTTGGTATCGAAGAAGTGAAAGAAGTTCTTGTTTAGCTCGCTAACCGTGTTGTCTAGCAACATGCGGCATTGAACTAGCTGGTACTTCAGTGAGTAGTTAACCCACCAAAGAAACTCGGCAGTGGTTGTAATCTTTTGCGGGCAGGCTTGCACAAACCTATGATAAGACTCGTCAGCAGTAATCCCTGCGTTAAAGTTTTCCCAAGGCTGCATTAACCAGTCTTTGCCACGATCCAGGTATAGAACGCTGCCGTAGATCTGGTCTCCAATTTCGCCAGTAACAACGATGCCGTTGGCGCAAGCAAACTCAACCGCCTTCCACACGGTACCCATCGAGAATTCAAACGTCTCGAATGTGCCTTGAATATGCTGTTCAAAGAAACCCTGGTACTCCGCTAGACTTTCAGGCGTGTGTAGCACCACGATTTTATTAGCTGGCATTACTTCCCTTAAGCTCATTAAGACAGCAGTACTATCTATGCCGCCCGACCAGAAGAGATGCAACTTCTTATCAGTGCCTTCTACGAGTTTTGCAAGCGCACTAGCTCTCTCCATACATAGGTCATAGATGCTACCTACCTGCGCCAACTCCCCAATGGGGGTCAATAGCTTGATGTCGTTGGTTGGATTAACGATCTGATTGCGGTCATATAGGCCACCCTGCTCAAAGGCTTCGTTGTACGGCATCATCTTGGCTGGGTTATGGTAGAACTGTTGTTCCATGGTTATAGACCTTTTGATGCCAAAACTTCATTAACTACTTGTGTGATAAATTCAATATCTGCATTATTTGCCGTTTCGCTCAGTGAATCCGAGAACGATGGCATAGCATCTTGAGGAGGAAATGGCTGCACTAAAGCTTGAATTGCTTCAGTGTTTTCTGGTGTACTAGCTAGGCTAGCCTGTCTTTCCGACAACCATGTGGGCGCCATGCCCTGAATTACTTCCTCAAGTCTTTCCCCAACTGGAAAGGCGCCATTCTCAACCGGAAGATCGACGGCATAAACCCACTTGCCCTCATATTCAACTGTGATTTGACCGTGCTCTGTATCAAAGCTTCTAATAATGTATTGCATTTTTACTCCTAATATTAAGCTATACCACCGTTACGTGTACCTGTTGCGATCCATGTGATGTTGCCGTTGCCAGACACCGCAGCTCCAGCGCCACCACCGTTCCCGGGTGCCGTGTAAGGGTGTGTTCCGCCACCACCGGCTGCTCCGGCAGATCCGTAAGTACCTCCATTGCCACCACTGCCACCGTAAACATAAAAGTCTGGGGAAGATTCAGTGCCAGCGACATATCTTTGGCCTCCAGCTCCGCCGGTGCCATTTGCGGTCAATGTGCCAGCTGTGCCGTGTCCTGCGCCAGAACCGCCAAGGCCGTTCGATCCATTTCCAATACCGCCACCACCGCCGCCGCCAGACGCATCATTGCCGTTGGCAAGGCCGTAAGAACCGCCACCACCACCACCACCGCCGCCTGATATACGGTTGGCATTATTGATAGAAGTAGCACGTTGAACCGATAGGGCTAATCCACCACCGGTTCCAGCGCCAGGTATAGCGTATCCACCAGCACCACCGTTACCACCTCGACCAAGGATTGTTCCGTTGTTGTTGATACGAACTGTGTCGCCAGCAGCCCATGAGGTATCAACGATGAAAGCTGCAGTACCTGTGGAACCAGACGATACGATTACGCCGCTATTGATTGTCAGGATGACGTCAGTCCTACCTGCAGAATAGCCAGTTGCTTTCGCTGTGTTCAGCGTGTAGTTGGCTGTGTTAGCCGAGATTGTGATGTTTACTGTGACACGGTTTGCTTTGCCATAGCCGTTACTCATACTGATCGCACCGCTGGCTACACCAAACAATGTACGAACAGCAGAGTCGTTTAGAGAGCGAGTTGTCGTGCCCGCCGCTCCAAGCTCTACGTTAACTTCGTTAAGTGATATGGATCCGGAACTTGGTAATGGCATTATTTAGCCTCCAATGCCTCTAAGCGCTTCTTAAGTTCAACAACTTCTCTCGCTAACTCAACAGCTGACACTAAAGCGGCGTTACCGTAAGCAACAGACAATGTGCCTTCGATGTCTTCCATAACTGTTTCAGGAAGAACCTCTTGTAGGCTTTGAGCTGACACACCAGCCTGGCGAAGATCGCCGTCGATGCGTGTGTAGGTGCCGCTCTTGACTTGTGCAAGCTTGCTTACGAAGTCAACACCAACTGGCGCCCAATCTTTCTTGAGACGCTCATCTGAGTAGGCTGTTACGTTGCCAGAAGCCGTGAAGTTTCCAGATGCGTCCATGGTGTAGTTGCCACCAGAGACGTAAAACTTAATTGGTTTGCCGGAGACGGCGTTCGACATTCCGAGGTTGCCGTTAGCCTCTCCAAAACCAATCCAACCACGCTCTACGCTTGATCCGGTGGAAGAGTCTTGGAAAGACACGTACATGGCGCCAGTTGTATCCAGGTCACCAGGAGATCTAAGGGTTAATGAGCTCACACCAGTAGATGTGATGCCACCACTAAATGTCTTGGCGCCCGTGATTGTTTGTGAGCCACTTATGTAAACACCGTCGGTTACTGTCGCTGCATTACCGTTGATGCTACCGACAATCGTCTGACTGAATGTTTGAATAGCAGAGAAGGTTTGAGCCTTATCTGTCTGGGCCATCGTATCGAACGATGCAGCAACAGGACGCAACTCAAGACGGTCACCAGCTGTGTATGCACGAGCTGACGTTCCATCTTGGGCACGTGTCACAGTCAAGGAGTCTGCAGCTCGAGCTGTTACCTTAACGATTTCTAGGTTGTTACTCGAATCAACCAGGGTCGCAAAGAAGAATTCGCCAGCAGCAAGAGACGGAAACAGCGCACCCTGACCAGACGTAACAGCGATTGTTGTCACTGAGTTGTTGATCGAAGACGCCAGCGTTGCCGAGGCGTTATTAGAAAATTTAACTGCCATTTCCGGCTCCTAGATTAATTAAGATACTGTTACTGTCCAAGTAACTGTCATAGCGTCGTTAGCGCCCTTGTTGATCACAGAGAACACTGTGCGGCATAGCAATGTGCCTGCGCTACCTGCGTTCAATAGACCGGCTTCTGTTAGAGCTGCAGTACCTGTACCAGCTGGGAACGTGGCAACGTAAGTCGCAACCACACCAGAAGCTGTACCAGATGTGATGGCTACTCGAGCTGACTCTGAGCCTAGCGCTGTGTCGCCAGCTGCAGCAGCAGTAGCACCAGTACCAACAGCCATGTGACTAATCACGGCAGCTGCTGTACCAACCATACGGCTAGCAATAAAACCTTTGCCTGTTGTGACAACCAAGTTCTTGATGTCACGTGTTTCTTTAATGGAGCCGTCAGGATTGAAAACTTCAATCTTAAGAGCACCTGTCATCTTCAATTCTTCTTGAAACATTTACTTCTCCTTGTTAAATAAGTTTGTTGTTACCCGTTCATTACCGCACTGTTAAGAGTCTTGACGTTGAACAGGAACGACTCAACGCTTACCTTCACGTATGAGAACGAGTCGGTAGCACTGGTTGTATCCGCCAGCCCTTTATTGAATTCAAAGCTATCGTCATCAACAACGGTAGATGTATCGGCAAATGGTTTGTCTGCCGCTATAGAAACAACCTCAGTCAAGCTGGCTGTGTCCGCATAAGCGAGAGCCAGGTTGAATGAAAGACTGTCAGCTATTAATTGGGTATCAACCGCACCCTTACCGATGTCTAGACTCGAGGAGTCGGATACGGTTGTTGTGTCGGACGCTGGCTTTTGATAGCTGCTCGAGAACGTGTCAGATGCAGCGAGTGAATCAGCTGTGTCTCGCACATAAGAAACTACTCGGTTAAAGACATCTGCCGCAGTTGCCGTGTCTTCAGAAGCCTTTGCATAACCCAACGACTGTGCATCAGTCACCGCTTGGGTATCAGAGGCTCCCTTGCCAATGTCTTTGGTGGAGCTCTCCGAAACCGTAACGGACTCAGACGCCGCTTTCGCAACAGATACGGTTTGTGCATCTGATGCAGTAACTATCTCAGCCGTTGCCTTTGAGAATGTGTACGCAAAGCTATCGAACAAGTCTGCGTCATCTCGCATCAAGGCAATGTCTGCCAATGCTTTGGAAATGTCTTTGCCAACCGATTCGGAAGCAACAACAGACTCAGCTACTGCCTTGGCGTATGAAACGACCTTGGCATCAGATGTTGAAAAGCTGTCTGCAAAATCACGGATGAATGTGATCAAGAAGACAAAGTTATCCGATAACGAGAACGAATCCTCTAGCGACTTCTCAACCTCAAACGAGGCTTGATCAGAGAAGCTTGCAGAGTCTGCTAACGCCTTGATTACTGCAAAGGCTGGTACATCCAGTACCGCAATAAAGTCACTAACGTATGGGTATCGACCTGTTTGATCCAGGTCCGCATCAGCTCTCAGCAGTATGTAACTGACAGCCGCCAATGGGATGACATAGACTTGATCAACACGGATGTCGAGGACCGATACGCTTGCACGTATCTGGTTCATCAGAAGTCCTCTCTAACCTTGAATTTTAGTAGGTCGTAAACAGTTTGGATTTGTCCGTCAGAGAAAGTTATTTGAACCTCGCCCTCATAGTCACCAGCATCAACATTCAAAGATGTTGGAACAGATGCCCAATAGAAAGCCACTACACCATTTGCCGCATCAGTTACTGTGCCGGGCAAGGTCGATAGCACGCTTGAACCACCAACCGCACGGAAAAACAAACTTACCGAGGCACCAGTCAATGTAATTGGGTTACCAGTGTTCTCATCGGTTAACGTAACAATGAGCGCAGGTCTTGTGTCGCCTTGTACTAATTTAATCTTTTCAGCCATCAGATCCGCCTCATCTTCACGTGTTTGCTTTGTCTGACATAGCCCTTCTGTGCTCGATCACGAGCGACGTTCAAGCCCGCTACATACAGTCCGTTGCGGGCTGCAGCTAGTCTTGGCTCGGTATAGGGTTTGCCAGGGGATAGGGCCAAGCGTGTGATTGCACCGTGACCAATGATCTCCGCATATTCTTCGAAAATAAGATCGTCAATGGTTTGTGCTGATCGTGTGGGTTTCAGTGCCACACGCAAGGTTAGGGAACGAGCAGCTGTCTCTACTGGTATTGGGTATACCGAGAAGCTACGTGCGTCTTTTTGGAGATACAACCTGGGGTCGCCACGATTAACAACGTAGCCAGAGTTCTGGTTGTATACAGATGGAGTCTTAATCTCGTCAGGAGATTCGCCATCTAGTTCTTGACCCTTGTACCAGACCTTCATGATCTTGGTGACAAGGTAATCTTTTGGGGGCTCGAGGTCGTAATCCATGATTCCGGCAATAGCGTTCACTGGATCGTGGTCAACCTGGAGAATCAAGCTCTTCTCGCAGAAATCAATGATTGTGTTCTTGATCTCGAGTAGAGCCATCTCAGGCGTGCAACCTGGCACGTGAGGCAATACGTAGTCGAGGAATTCTGTGTGTGCTGTGCTCACTTCTTAAGCTCCTTTTCAAAGCGACCAAGGAGCACTGCGGCTCTGCCGTCTTGCGAGTACTCATCGTCACGCAACTCCGCACGACCAATGACATAGTGCTTCAATAGCATCTGATACTGCGTAGGAAACGGCACCGTGCTACCAGCTACATAGATAGTGGCCGCTGCGCCAAACTGCCCTAGTAGGAAGTCGGGGCGATAACGAAAGCCCTCCTGAACGCCATCGTTTGCATACTCGAGTAGTTGTGCGTCTGAATAGCGAACCTTGTCAGCATCCTGCAGATCTACTCGTGCGCTATCGATTACGTTTTGGAAAGTTGCCATTACCACAAATCCTTACGTGCCCAGTAGTTGGCACTGAATGGGTCATCCTTGGTCAGATTCCCGCTTTTATCTTTGATACCACCAGAGCGCTTGAGATAGTTCTTGCGACGCTCGGGGTCCTTGTGTTGCGTGAAGTCTTCGTAGTCTTTGTGACCGTAACGAATCAACTTCACTTCATCACCTTTCTTGGCTAGCACTACCTTCTTGGTCTTGCCGCCGCTGGTGTCTTTCTTTGGTTTATTGAAGCCAGCAAATTCTTCGCCTCGATAGACGAGCTTGCCGCCTTCCTTCTTGACGTTTGATGCCTTCATCACTTGCCCTTCTTGGCTGCGTTCATGTTGTCAACCAGGTTCGGGTAGGGTCTGCCTGCCGCCTTAGCGTTTGCCTTTGCTTGTGCTTTTGCTTTTGGGCTTAGCTTCTGGCTTTGCTTCTTCGGGTTGGGTTGATCCCACACTGGTTTCTTCTTCATTCACTACCTCAACAGGTTTAGTTTCCTGGTCAGCTTGCTCTACTTGAACATTCTCAACAGGAACCTCTTTCACAAAATCTTCCATGTCAGCACGTGCAGCCAATTCTTTTGACCAAACGTATATCTCACCGGATCCTTTTTGTTTTAAAAGTTTCATTCATTACCCTATATAAAAAGAAAAGGGGCGGGATTTCTCCCACCCCTTCCATTACTACTGATTAGCCACGTTTTACGTAAGCAGTAACCAAAGCTTCTGGTTTAACTACTTCAAAGCCGTAAACGTTCAAGCCACGAACGATGTTACCGAATGTGCTTTGTGAACGTAGTGTCTCAACGTTAGTGATTTGTGAAGCGAAAGAAATCGCATCACGTGTACCAGCCATTAGGTATGTACCGTTGAAGTCATCAGCTGTTGTGCCAGTTGTACCAGCATTGTCAGATTGAGTCTTCAAGTTGTTAGATACATACAATGTGAAACGGTCGATCATACCGATCTTGCCGTTACGCAAAGGAGATGTGTCATCACCAGTCAAATACGCTTGGCGCAACTCAGACTTCTTGATCAAAGCTGCGATCCAAGGAGTGATAACCATCCAGCGACCATCTTCAGGAACGTTTTGCTCGTCCAATACCTGACCAGCGTCAAGGATCAAATCAAGAACGTTTGTAGATGTAACTGCACGTGCGTTGTTAGCTGTACCTAAGTTGATGTTGCCAGAGATAGCGCCGGCAGTTGTGCCTTTGTTAGCTGCAGCTGCATCAACATAAGCTGTTTGAAGAACGTTACCGTCGATTGCGATCTTCATTTGCTCAGAAGCGTCGTTAGTGAACATGTCCATCAAACGAACGTCTGCTTGAACTTCATCAACGTCATCGCAAACAACAGAGAAGTATTTTCCCTTGTCGATCGTCAACTCGATTGGTGTGCTCTCAGGCACTTCGTTTGTTAGGTTCAAGCCCTTTGTGTAATCACGAACTGTGATTGTTGGGATAGAACGGATGTGAACCTTGTCACCAGAACCTTTGATCTCGCCTTCCCAGTCGTTGTTCGTGATCTCAGCCAAGACTGTAGATTTGTAGAACTTAACTTGAAGCTTGCCTGACCAGATCTCAGGGATGAATTTAGAACCGCTTGTAGAAGCGGAGTATTGCGGATAACCGCTAGAAACAGCTACTGCCATTTGAATCTCCTAATATGATTGAGTACCGCTAATACTCGAGGTCAACGAACTCGACCATCAAGCGTTGCGGCATGAATTTCTGCTTCCATTGCAACCATATCTTTTGAGCTCATCTCACCTCTGCGAGCTGCTGCGTAGAACGCTGCGATCTCTGCTCGTGTGAAGAAACGTTTCCCTTGTGGCGCCTTGACTACCTTGTTGGAGTCAGGAACTACCTGGGATTCGAGTGCTCGTTGACTTGTTGCAACGGACTGGGTTTGTTCGGCTTTCCACTTAGTGAAGAACCGTCCGACTCTTACGGCATCTCTAGCATTCTCAGCATCGGAGAGTAGGTCCTGGCGTGTTCTGCCGGTGAACTCATCGTATTCATCAAGCCATTTCAAGAAGCCGTCTTCGGCATTAATCGTTACCCAGTCAGGAACTAATTCGCCTAGACGGTCGTAGAAGGTGACTTCAGCTGTCTTGGCAGTGTCCTGGTGGACTCCATCTAGACGGCGCTTAAGTTCAGCAATCTCTTGGTCTTTGGCAGCTGTTTGTTCTTGAGCTGTTCGTTTAATGACATCAAGAAGGTCGTCGCCGTACTTCTCTCTGTCTTCTGGGCTGATGAGTGATTGAGCTGGCGTTGCTGCCTTGCTCTTTAAACTCTCAATTTCTGCTGTGAGTGCGTCGAATTTCTGACGTAGGTCACGGTTTTCTGCAGCAAGACGTGGCACTTCAGCCCGGTACTTGCCTTCCATTACCTTGTACTTGTGTTCCCACGGATCTTCCTTGGGTGGATCTTGCGGCTTCTGATCTTGTGGATCTTGGGGCGTTTGATCAACCTGGTCGTCAGTTGGAGCTTGACTAGGGTCTGGTTGGTTGTCGGTTGCTGCGGGATCTTCAGTATTCGGTTGGTTGTACAACTGAGCGTGAAGCTCCTCGGCTCTCTTTGCTGCTTCTTCTACTGCACGTGGCATTGCCATAATTTATGTCTCCATGAGCCAGATGGATGAAGTGAGCCCTCGAGGTAGTCACTCGATCCTTGATCTAGTCTTCATTAATTGCTGACTGAAACCCGTCAGCTGGGGTATTTACCCGGATGGGTTAATTCTTGCGGATTGCGTCTCTTGCGTGCTCTGCCTTGGATAGAAGGTCAGATAACACCTGTTGCGCGCCCTGGAACCATCGTGCGTGATGGTCTTCCTTGGCGTATGAACCGTCGATATACATCTGGTTCAGAGAGGCATACAACCAGTCCTTGACCACCTGGAAGTCTGTATCAGACTCGAGGGCGGCCAGTGCCTGGAGGATTCGTTTGTCGGGATGATTAAGCATTATTTCTTTTCAACAACAACGCCTTGGCTTGGAACGTATTTACCGCCAGAGCTGAAGCGGCTGAACTTCTTGGTATCGGTTTCTTTCTTTTCGACACCGCCGCGTCCATAACGAACGCCAGTCCTTGGTGCTGCAGGAGCTGGTGCAGAAGCATTGTCGCTTTGCTTATCCATCTCATTACGGTAGTTGCGAGATGCCGCTGCATCACTCTGCTTATCCATCTCGTTGCGGTCATCTCTTACAGACGCCTTTGGAGCGGCCTTCACTTCTTCCTTCAGCTGGGTTGTGTACTTCTTGCCTTGAAATTCAAATTCTTTTGCGCCACTTGATCGGGCATCTTTAAATGCTGCACCAAAATTCTTCGGAGCTGCAGTCTCGCCACGATCAGCCGCAGTCGGCTCACGTAGTTCAGGCATGTCAGCCACGCTCATTGGTTCACCACGGTCAGCCTCGGTAGGCTCACGTAGAGGCTCAGGCATTCCGCCGTTTGCATAACCCTTGAGGATCCCGCCGTCTGCGTACATCTTTGCGCCATGGAACGGGGAGCCACAGTCCTTCACACCATATGTTGGTTTAGATTGACCGGCTTTCGCCATGCTTCCGTTTTGCCATTCTGGTTTGTAACCCATGATTTCTTTTCCTTATAGAGTGTCGTTGCGTGCGAGCTCTTCTTTCAAAGCTCTTGTGAATGGACCGTCCTGGCTTACCTCGCCACCATCAGCCATTCCTTGTGGAACAACCGTGTTAGCCATTTGTCCGCCAGCTGGGTCGCCATTCGGTAGTGCTGCTTGTGGAGCTGGAGCCTGCTTCTGCATCATCTGCTCATGCATTTGCTGAGCCATCTGCATAGCCATGGCTTGCATCTTCTGTTCAGAAATAGAATCTGCGTTCGGCACGATCTTCTCTGTATCCATCTGCAGACCACGAGCAAGCTCACGTAGCAAGTACGCTCTGCCTTCTGGTCCAACAATCTGGGAGTCAATCGGATTCGCTGTAGCCATGAGGAACTCATTGCGGCGCATTTGTAAGGTCTCTTTGTGAATAAGACCAATTGCACCCTTAGCTACAACCTTGAAGTCACCTTTAATGTAGATGTCTTCATCGAACATCATATTGTGCAGATATAGTCTTTGCACAATACCACTTACTATTTTATCAATGTTTGCTACAGCTTGCTTGATACCTTTGCTTGCGTTGTCCATAAGCATCGATAAACCACTAGCTGTGCGACCTGCACCACTAACAGAGCTACTTCCATACACATAGTTTGGAATGCCTGTTACTTCGTCAGCTTGCTTAGCGAACTGTTGGAACACAGACATAAGAACGTCCGCATTCATATTTGGCTGGAAGAAACGTACCGCTGGTTGACCACCGCCTGTACGGTCTGTGGTTACCTGCCAGATCTTCCATGGGTAGATGTCAGTCAGATCTTCGCCATCAGGCAAGCGATCCACTGTGACCTCAACCTGGGGACCAGAAGCGATACCCATGTTGTTCGCCAAACTACGAGCTGCAGCGTTACACATGGTTTGCGTATCACGCATGATCTCAGGAAGGGCTACTCCCCAGAAGGAGTGCGGGACTTCTTCCCAGCTTGCGATGTCATACGGTCTACGACCGAGCGGATCGGGATTGAGAATACATTTGAAAACTGTTTGCCCAACCATCCATAGAGTAACTTCATACTCTCTATCTTCCTTAATGTCCCCCTCGATACCCCACTCAAGCAACCACTGACCATTGATTGATCCCCAGAATTCTAGGGTTTCAATACTGTCTTCGTTGATAGGTGTGCGGAAAGGCTTGCCTTCCAAGGTACGGCGCTCTGTATCGCCAGCTTGCCAAGACTTGTAACCAGTCTTGCCGTAGCGGTCGATGATAGTTGTTAGGGCGTCTTCATTGATGCCTGGGGTACCACGCAAAGCCTCGAGGGAGCCACGGCTCAACCTGTGTCTTTGGATGATGTAACCGTCATCGATACCAGTCGAGCTCGGGGATGGGAAGATGTCATAAGGACTGACACGCTCGATCTCTCTTACGAACTCGGTGGTAACGATCGGTTGAAACTCAGGACCCCACACCATACCTTTACGGCGTTTGATGTTTGGGCCCTTGATGATCGCCGTAGGGAACGTCACAAAGTCAGTGATGAAGTTCTTAAGTTCTGGGTAGAACTTGCCTTCATTCAACTGATCCTGGATCTTGTCACCCATACGACGAGCTGCGTCCTGTGCTTCCTGGCGAAGGCGCTGAGTAATGTTCTCATGCACTTCTTCCATGCGGGCACGGAACGTTTCAGGGTGAAGCTCTCCGCCTTCAGAGATGTACTCCTCGGCTTCAGTCCTCACCAAGTCGATGATCGCCCCCTTCATTTCAACGGGCATCATCGGAGACTTCGCTGGCTGTAGTTCGAACACACGCTCCTGCTGGTTCAACATTACGTCACGGATCCATGACTCTGCCGCACGACACTTAACGTCTGTAAGCATCATGTAAATGTCAGAGCCGCCCATCTTCGCAATGTCGGCAGCTTTCTCTGGGTCATACACGCCACGGCGTTGACGCTCACAGCGCAATAGACGCTCTGTGACTTCATTGCGTGCAACTCGAGCTTGCTCCCAGCATCGCTTCACGTAAGCAGCCAGGTTGGTCTCAAAGCCTAGGTTCTCTTCTTGAGTACCAGCTTCAGACACCTCTGCTTCAACAGGAGGTTGGTTGTTCAAATAACTCATTAATCTACCTTGCAATTAAGTCCAGGCGCATATATAATGTTAAGTATGATTACTCAACAAACTGCACTAGAACTATTTGAATACTTAGACGGTAACCTGTTTTGGAGGGTAAAGCCTTGCGATAACCTACCAGCAGGAACTAAGGCCGGGACTTTGGCTTCCCGTGGCTACCTGCAAACAATGGTGCAAGGGCGCCTATACAGGAATCACCAACTTGTATATCTAATGCACCACGGACTCATACCAAAGTTCATTGATCATATTGATGGGAACAAGCTCAACAATAAGATCGACAACCTTCGGGAAACCGATAAGTGCAAAAACAACTACAACGCCCAAAAGCGCAAGGACAACACATCCGGTTTTAAGGGAGTGTCCTTTAACAAGCGCACAGGCAAGTGGTATGGCTACATAATGCATCACCGCAAACACATTCATTTGGGCACGTTCAAAACTCCAGAAGAAGCGAACGTTGCAGTTTGCGAGGCACGCAAGCACTATCACGGCGATCACGCCAGGAACTGCTAAGTCCACCCCTTCGCCGATTTCTTGTTTACATGCCTAGCCCTTGAGGGAGTTAAGCCGCTTCGCACCTTTAAGCACGCATACTGCAACGCATCCTGGATGTGTGAGTAACCGTCCTTGAGGGGTCTATCTTTGTAGCGAGCATTGCCTGAAGTCTTCAGGCGCTCATACTTGTAACGACCAGCCAGACCCTTACGGATGTTTGTGCACCGTGGGTTGATCGAGAACGCTGGTTCGCCATCACTCATCCTGGTCAGGAAGAATGCGACAGACTCACGTCTAGGGATAAAGTCGTTGGTTGAAGCTGGCTCTGTGTAGATACCGGCTTCTAGTAATTCTTGTAAGCAAGTACGTTCATCCGTTTGCGCCCTGATGTTTCCAGCTGGGTCACCTGCGGAGAAGACTGTGAAGCCTTGGTACTTGTTGTTTAACAGAGGTTTAACGGCATCGTTGGCAAACTGCCGGATACCCATGTCCTCTGAGATCACCTCATCGAGGATGATTACTTTGCCTCTCGCCGTGACTTGCATGACGACACAAGCAGGCGTAAGACCAAAGTCCCAACCGAGAACAATAGGTAGTCCACGCTCCGCTTCAACGTTCTTGGGCAGGCAGTGAACCTTGTCGTTATATTCTGGATATACCGGTTTTCCATCTTTAGTTGAGCCATAGTTGCCTAGTAGGAAAACGTTAATCCAGTCCTCTTGCTTAGAAGGGACTTGTTGTAGATAATAGCGGTATCCGCCAGGTAGGTTAAAGATGTTTTCTGCGTCAGGGTTGGGTTGATATGTCTCACCCTCCTTAAACAGACCGCCTGGTTGACGGAAGAACTCCCACTCAGGCGGGCACTCTTCTTCAGCTAGCTTGTAATACCAATGATCGTCATCGCAAGGGTTGGTATCCAAAATGATTCCGCACCAGGATGGACCACCCTGCAACTTACTAGGGAAACGGCCAACACGCTGCGTGACCATATCGAAGATTTCTTTACCAATTTCTGACGCTTCATTAATCCATGCTCCTGTCAATTCCAACGAACGCAACTTGCCTGTCTCAGTCGGACGGTCAAGCGCCATGAACATCACCTCGAGTTCCATGCTCGTACCGTCGCCAATATCAGCGATCTTCATAGTCGAGGTAATGGGCGTATCCCATTTGATGGGCGCCACGTTTGATGGAAACCAGGTTTCCCAGGTCTTAATCGTTGTAGACTTAAGCTCTGGATATGTATTACGAATGATTAACCAACGGCTACGGCGGATGCCGTCAGATGATGGTTTCTGGCGAAGTGCTCTAGCTACGATTTCCACGCAACATGAAGAAGACTTCCCGGAACCCACCGGTCCCATGAGCCCTCTAACGAAAGCATCGGATCCATGGAACTTGGCTGCGTTAGCGCCTGGGGGTTTGTATTTAATGACTTCCAATTATTCTTGCTCGCTAGGTTTTCCTAGATCAAGCTGGAACGTAATCGGAGCAGAGTCCACTTCCATACGTACATCAGATAGATCAGGAAGGGTTTTACGGAGGAGAACCTCAATAGCTCTTACCTGGGTGCTGGACAACTCGAGTTCGCCACAAGCGTGTGCTGTTAGTCGATTAATCAACTGTGCTGCCTGGATCTTTGCTCGTGTGTTGTCGTCGTGTCGTATTGCTCGTTTGCGTGCTGCCATATGTATTTATCCTAGTGTTTCAACTCCAGCCTTATCAAAGGCTTTGAGGATTGTCTTACCGAGAAGCTCAAGGTCGGCTCGGTTGTGGAACTCAGCCAGGTTCAGTTCGGTCTCGAACAGATGTGGGGTTCCTTTAATGTTCACCATGCCAGTGAGCATTACCACATGAGGAGCAATCGCTTGCTTGACTTCGCTCTCATACGCCACCTCGATTCCTCGTAGGACTTCGTACTGGTTTAGGAATTGCTCAAGTTGGGTTTTCGTAAGCATGGTATTAGTAATCCAAATATATTTTAAGTAAGGCTACACCCTGAAGTCCATGCTCAAGAATGCGGATCACGCCGTAGGGATGGTGGGGTTCCTGTCCCATTCCCATGACGGGATCATTAAGTCCTCCAAGATTCCGTATCACCCAGTGAGCGGAGGGGTGTCTCAGGTGAAAAGAACCCTGGAGGAACTTGCATCTTAGAAACTGGAGCCCTCCTCGAGACTTGCACTCGCTTCTCCCGCTTA
>Ga0222713_10001564_pt1 | contig 25496 bp, 26 predicted proteins | sample C33_649DmetaG_FD_165061 | JGI IMG/M metagenome (GOLD analysis project Ga0222713, IMG submission 165061) | Estuarine water microbial communities from San Francisco Bay, California, United States - C33_649D | ecosystem: Environmental > Aquatic > Marine > Unclassified | place: USA: California... | reverse complement strand
TCAGGTTCGTTGCAATTAGATCAGGCGCATTGGTCAGTTACACCTGAACAAAAAAATGAAATGGTCAATAAATTGCGTGAGACTGAAGTTGTTGCCATGGTGGGCGATGGCATTAACGACACTGCTGCTTTGGCAAGTGCTGATATTGGAATTGCAATGGGCACTGGAACGCACGCTGCCCAATCAGCATCTGATCTCACCATTATTGGCGATGATCCTAAGTTAATCCCATTTGCAATTCGATTGGCGCATCGCACCAGAAGAACAATTAGACAAAATTTATTTTGGGCTTTTATTTACAATTTGGTTTTAATTCCAGTTGCAGCAGCTGGCATGCTAAATCCAGTTCTAGCTGGTTCTGCTATGGCTTTTTCTAGCATTACTGTAGTTTTAAATTCACTTCGAATGCGAAATTTTAATTAGTAATCGCCATTTCGAATTTGTTCTAACCAACGCTCTGCATCTAAATGTTCAGAGTCTGTGGTGCCAGGTTTAGTAATTGTGGCAACTTTGTCATGGCGTGGATAGCTACCCAAAAACCGCACATCTGCACAAACTCGATGTAGCCCCATCAAGGCTTCACCAACGCGAGCTTCGTTGATGTGTCCAATTAAATCAACTGAAAAGGTGTAATCCCCCATTGATTTTCTGGTTGGTCTAGATTCAATTCGAGATAAATCAACTCCGCGCACTGCAAATTCAGTCAGAATTTCTAGTAGCGCACCTGGATGATTTTCTTTCATATAAAGCACTAGTGAAGTTTTATCAGCACCAGTTACTGGATTTATATTTCCTGGTTTTGAAACCGAGATGAATCTAGTTGTGGCTTCACGGTTATCACCAATATCATCAACAAGCACCCGCAATGAATGAATCTCAGCTGCTCTGCTTGATGCAATTACAGCATCAATTCGACCTTCACCTGCTGAAAGCATTGCGGCGGCCTCAGCTGTTGAGCTTGCATGCAGAACATTTGCTGCCGGTAAGTGCTTTGCTAACCATTCGCGGCATTGCGCATGAGCATGAGGATGAGTTGATACTTGTCTAATTTCATCTAACTGAATCTGGGTGCGACTAAGCAGTGCAAATCGAACCGGGATCACTACTTCTTGGGTTATAACTAATGGATCTCCGCTTGCAAGAGAATCTAGCGTTGCCGAAACTGATCCTTCAACCGAATTTTCAATTGGCACCACAGCTGCTTTTACTCGATCTCGGCGCACGGCATCTAGGGCTTGATCAACCGTTGGATACGGATACAGCGTTTTGCCATTAGCAACTGTTAGTGCTGCTGCTTCTGAAAACGTGCCTTGCGGTCCTAGGTATCCCAGTGACATTTATCCCCCTTGCGATGCCTAGCGTACTCAATTGCCTGCAATTACTAGCTTGCGGCAAGCCGAGCGATGGTTTGATTAGTTGCAGCTGGATTATCTGTAATTATCACATCTACCTTGTATTTCAAGCACAGTTCAATTTGCTCAGGGGTATTAACAGTCCAAACAAAAACCTGAATACCATTTGATCTTGCTTGCTCAACTAACTCTGGATTTGTTCGCAGCAGATGAATACCCAGCCCCCAGGCATTGCTACCAACAAAATTACTTAACTTATCCAGCGCAGGAAGTTTTTTGGCTAGCAAAAATACCGTATATAAATCAGGATCAATACTTCTTGCTCGGCGTAATGCTGGAATTGAAAATGACATCAGCGCAGCTCTAGGTTTAGTTGAATCATGATTATCAAGGCCAAATTTTTTAATAGCTGCAATCGTTGCAGCTTCTAACTTGATGCCGTTTGCACTTATATGTTTAGTTTCAATCAACATTATTGGAGCAGTTGATTGCGCTGCAACAAACTCCAAAAGCTCACTTAGGGTTAACATTGAACACCATTGCTCGATTGTGAATTCAGTTGGTAGTTCACCAAACCAAGTTCCGTAATCGAGTCTTTTAAGTTCAGCTAAGGTTTTTGCGCCTAATCGACCAAAGCCGTTGCTGGTTCGGTTTAAATTAGTATCATGAAAACATACCGGTTGCAGATCTTTGGTTAATTGCACATCACATTCATAACCATCAGCTAAATCTTGTCTGGCTTTTAAATATGCCGCCATCGTCATTTCTGGCGCAAGCGAGCTGGCACCGCGGTGTGCGATTACTAGCGGCCGCTGCTGCCCTAGAAATGTGCTCACTGGCGCATTATTGTCGTTTTGATGCAAATAATTCAGTTAAATGGAAAATATTTTATTTGAGCAACTGCAAGATGCGCTATTTAAGCTTCCTTAAACCATAAAATTGGTAATTAGTTACAACTCTGCCGCACCTTGGCTGATTTTGCAATTATTGATTACCAACTTTGGTCGCGCAGGCAGTTGAATCCATATTTGGTCAGAAGCTGCATGAATAGCGCAGTTTGCTCATAGCTGGCTGCGGGTATATTGCTGCCAAAATCCAATTGTGGAGTGCTGTTCGGCGGCTCGGGTTCGTGGAATAAGAAAAGTAGGGCAAACTACTCCTATGTCAGATGCAATGGATGCGTTATTGGTGGGGCGAATTGGGCTGCTGGTGCGCATTCAATCCCACCCTGGAAAGCGCTTAGCTTTAATAGATACTTTAAATGATTATTGCGAAAACTTAGATCAAGAGCCTGGCACTGAAGCTTTTATGATTGCGCTTGATCCAGGTGATGAAGATGTGATTTGGCTATATGAATGGTTTACAGATCAAGAAGCACTTGATGCGCATCGCAGCAGCGATGCATTTGCTGATCTGATGCAACGCATGCCTGAGCTAATTGCAGTGCCACCAGGTGTGCTGCCAATTAATCCGCTCCGAGTTAGATTAGCTCGGCAACCTTTAGAGCAATCTCTGTAACAGCAGCGCAATAACGGTAGGAGTGTGGTGGGGCTATTAGATCAATTTGAGCAACGTTTAGATGATTTGCTCAACGGCGCACTAACTGCAGCTTTTGATGATGAAGTTCAACCTGTTGAAATTATTGCTGCGGTTACCCGCGAGATGGATGAGCACCTACAAGAACTAAGTAGTGGCAGGTTGATTGCACCAAATCACTTTATTGTGGATTTAGCTAAACACGATTATTCTCGAATGCAAGATCATTTAAAAACATTAGAAATCGAGTTTGCACAGTTAGCAACTCAACATGCAAGTTTTCAAAATTACACTTTAACAGGTGATGTTGTAATAACAGTAATGCAAGATAAAGAACTTGAAGCAGGAGTATTCCGAATTAGTTTTGAGCAAATTGCCACAAGTACCAGCTCAACAACCGCTATACCTCAAGATAACGGGCATAGCATCACAATAAGAGGTGTAACCCATCTGTTGGGTAAGCCAATTAATCGAATTGGTAGATCTATTGATGCAGATATTGTGATTAACGATCCTGCAATTTCACGAATTCATGCTGAGATCACAATTGGCACTGAAGTTATTTTGCGTGATTTGAACTCCACAAATGGAGTTTGGCTAAATGGCGAGCGAATTTCAGAAGTTGAATTAAAAAATTCCGCTACATTTAATCTTGGCAGCATTGAAGTTGAATATAAATGACTGATTTAGTAGTAACACTGCTGCGATTTGGGTTTTTAGCTCTGCTTTGGTTTGCAGTGATCAAATTGTTTTTAGTGCTGAGATCAGATTTATTAGGAGTTAGCGGTGGGATTTATGGTGCAATTAAACCCAAGCGAGTTGAGCTAGAACCTCGCGAATTAGTTGTTGTGGAGGGACCAGCAGCTGGCAGCAGTGTGATGATTGCTAAGCGGCCAATTACAGTTGGTCGGGCAAGTATTTGTGACTTGGCACTTGCTGATGACTTTATTTCAAGTCGACACCTACGAATTAGCGTGCAAGCCAATGGTTATGTGGTTGAGGATTTAGGCTCTACCAATGGCACCTGGGTTGAGGGTGAGCGGTTACTTGATCCAGTTTTAATAAAACCAGGAGTTCGCATCAAAATGGGGCGAAATACCTTAACTATTCGTAAGGTTGAGGCATGAGTCTGAGATTTCTAGCCGTCGGCTCCAGTGACCCTGGAGTAGTGCGAAGCCATAACGAAGATTCTGGACTTATCTCGCCGCGACTATTAGCAGTTGCAGATGGCATGGGTGGCCATGCTGCCGGTGAAATTGCTAGCACCACAATTATTCGTGAGCTAGCAGCAGTTGCTGTTAAAGGAAATCTTGGTGATAACAATTTAGTTCGCGCAATTGAGCGCACCAAAGTTGCGTTAGCCGATTTATCGCGATCAGATCAAACTAGAGCCGGACTTGGAACAACTGTAAGCGCCGTATCAGTTAATGGAAATAATATTTTAGTTGTGCATGTTGGCGATTCACGGGTTTATAGATATCACAATGGCGCACTGCTGCTGCTAACTCGAGATCATACTTATGTGCAGACGCTGCTTGATGGTGGTGAAATATCAGAAGCTGAAGCAAAAATACATCCAAAGCGTTCACTACTAACTCAAGCAGTTGATGCACAAAGCAATATCAGTCCTGATGTTATTGAAGTTGAGGTAGAGCCAGGAGATCGAATCTTGGTTTGTAGTGATGGCTTAAGTGGTGTTGTTGAACCTGACGTTATGTTGCGCGCTTTGCTAAAGGATCGAGATAGCGCAGTTAGTGATTTAGTAGCAGCGGCTCAAGCTGCTGGTGCGCCAGATAATGTAACCGTCATTGTGGCTGATGTGGTTGCTACAACTCAAGCTGCAGATGCTCGTGGGGTAACAGTGATCGGTGCTGCTGCTGAAGGTGCGCCAACTGTAAAAGTGCCGCGGCATATTGGGTTTAATCCATTTGTGGTGGGATTGGTTGGTTTATTACTTATTGGTCTAGTTAGTTTTGGCGCACAGCGTTGGTGGGCGGGCCAGTGGCAGGTTGCTAGCAGCGCGGGTGTTGTTGTAGTTAATCAAGGGATCTCGCAAGAAATTTTTGGATTGCGGCTATATCGAACATCGCTAGTTTCAAAAATTCCCGCTACAAGTCTGCCGCTATTTGAACAACAGCAATTAGCTCGTGGTGTAATTGTGGAATCACTTGAGCAAGCCCAACAAACACTGCAACAACTGGCGCAGCGCTCCAGTACTTGCGCTAGTGACCCAAATAGTTGCCTGCCGTAATTATGCGCCGCACTGAACAACGGTTATTGATTTTAACTTCGCTTGTTAACTTGGCATCATTTTTAATTATTGATTTATCTGCTCGTGGTTATTTCTCAGTCATTGGTTTTGTAATACCGCTTGCATTAGCAGGTATATTTTTTGGTTTTCATTTTATTTTAGTCAAATATCGTCCAGCAGCAGATCAATTACTGCTACCAGCAGCTGCGATTTTAACTGCGCTTGGAGTTGCAATGATTTATCGCCTGACAGGTGGTACGGGAGCGCTTCAGCAAACAATTTGGGTTTTTATCAGTTTAATTGCAGCTGCAGTTATTTTAATAAAATTACCTAACACCAGAGTGCTGCTGCGAACCCCGTTAGTTTTTATGTTAGCTGGATTGTTGCTGTTAGCTGCACCATTTTTACCAGTTATTGGGGCCACAATTAATGGTGCGACATTGTGGTTACGAGTTGGTCCGCTAAGTTTGCAGCCAGCTGAATTTGCAAAAGTTGTTTTAATTATTGGTTTTGCTGGGTATTTAGCCAAGCACCAATCCCAGCTCACCTTTATTCAGCGCAAGATTTTAGGAATCGAGCTACCTAGAGCAAAAGATATTCTGCCGTTGTTAATTGTTTGGGCAGTCTCGCTGATTATTTTGGTTGGACAGCGAGATCTTGGTACATCACTGTTATTTTTTGCAAGCGCTGTATTGCTGCTTTATATCACCACAGCTAGAAGTAGCTGGCTAGTTATTGGTTTTGTGCTGCTTATTCTTGGTGGTGCTGCAGCAACTGCGATATTTGATCATGTGCAGCAACGATTTAATATTTGGCTTGATCCGTTTGCAGATGTAGCAGGTAGCGGATTTCAAGTAGTGCAGGCAATTTATGGGTTTGCCGCTGGCGGCATTTTTGGTACTGGATTAGGAAAAGGAAATTCTAATTTAGTTCCATATGCTGAATCTGATTTTATCTTTGCAGCTATTGCTGAAGAGCTAGGTTTAGTTGGCGCTGCTGCTGTAATTTTGCTTTATGGCTTAGTTATTACTAAAGCTATTAAAACTGCAGCTGTTGGGCGCAGCCCAGGAAATTCATTAATTGCAAGCGGTATAGCAATTTTTATGTTCTTACAAGTTTTAATCACAGTTGGTGGCGTAAGTGGGGCGTTACCAATTACCGGGCTAACTACTATTTTCCTGAGCGCTGGCGGTTCATCTTTGGTTGCAAGTTGGATATTAATAGCGATTTTGTTTGTATTGCAAGATCAAGACCATGCCCTTTCAAATATCACCACACCACTTAGTGATGATCAAACTCGGGCGATTAAATTATGAAGCCTCAGTTGAATAAATTAGCTATTGGGTTTGGTGCTGTTTTCTTGCTTTTGTTTGCAAATCTCACCTATTTACAAGTGTTTGAAGCAAATAGTTTAAATAATCGCGCCGATAATAAGCGAAGTTTATTTAAACAATACGACATTGATCGCGGCGCAATTATTGTTTCTGGTCAACCAGTTGCATATTCGGTTGAAACGGATGGTCGATTTAAATTTGAACGTCGATATGTTTCACCAGCTTTTACTCATCCAGTTGGTTATTTATCCTCGATTTATGGTGCAGCAGGTGTTGAGCAAGCTGAAAATTTATTACTTGCTGGAACCGCTGATTCGCTTGTAGTTGATCGATTTAGGCAATTACTTGATGGTGGCGCTCGTCGTGGTGGTTCAGTTGCATTAACTCTTGATAGCTCAGCGCAGTTACTGGCTTATCAGCTGCTTGGCAATCGTGAAGGTGCAGTTGTTGCGATAGAACCGCGCAGTGGCAAGATATTAATTAGCGCATCTTCCCCAAGTTTTGATGCTAATTTATTAGCAACTACAAATGCTCAAACGATGCAACAAAGTTGGAGCAGATTAATTGCTGATAAAACAAACCCACTTTTAAATCGAGCTTATCGCGAAACTTGGGCACCAGGCTCAGTTTTTAAACTAATCACAGCAGCAGCTGCATTGGAATCTGGCAGATATACCGAAACTACTAAAATTCCAGCTCCTGCAACTTATAAAATTCCGGGCACAAAAAATACAATTTCAAATTGGCAGAACGCACCTTGTAATGCAAGTGGTGAAGTTACACTGCAAGAAGCAATTGCGGTTTCATGTAATACTGCATTTGCGCGATTAGGTGTTGAATTAGGCAGTAAGCAAATATCAAAAGTAGCTGCTGCATTTGGGTTTGGTAGCAATTTTGATTTACCAGGTAGTGTTGTTAAGAGTTTGGTTCCTGAAACAACTGACGCTGCTCAAAATGCATTAATTGCAATTGGTCAGTTTGATGTCAGAGTCACTGCACTTCAGATGGCATTAGTAACTGCTGCAATTGCAAATGAAGGTGTGGTTATGCAGCCAAAGTTAATAAGTGAAACATTTGCACCAGATTTAACTTTGCTTAAGTCTTTAGATTCAAATGTTTATAACCGCGCCATCAAGCCAACAACTGCAGCTGCGCTAAATCAGATGATGCAGGCTGTGGTTGAGCTTGGAACTGGCAGTAATGCTCGAATCGCTGGGGTAAAGGTGGCTGGTAAAACTGGGACTGCTGAAACTCAATCGGGAGCTGCCCCACATGCCTGGTTTGTGGCATTTGCCCCAGCTGATGCGCCAAAAGTTGCCATTGTGGTGATGCTGGCAGGTGGCGGCGCCACAGATCAGCCAGCTGGATCCCAGATATCTGGAAATCAACTTGCCGCACCAATAGCCCAGCGCCTGCTGGTAGAACTACTTGGGCGCAAATAGGGCAAGATTGGCAATGAAAATCAAAGGGGTACTCAAGTGACCGATCAGCCACGCTTATTAGGTGGGCGCTATCAACTTGGCGCGATCATCGGTCGCGGTGGTATGGCCGATGTAATTGAGGCCAGTGATATTCGATTGGGTCGCAAGGTTGCAATTAAATTAATGCGCCGCGAACTTGCGTCTGATCCGCTATTTCTAGCTCGATTCCGACGCGAAGCTCAAGCTGCTGCTGGTTTAAATCACCCAACAATTGTGGCGGTTTATGACTCTGGTGAAGATTTTGTTGGTAGCGGAACTGAAGCTACTTCGCTGCCTTACATTGTGATGGAGCTTGTTGAAGGACAAACTCTGCGGGACATTTTGCGTAGCGGAAATGGTTTTACAGCTGAACGCGCATTACAAGTTGCTCGTGATGTTTTAACTGCACTTGATTACAGCCATCGCAATGGCATTGTGCATCGCGATATCAAACCAGCAAATGTGATGATCACGAAAAATGGTGCAATCAAGGTGATGGATTTTGGTATTGCTCGGGCGATGTCAGATTCTGGAAATACGCTAACGGCTTCTCAAACTGTTATGGGAACAGCGCAATATCTTTCACCTGAACAAGCTCGTGGTGCTGAAGCTGACACGCGAAGTGATATTTATTCACTTGGATGTTTGTTATATGAAATGCTAACTGGCAAGCCCCCTTTTACTGGTGAATCTGCTGTTGCAATTGCATACCAACATGTCAGCGGCCTTGTTATCCCACCAAGTGAGCTGAACTCAGAGCTTAATCAAAGTGTTGATGCTTTAGTGCAGATGGCGCTAGCTAAAGATGCAGCTGAGCGTTATCAAAGCGCTAGTGAGATGCGAGCTGATATTGATCGCGCTCTAGCTGGCGATCGAGTAACTGCAATATTGCCAACTGTGCCATTTAATTCCAGAGCCGCTAACGTTACGCCTGTGGCTACTAAGAAAAAAATTAATCCATGGGTCTGGGTGCTTAGCGCAGTTGGTGTGATTTTAACTTCTGCTTTAGCTGTTTGGATTTATGGCTCAACACTTAATCCGGGTGGCGCTAATAAAGTAGAAGTGCCAGATCTAGCTGGCTTAAGTGCTGAAGCAGCAATTACAGTGCTTAGTGATTATGACTTAGTGCTTGGAAGTATTTCACCAGAGGATTCAGATCGCCCAGCCAACACCATTATTGGACAAAATCCAGGTAGCGGTGCTCGAGTTGATGAAGGTAGCGCAGTTAATATCGTGATCTCTGGTGGTGCAACTCAAATTATTGTGCCAACCCTAGCTGGACTTGTTAGTGCTGAAGATGCTAGACGAGTTTTAGCTTCTGTTAATTTACAGCTAGGCAACATTACTTCGGTAGATAATGATCAACCTGAAGGTTATGTAGTTTCATCTAATCCACCTGCTAGCACAACAGTTGCCGTTGGCACTCGAGTATCAATTGAGATTTCAAATGGTTTTGGTGTCGTGCCTGCGCTAGAAGGATTGCCAGAAGCTCAAGCTAGAAGCGACCTTGGGGCTGCGGGGTATCAGGTTGTGGTTGTGAATCAACCAGCTGCAACTGCGCTGCCAGGTACGGTTTTAGCGCAATCTCCAGCTGCTGGAACTAGATTGAAAATAGGTTCGCGAGTATCAATTACAGTTGCGATAGCTGGCGAGGTTGTACCAGAGCCACCGGCGCCTGTCCAAGCGCCTTAATTTTCAGCAACTGCATTTAGTGAATTTGCTCGCTCTGGAGCTGATAAATCACCAGTTCGCACTAACCAATTTGCAAACATCATGTGGCCGTGTTCTGTTAAAACACTCTCTGGATGAAATTGCACGCCTTCTACATCTAATTTAGTGTGACGCATTCCCATTACTAGATCATTTTCAGTCCAAGCAGTTATCTGCAGCTCCGCTGGCACAGTATCTCTTTTTACAGCTAATGAGTGATATCGCGTTGCTTTAAATGGTGAAGGTAAATTAGCAAAAACACCTTGTTGTTCGTGGTAAATATCTGAAGTTTTTCCATGTAGCAGTTCAGCTGCTCGATCTACTTTTGCGCCACCAGCAACTGCTATTGCTTGTAATCCTAAACAAACACCAAAAACTGGAATTTTATCTGCCACACCATGGATAATTGAGATACATGCACCGGCATCTTCTGGCGTGCCAGGTCCTGGTGAGAGCAGCACACCGTCATATTTCAAAGCTGTAGCTGCGCTAACTTCATCGTTACGTAGCACTTCAACATCAGCGCCGAGTTGCGCTAAATATTGCACAATGTTGTAAACAAAAGAATCATAGTTATCAATAACTAAAATTTTGCTCACGAGTTCTCCAGCATTTTAGTTTTGCGATTAAGCGTTATTCTACCTGTGTAAGCTGGCGCCACAATCTCTGATTCCCTTGAAACTTCATAACCCAATCGATATAACTGAACATACTGTCGATAAAGTTTGAGTCCATTCTCAGTTTCAATTGCGGCAAGTAATCGATCTTGATCGCCAATGCCTTGAATCACAAATGGAGGTGAAAAAACTTGATCTTCAACGAGTAAGGTGTTTCCAACGCAAAGAATTGTTGAGTTAACGCCAATTCTGATTCCCATAACTAATACTGCTTCAGCGCCACCGCGCCACATGGCATTTATCGCTGCGAGCACATCTTGTTCGTGAACAATTAGATCATCTGGAACAGCGCCTGGTGGAATTGGGTCGCCAACATTTCTGGGCGCATCTTGCATAACAATTCTTACACCAGGTCCAGTTACTTGTTTCTGATCAACTGAGATTGCTAGTGATTCTACTTTTGCGCGCAGCGATCGCACTCGATCTGAAGCAGGTCCTGTTGATGCTTCTTGAATCTGACGTAACAAAATTTGTTCGCGATTTGAGTATTGCTCTACTGTTTTTACTTTTTCCAGAATTAATTCTCTTAACTCGCTGGCATTCGAATCTCTAAAGTCACCTGATATTTGGGCATGGGAAGCTACTGAGACCAATACAAAACCAATTAGTCCAAAGACCAGGAGTCGCGCAACCATTCTCCTAGCGTAGAGATACGCTACGGTTTGGTCGATCGATGGAGGGTGTTATGGCAGAAGATTCAGCAGGTACTCATAAGGCAAAGCCAGTAAAACTGGATTCCCCAAGATGGTTGGCCCCAGCCATGATTGTTTTCTTTATTCTGGGCCTAATCTGGATTGTTACTTATTACTTAGCTGGTAATTCAGTTCCGCTGATGCGAGATCTGCCAGCGTTGGGAAATATTGGGATTGGATTTGCATTTATCTCAGTTGGTTTCTTCTTCGCCACCAGATGGAAATAATTACACGCTTGTAATTCCTCCACACTTGTGGAGATCCTGTGGATAACTAGCTAAAAACCGAACTGTCTAAGCAGCTCCTCGGTTCTAGCCGCTACGGCTTGCTGTAATAAGGCAAATATCCCCAGCACCCCAGTAATCGCCAGCAACCTACCGGTGAGGTCGGGCTTGCGAGCTAGGAACCAAGCCAGCGCAGCTCCAGTTACCAGCCCACCTAAATGTGCCCGCCAATCCACGCTTGGCACCACAAAACCAATTCCAATATTGATCGCAATCAGCACCGCGATCTGCCCCACATCTTGGCGCAGCTTGGAACCCACCACTAAAAATGCTCCCATCAAACCAAACACCGCGCCTGACGCGCCAACTGAGAATGAACCTGGGTCTGAAAACCAATAAGAAGCAGTTGAGCCACCAATTAGTGAAACTAAATAAAGTGAAGTGAACTTTAAATGCCCCAGTATTTCTTCTAATTCACTGCCTAATAACCACAATACATACATATTGAAAAGCAGATGCAGGAAGGAGCCGTGCAAAAACCCTGCTGTAATTAGTCGCCAAACCTCACCATTAAATGCAACTGCAGGTGGATGTAAACCAAAATCAAAAGCAAATTCATTAACCTGACCATTTAGCCAAGAGTATAAAAAAATAGATGTATTCAAAAGCACAATCAGCTGCACTATGGCAGCTGATTGTGGCCTTCGCTTTACAAATTTAACCACAATTAACTTATGGTTACGTGAGTTAATAAAATTTCAGTTAATGGTCGATCTTGGGCATTAGTTGCTGCTGCACCGATTGCATCAACAACATCTCGGCTTGCTTGATCTGCCACTTCACCAAAAATGGTGTGCTTATTGTTTAACCAATTTGTTGCCGCAACCGTGATAAAGAATTGTGAACCATTAGTTCCTGGCCCAGCATTTGCCATTGCCAATAAATATGGTCGATCAAAAACTAACTCTGAATGAAATTCATCAGCAAATTTATAACCAGGTCCACCTGTTCCATTTCCAAGTGGGTCGCCACCTTGAATCATAAATCCAGCGATCACTCGGTGAAATGGCACATCTTTATAAAGTGGACCAGATTGTTTCTCACCAGTTCGCGGGTTACTCCACTCCTGTGAACCATCCGCTAAACCAATAAAGTTCTTAACGGTCTTTGGCGCGTGATTACCAAAAAGATTTATCGTGATATCACCAAGGGTGGTGTGAAAAACTGCAGTTTGAGTATGCATTTAATTCCTATCGGTCAGATGGCCTAATTGTAGGGGTTTAGTGATTAACTAAATAATCGGTATTTGCCAGTAACCCTTACTTTGATATTCCACCAAACAATTAGTGGTGTGATAACTACGGTTGGGCCTAGCCAAATCAGCAGCTGCGCAGTATCTGATTCAACTAGTGGAGAAATTTGCTGTACCAATACGGCGGTAATGGTGGCGATTGTGCCGCCCAGCATTCGGGATAAATGCACAATGACTTTTCTGCTGTGACTACTATTTCGACCTAACTCAACAATATCTTCAATGGCATTTACCAAACCAATCGTGCCAAATGCAATAAGTGCCCAACCCAAACCGTCACTATTAGTAATCATTTGATAGCCATGCCAATACATGCCGAGCACTGTTATCACCATTATTACTGGCGCAACTTGATCAAGTGACGCTGGCTGATATCTCGGTTTACCTAACCGATATCCGATAAACGCCATATAGAACGAGAAAATTGCTATAAAGAATAAAAATGGGTTTGGATTGATAAACGTTACCGGAATTGCTGTTACTCCAACTCCAAGCATGCTCCAGAAAAACACTCTGCCAACTTTTCGGTGGTTCTTTGCGCCTTTTTTATTTGCTGCCGCAATAAAAGCAGAAATGAGTGCAGTTACACCAAAAGCCACATGAATCAAAAGGATTAGATCGACCACACCAACACTCTAGCTTAATAATGTCAGAATTTAAGTGATTTTTTGATTTATTATTTAATGGTGAAGCGATCCGCCTGGTTTCAACTGCCTGCCCAAATCTCCCTATTTTTTAACTCAATAATTCTATTGGCCGTGAGTCTGAATTACGACTGGGTTAGAACACGTGCCGCTGGTGGTCAATTAGCTGACTTTCCAGTTTATATCCAGATCATTTACTTTGTCATGTTTGTGCTAATGATTATGTTGATGTTTTGGCTGTGGAGTATCAGGAAAATTTCACTAACAGCTCAGCAGATCAATCTCGCCAAATTTCTTGGCATATTATTTTCAATCAGCACTATTTTTCAATTAATTTCAAGATCGGCCGATGAAAGATGGAACGCTGTTCCAGCAATTATCTTGGCAGTGACCTTTTTTAAAATCGCTAGCAGCAACTAGCGTTGTCTAAACTTGAATTAATCGAATGATTTTCTTAATCACTCAACCAGCACAATAATTTAAGCTTCAAGCACAGCGAAGCCACGATCTTCGTTGTCTATGAAGGCAAAGGTTGAGATGCCGCCATGATCAACTATTTCTGTTACCTGCACTCCGTTATCTGCCAGTTTTGCTCTGGTTTCATTCAGATTAGATACCGAGAATGCAATCGAAGGTGTTGTTAGGTCAAGATTGTCAGGATTGTTTTTCATCAGCTCCAGCGGGACTAATTCGAATGAGACATCTTGATCATTGAAACCAACCTGCACAATTGAATAAGGTCCAGCTTGTTTTCTGACTTGTTCAACCATGCCAATTTTTTCGGTCCAAAATTGAAATGATGCCTCTGGGTCGGTTATATATAAGACGACGTAGCCAATTTTCATAATGTGGAGACTAGCGGGGTCTACTAACCCCACCAAACCAATGGTTTAGGGCCTATGTTTTGTGAAATCAAACTATAAATCAGACTATTTATTAGCTCTCAATAGGTGTCGCTTACCGTTGAGCAAATTCGAAATCACTGTGTGCCGAACCAAAACCTTGTAAGAGATAAGCCCTATGGCCACTGTCAAAATGCTCGTAAGGGTGATGGTCAGCGGAGCACCAAACCCGTTGACGCCAAAAATGAATAGGAAGAAAAACACCAGTGGCAGATGAATTAGGTAGAGCCAGTAACTCGCGTCTGAGAGAAACCGCATTGTTTTGCTGGGACTGTGCGCGAATCTCAAAAAGAGGCCGATTATGCCGAAGCTTCCGGTTGTTGAGGCAGCGCCATAAATGAGATTCACAGCCACCCAACCAGTGTCCTGGATAAAGAAGAAGAGCATGAAAAGGGTTCCGAAAATTGCCATTATCCACAAGGCTCGATTTCGCAGGAAATCCAGCCAACGATCCCTTTGGTGATAAGCGATTGCCCCTGACAAAAACAACAGAAAATACCAGGTGAGTAAGCCCGCTTCTGGAATAAGCCTCGAGCTGGTTCCGAGCTCAACCTGGTCATTCAAGACGCCAGGTAACAGTGGCAACGCCAACGTGATGACAACCATTGCGTATGCGGGATGAATTCCACGAAGCTTTTCCAGCGGTATGACCCTCGCCAGCAATACAAACGCGACACTAAACAGGACTAAAAAATACAAAAACCACAGGTGCTGAAAATCAATTGGATAAACATCGAAGGTGTTGCGGCCTGTGATCCATGCGCCCTGGCTCGTCCAACTATTCGCAAAGGTGACGGGAAGCCAAAATAAGACAAGTGGCAAAGCGATACGAGCAGCGCGATTCCGGATAAATGACCTCGCACCACGCGAGGACGCTAAAAATGCGGCAAAGAATCCGGCGATGACGAAAAAGGCCGGCATTCGAAACACGTGGAGAATCTGGTGGGTGAACGCCACGGCTACAAACTCCAAGAAGCTACCGGGCTCCTGATAGAGATAAACGAACACGGCCGAGTGAAAAAGGACGCCAAGCAACAGAAGTGAAGCCCTCGCCGCGTCTAATGAGTGCAATCTAGGCATGGCTTTCACCCTACCGCCTAAAGACAAACCCCTCCCGAAGGAGGGGTTTCACTTTGTGGAGACAATGGGACTCGAACCCACAACCCCCGGCTTGCAAAGCCGGTGCTCTACCAATTGAGCTATGTCCCCGCGTATTAACGCAGGTCTGGAGCGTCTTGCGCCTCAGTCCAATCTTCATCATCAGCTTGCTTTCCAAGTAAGTTTTGATAAATCCAAACTCCGGCACCAATGATTGTGCCAAGCAGTGTTATGCGTCTTAAGAATCGCAACATCACTACCTCCTTCTTAGAAAGCTGTAAATCCAAGCGTGGGCCTAGGAGGACTTGAACCTCCGACCTCTTCCTTATCAGGGAAGCGCTCTAACCAAGCTGAGCTATAGGCCCGAAACTCTTTTGAGCCCGCGCAGACTACCTCAGGCAGCCAGCTGGAGCGAAAAAGGGTCACTCTTCTCGAATGCTCACCTTTATTCCACCTGTAAGCCCAACAACTAAGTTATAAAGCACCGACCAAATAAAGGCAGCAGCCGGCCAGGTGATTAATTGAGCTGCGCTGATCAAAAAGCAGAGTCCAAGCACTCGACCAAAAGATAACAACGATGGAAAATCAACAACCGCTGTTCCTAATAAATCACCTAACGTGTCACTAAAAACCGCTAACACGCCAGCAGCTCGAAGCAGCAACCAAGAAAGTAAAACCACGATAGTTAAGGTAATTCCAGCAGCAACCGCCAGCATAAATGCCGTTTTCACCGCAGACCATGGATTGATCTGGGTTAGCCGCCAGGTTTTCTCAACTGTCATTAGCCTTGAATTTCCTCTTCACCTATTTCTAGTGCATCTGGCTCTGATTCAAGTTTTGCAACTGCTGCTACAAAAATATCATCAGGTAGGTCCATAAATGAGACGCCCATAGTGTCTCTGCCAGTTGCTCGCACCTCATCTACCTGAGTTCTGATCACCACACCATTAGATGCAATACCAAACAACTCATCGGTTGGTTCACAAACTAATGCTGCAACTAATTTTCCGCGCTCTTGCACTAATCGCATCGCGCGAATTCCTAATGTGCCACGTCCCTTGGTTGGCCATTCAGTTAGCTGAGTTCGTTTAGCAAAACCGCCATCAGTTACTGTAACTAAAGAGGCACCATCGCGAACTACATCCATTGCTAATAAATAATCACTCTCGTGTTTAAAGCGCATTCCAATCACACCACTAGTAGCTCTACCCATTGGACGAAGAGTGTCATCGCTGGAATTAAATCTAACCGATAAGCCCTTGGCTGAAACTAGTAATAAATCATCACCAGCTCCAACTAGTCGCGCTGAGATAACTTCATCATCTTCGCGTAAATTAATTGCAATCAAGGTGCTGCGGTTAGTGTCAAATTCACTTAATGCGGTTTTTTTAACTAACCCTGCTTTGGTAGCAAGCACTAAATACTTTGCTGCCTCAAAATTCTTAATTGAGAGCACCTGAGCAATCTGCTCATCTCCTGCTAGCGCTAACAGATTTGCTACGTGTTTACCTCGCGCATCTCTGCCAGCTTCAGGAACTTCAAAACCGCGTGCTCGATAAACCCGACCACGATTAGTGAAAAACAGCAGCAGATCATGTGTTGAAGTCACCATGAAATGCTCCACAATGTCATCTTCACGCAGCGCAGCACCTTTAATTCCCTTACCACCTCGGCGCTGCGAGCGATACAAATCAGCTGGCGTGCGCTTGGCATAACCATCTCTAGTAATGGTAATTACTACATCGCGCTCCGCGATTAAGTCTGCAATTGAAACTTCATCTTCGGCTGGCACAATTACAGTGCGACGCTCATCGCCAAATTTAGCCACAACATCAGCGAGCTCGTCTCTAATAATTCCTCGCTGTTTTGCTTCGTCAGCCAAAATTGCTTGATAGCCCTTAATTAGGTTCATTAACTCAGCGTGCTCATCCATAATACGTTGACGCTCAAGTGCGGCTAAGCGGCGAAGTTGTAGATCCAAAATTGCAGTTGCTTGAATTTCATCAATGCCAAGCAGCTTCATTAACCCTTCACGCGCTTCATCTGCAGTTTGGCTGCCTCGAATCAACGCAATCACAGCATCAATTGCATCTAGTGCTTTGAGGTAGCCGGTTAAAATGTGGGCGCGTTTTTCAGCTTCAGATAATCGGTATTTGGTTCTGCGTTGAATTACTTCAATTTGGTGCGTAATCCAATAGCTAATAAATTGATCAAGTGAGAGTGTGCGTGGCACGCCATCCACAATTGCCAACATGTTGCAGCCAAAGGTGTCTTGCAGTTGCGTGTGTTTAAATAAGTTATTTTTTACAACTGTGGCAACTGCATCTTTTTTAAGCACAACCACAATTCGCATACCAGTTCGAGCTGAAGAATCATCTCGAAGGTCAGAGATTCCAGGAATTTTTCCGCTATCAACTAATTCTGCAATTTTTAGTTTTAGATTATCTGGATTAACCTGATAAGGCAGCTCTGAAATTACTAACAGCGTCCGGCCTCGAGAATCTTCTTCAACATCAACCACTGCTCGCATTGTGATTGAGCCGCGACCAGTTCGATACGCTTCTTCAATTCCCCGCTGACCAATAATTGTGGCTTTAGTTGGGAAATCTGGCCCTTTTACGCGCTCTAATAGCGCTGCTAATAATTCTTCTCTGGTCGCAGTTGGGTTCTCTAACGCCCAGGCCACGCCAGCTGCAATCTCAGTTAAATTATGTGGCGGGATATTTGTTGCCATACCAACTGCAATACCACTTGAACCATTAACTAATAGATTTGGAAATCTAGCTGGCAAAATAACTGGTTCTTGGGTTCGGCCGTCATAGTTTGGTACAAAGTTAACTGTGTCTTCGTTAATGTCGCGCACCATCTCCATTGCCAGCTGTGACATTCGAGATTCGGTGTAACGCATTGCTGCAGCACCATCATTACCTGGTGAACCAAAATTTCCCTGGCCATCAATTAGCGGATAACGCATCACCCACTCTTGAGCCAACCGAACTAAAGTGTCATAGATCGCGCTATCACCATGTGGGTGATAGTTACCCATCACATCACCGACGATACGAGCGCATTTGCTGTAGCCGCGATCTGCGCGATAACCGCCATCAAACATTGCATAAAGCAATCGGCGATGCACTGGCTTTAAGCCATCGCGAACATCTGGAAGTGCTCGACCAACAATCACACTCATTGCATAATCAAGATATGAACGTTGTAGCTCACCTCGTAGGTCTACAGGTTCAATTCGACCATGCGGTGAAAGCTCTTCAGTGACTGACACATTTACCTTTCGTTAAATCTTTTTAAATATCCAAGAATCGAACATCGCGGGCATTTTGTTGAATAAAGTTTCTACGGGATTCAACATCTTCACCCATTAAAATACTAAATAGCGCATCTGCTGCAGCTGCATCATCCATTGTTACTTGCAGTAATACTCGCTTTGCTGGATCCATAGTGGTATCCCAAAGCTCATCAGCATTCATCTCACCAAGGCCTTTATAGCGTTGGATTGAATCATCTTTTGGTAATTTCTTACCAGTTGATTTACCAAGCTCCATTACCGCATCGCGTTCACGATCTGAATACACGTATTCAGCATCTTCTCGAGACCATTTAATTTTATATAGTGGTGGTTGCGCTAAATAAACATAACCTTCAACCACAAGTGGTTTCATAAATCTAAACAATAAAGTTAATAGCAAGGTGCGAATATGTTGGCCATCAACGTCCGCATCAGCCATTAATACAATTTTGTGATATCGAAGTTTTGCTAAATCAAAATCTTCATGCACACCAGTGCCGAGTGCTGAAATTAAGGCTTGCACTTCATTGTTTTGTAATACTCGATCCAATCTAGCCTTCTCCACATTTAGAATTTTGCCTCGAATTGGCAAAATTGCTTGAGTGCGAGAATCACGCGCAGTTTTTGTTGAGCCACCTGCAGAATCGCCTTCAACAATAAATAATTCACATTCCTCAGGATTAGTGCTTTGGCAATCAGATAATTTGCCAGGCAGGCCAGAAGAACCAAGCAGGCCTTTGCGACTGCGCGCTAAATCTCGTGCTTTGCGAGCTGCAATTCGCGCGGTTGCCGCTGAGATAGATTTGCGCGCAATATCTTTTCCTTCAGTTGGATGTGATTCCAGCCAGGCGCCAAATTCTTCATTTAACATTGTCTGCACAAAAGATTTCATCTCGGTGTTGCCAAGTTTGGTTTTTGTCTGACCTTCAAATTGAGGTTCACGAAGTTTTACCGAAATAATTGCAATTAAACCTTCGCGAATATCATCTCCGGTTAAATTACTATCTTTTTCTTTTAGCAATCCCCAGTTGCGTGCAGCTTTATTTATCAACAAAGTTAAAGCGGTTCTAAATCCTTCTTCGTGGGTGCCGCCCTCATGGGTATTAATGGTGTTTGCGAATGTGTAAACAGATTCGGTGTATGAACTTACCCATTGCAATGCAATTTCAGCTGAATAACCCTTAGCGTCATCTTCAAACTCAAAAAATAGAATTTCGCGATGGACTGGGGTATCTGATTTTGCTTTAGCAATATGCTTAACAAAATCAATCAAACCATCATCGTATTTATAATCTGCCGTTCTTGGAGCACCATCAACTAATTCACGTTCATCAATTAAAACTAATCGCAGTCCTTTATTTAGAAATGCCATCTCTCTAAATCGAGCTGCAAGTGTTTCAAAATTATAATTTGTGGTTTCAAAAATACTGTCATTAGCAAAAAAAGTTACTTTGGTTCCGGTATCTGTTGCTTTACCAATTATTTTTAGTGGGGCTTCTGGCACACCATTTAAATAAGTTTGAGTCCAGATTGACCCTTCACGCTTAATTTCAACTGTTAGTTTTGTTGATAGCGCGTTTACAACTGAAACACCAACACCGTGCAAACCACCAGAAACTTGATAACCGGTGCCACCAAATTTTCCACCAGCGTGAAGTGTGGTTAACACAACCTCCACAGCTGGTTTTTTCTCAATTGGATGTTCGTCAACTGGAATACCGCGACCGTCATCTGTAACTTCAACGCTGCCATCAGTTAGTAGTCGTACCTGAATTGCGCTGGCATAACCTGCCATTGCTTCATCTACTGAGTTGTCCACCACCTCATAGACCAGGTGGTGTAAACCACGCTCGCCGGTTGATCCGATGTACATACCGGGGCGCTTACGAACGGCATCTAGTCCCTCTAAAACCTGAATTGCACTGGCGTCGTAAGACACGTAAAAGAACTCCTAAATTGAGTAATTTGATTAGGCGCATCTTACCCAAATTCAGCTGGTTTTGGGTGGTTGTAAGCAAGCCCTAACCCTCAAAAACCCCTCTAAATCGCATCAGATTTGATTTGGCCCTATTTTGGCCGTTCCCTGAAGTTTTAGATCCGCGGCTTTTATTGGCCAATTAGCGGTTTTAGTGATGATCTGTGGAAAGTTATCCACAGATTTCCACATTCTGTGGAGAACTATCGGCGGCGGCCTTCGCGCACTCGCCAGGCGCCCGGAGTGCGGCGAACTGTTGGTGGCAGCACTTTTACGCTGGTAATTCCAAGCTCAGGTGCTGCTTGCTGCAGTTTTTCCAGCAGCACTGGAGTTAGATATTTAAGTTGGGTCGCCCAGGCAGTGGAATCTGCACGCAGAATCAATTCAGTGTGCTCAAATTTTTCTATAACTAGATGTGCTGCGGTTTCAGCGCCCACCACATCTGCAAATTGCGTATGTAGTTGCGCTAGTGCTTTTGGTTGCTGCCAACCAACATTGTCTACAAACTCAGTTAGCGCATCACCAATTAATTGCGGATCATGATTTCTAGTAGTTGTGCTTCGTGTTCGAAAATTAGTTTTTCGGCTTAAGCGATGCAGCAAGGATCTGCCAGGGTCTGCTGGATTACTCACTGATCACCTCGCCACTACTAAACCGATAGATCTTGGCGGCAAGATTACTAGGTAAGTCAACTTCAGCGGCAGTTGTGATAATTGTTTGATCCACCCCAAGCGCAATCTGCATTAACTGTTCCCGACGATTGTCATCTAGTTCAGCAAACACATCATCAAGCACCAGGATTGGACTTGAGGTGCTATTGATGGATTTTTGTAGTAATTGCAAAACGCCTAACTTTAACGAAAGTGCAGTTGACCAGGTTTCACCATGGGATGCATAACCTTTTATCGGCAAACCATTTAATTTAAACAAAATCTCATCGCGGTGGGGACCAATCAAGGTTACACCGCGCTTTACTTCTTCAGCTAATGAATTTGTGACGGCAGTTTGTAATTGACTTTTTATCCACGTCAAATCTGAAGTTAATTCCAGCTCGCTCCAAGATGGTTGATATTGATATTCCAATAAATTATCAGGAGCAATTTGTTGATAAAAGTTATTCACATATGGAATTAATTCATGAAGTAAATTAAGCCTGACCAATATTAATTCAGCTGCAATTGTAATAAATCTTTCACTCCAGACATCTAAAGTTTCAATAGCAGCAGTTTGCGCTTTGCCGCTTAAGATGCTGGCACTTTTTAGTAATGAATTTCGTTGTTTCAACACCCGTTCAAAATCTGACCTAATTGAAGCAACTCTTGGATTTAACATGGTTGCGGTTGAATCAGTAAAAAATCGCCGATCACCTGGGTCGCCTTTTAAAATTTCAAGGTCATCTGGGGCAAAAATTACTACTTGAGCTATTCCTAATCCTTCGCGATTTTTCACTGGGTTTTTATTAACCCAAACCGTGTTTGCCTTATTGCTGTTTAGCTCAATTTCTAGCTGCACGGTGTTATTGGTGATGTTGAAATTACCACCTATTTTGGCAACAGATTCATCTTTATTGATTAACGGCGCATTGCTGGCAACTCGGTGGCTTTCCTGATTTGCAAGAAAATATAAGGCTTCAACCACGTTTGTTTTGCCTTGCCCGTTATTTCCCAATAAACAAGTAATGCCGCTATCAAAAACTAAGTTCAGTGATTTATGAGATCTGAAATTAATTAAAGATATTTGTGTTAAATACATCAGCCATTTAAGCGAACTGGCATTAATAAATATCGGTAATTAGGTGTAGTTGAGCCGGCTGCAGCTAATACCGCTGGTTTATTTGGTGAAGTAAACATTAGTTGGCTAGAGGCTGACCCAACGGCATTTAAACCTTCAATTAAATATTGATGGTTAAATGCAATATCTAAACCATCTCCGCTAATTTCACACTCCACAACTTCAGTTGCCATTGGATCGTCGCCATTTCCAGCAGTTAAAATTACTTCACCTTCATTAAAACTACATCTAACCGGTGAATTTCGATCAGCTACTAAAGCAACTCTTTTTACAGAATCAATAAGGGATTGGGTGTTTAAGGTAACAATTGTAGATGAGTCTGCCGGTAGTAATGTTTTATATTTTGGAAATTCAGCATCTAATAATCGGCTGGTCATTTTCTTTCCAACAGCTTCAATACCAATTAATTTTTCACCATCATCACTTGATGAAAAAGTTAATCGCACACTCTCGCCTGTTAATGTGCGAGCTGCATCAGCTAAATTTTTTGCTGGTATTAACGCATTAATCTCCATGTTTGCAGTATCTGGCTGCCAAGTAATTTCTTTAACAGCTAACCGGTATCTATCTGTTGCAGCTAAAGTTAACGAATCACCAGTAATTTCTATTTTAATTCCAGTTAACATTGGCAGTGTTGAATCCATACCAGCTGCAACGGCAACCATAGTTACCGTTTCGGCAAACAGCGCGGTTGGAATAGTTCCACCAAGTGTTGGTAGTTCTGGTAGCGCTGGGTAATCATGATCTGGGATTGTTGGTAGTAAAAAGTTTGATCTATCGCAAGTTAACTCAACCCGACTGCCATTAATCTCAATTGTGATCGGTCTATTTGGAAGAGCTTTAACAATGTCAGCTAAAATTCTGCCGTTTACTAATACTTTTCCAGGGGTGAAAACATCGGCTTTAACTACCGCTTTGGCAGATGTTGAAAAATCAAAAGTTGATAACTGCAGTTCACCGCTAGCGGCATCAATTAATAAGCCAGCTAGTGTGGGGGTGGCAGGTCGGGTGGGCAGAGTGCGCGCAGCCCAACTAACTGCATCACTAAATGCCGCTTTCTCAACCTGAAACTTCACTTTTTCCTCTAGTTCTATTCATTTAATTATGTTTAATGGTAGATGTTCCCAGAATAAACCACTTTTTAATAGTTGCCACAACTAGTTACCCACAACCACTATTTTGGCTAAACATAATTTCTAATATGTTAGTCGTAGTAGTAGGCTCGGTGGATTCTGTGGATAACTATTAAAACCCTCAAAAAACCACTGTTCACACCTGTGGATAACCTTTGGAGAAGTGGCACCTTACTACCTCTAAATCTGCCCTTTTTCACTACTTTAATGGCCCGTGTGGGAAAACCTGGTTTTTCTACCCAGGAAACCCACCTAAAAACCAAAGTTATCCACAAGATCTCCCCAAACCGTGGATTAAAGGTTTAGCCTTTTCTAGCCTCAGTTCTAATTCGAGCTGTTAGATCTGCAATTTGGTTATACAAACTTCGGCGCTCTGCCATTAATTGTCGAATTTTGCGATCTGCATGCATCACTGTGGTGTGATCTCGTCCACCAAATGCCTGACCAATTTTAGGTAGTGATAAATCTGTGAGCTCACGGCATAAATACATTGCAATTTGTCTTGCTGTAACTAAAACCCTTGATCTAGAACCACCAGTTAGGTCATCCATGCTCACTCCAAAATATTGAGCTGTTTGAACCATAATTAAATTAGAAGTAACCTCTGGGCCAATACTTTCTGGAATAACATCTTTCAAAACAACTTCAGCCACTTCTAAACCAACTGGCTGCCGATTTAAATTAGCAAAAGCCGTAATACGAACTAAAGCACCTTCAAGTTCGCGAATATTGCTAGATACACGAGAAGCAATAAATTCCAGAACCTCTGCTGGCACATTTAATTTTTCTTGCGCTGTTTTTTTACGCAAAATTGCAATACGAGTTTCTAAGTCAGGTGGTTGAATATCAGTTATTAACCCCCACTCAAACCGAGAGCGCATTCGATCTTCAAAATCTTGCAGCTGCTTTGGTGGTAGATCACTTGTTACAACAATTTGTTTGTTGGCGTTGTGTAAAGTATTAAAAGTATGAAAAAACTCTTCCTGCGTCTGCACTTTTCCACTTAGAAACTGAATATCATCAACTAACAACACATCAATATCGCGATATCTGCGCTGAAACGCTGCAGCCTTATCATCACGAATTGAGTTAATAAATTCATTTGTAAATTCTTCACTTGATATATATCTAACTTTTGCACCGTTATACAAACTTCGGGTGTAGTGGCCAATCGCATGAAGTAGATGAGTTTTACCAAGTCCAGAACCACCATAAATAAATAACGGGTTATAAGCTTTTGCTGGCTGCTCTGCCACTGCAACTGCTGCAGCATGCGCGAATCTATTTGATGAACCAATTACGAAAGTATCAAATGTGTATTTTGGTGAAAGTCTGGAATCTGAATCTATTCGAGATGCTGGCGAACCTGTTCCTGGTCGGTTCTGCTCTTCATCAAAATTAGGATGAGCTGGTGCGGCATAAGTGGCATCGGCCATCTCATCAGTTAAATCTTCATCAAGCGCCGGTGCAATAGATGGATCAACTGAAACCGCTAACCTGATCTCGTAACCAAATTCAGCAGTTAACGCTCTAACCAACACTGGTTTTAGCCTGGTTTCAAGCACATCTTTGGTAAATTCATTTGGGCTAGCTATCAGCACCGTGCCTTCAATTAGCGCCAACGGTTTGGTTAACGCCACAAAGGCTCGATCTTGGGGAGAAAGCGACACATCGGACAAATGGGTCAAACTACGAGCCCAAACATCAGCTAGATCGACAACTTCGTCCACAAACCCCCCTAAAAACCAGATTAATCCACAGATTTGATGCGGGAGGTGAACTTATCCCCAACCCTCACCCAGCGCAATAGTGGGGGAGGATAAATCTGCAACACACCGCAATAGTTACCTAATATTTATCAACCATGCTGCCATTATGCGCCACCCTCGCCGTTAAGGGGGCAGCATGGGGTGCGATATGCTCCCGCCTCGCGATCAAAGCGATCGCAATCCTTGAAGAAGTTTTGGAGCCATCGTGAGCAAGAAAACTTACCAGCCCAACAATCGTCGTCGGGCTAAGAAGCATGGCTTCCGCCACCGAATGAGCACTCGTGCTGGTCGCGCTATTTTGGCAGCGCGCCGCCGCAAAGGCCGCGCCAAGT
>Ga0222713_10001563_pt1 | contig 25496 bp, 28 predicted proteins | sample C33_649DmetaG_FD_165061 | JGI IMG/M metagenome (GOLD analysis project Ga0222713, IMG submission 165061) | Estuarine water microbial communities from San Francisco Bay, California, United States - C33_649D | ecosystem: Environmental > Aquatic > Marine > Unclassified | place: USA: California... | reverse complement strand
CGAACAACAAGTACGCGCTGCTGTCGGCCATGCGTGCCGTCAACCAGATCATCTCGTATGACCTGCCGTTCCTGATGGCGGCGCTGGTGCCGGTCATTCTGGCGGGCTCGCTCAAACTGGGCGACATCGCGGCGGCGCAGAACGGGTTGTGGTTCATCGCGTATCCCGTGCTCGGCCAGTTGGGCTTCCTCGCCTTTATCATCGCGAGTGTCGCGGCCGAGAATCGCGTGCCGTTCGATATCCTTGAGGCGGAATCGGAACTGGTCGCCGGTTTCCGTGTTGAATATTCCGGAATGAAGTTCGCGTTGATTCAGCTCGGGGAATACGCGCACGTGCTGGGGACGTCGTTTCTTGGCGCGTTGCTGTTCCTTGGTGCCTGGGCGGGTCCTGGACCCGATTGGCTCGGCCCGGCGTGGTTTGTGCTGAAGGCGCTGCTGATCTTCCTGCTCATCACCTGGATTCGGTGGAGTTTCATCCGTATCCGCGTGGATCAGATTCTGCAGATTTCGTGGAAATTGTTGTGGCCGATATCGCTGGCGCTGGTGATCGCGACAGCCCTCACGGTCGTTATCAGGAGTGGCACCGGTGGCTGAGCCGCGCGGGATTCTGCAAGAGACGTGGGCCGTCGCCACGTCCGTCTTTCGCGCCATGCGGATTTCGGGCCGCAACTTCCTGCGTAAGCCCGTTACCGTGCATTACCCGGACAAACCCCGGACGTATCCGGATCGGTATCGGGGATTGCTGGCGCTCACCTATGACAAGGACACCGGCGAGGAGAACTGCATCGGCTGCCGCCTGTGCGAGTTCGTCTGTCCGCCGGCCGTCATCAAGGTCGAGATGCTCAAGAGCGAGAAGCGGAATTACGCCAAGACGTTCTCCCTTGAACTGTATGCGTGCGAGTTCTGCGAGCTGTGCGTGCAGGTCTGCCCGACAGACGCCATCATCATGATGAAGTCGTTTGACATGGCGACCACCGATCGCCGCGAACTCCTCCTCGACAAGGACCGGCTGCACGCCATAGGCGAGAAGTTCGACGCGTCGTGGGCGACCGGCAACCGGCTGCGCGACATGCAGGCGCCGCCGAAGAAGGTGGCGGCTGAGAAACCCGCGGCGGAAAAGCCGGCGGCCGACGCCGCTGGAGGCGACGTATGACCCTCGACGTCATCGGCTTCTGGATCCTCGCTGTGTTGCTGGTGGGATCAGCGCTCGCCGTGGTGCTCACCAAGAACCTGTTCCACTCGGTGTTGTGGCTGGCGTTGGCGTTGACCGGCACCGCGGGCGTTTTTCTGATGCTGCAGGCGGAGTTTCTCGCCGGCGTCCAGATTCTGCTCTACGCCGGCGGTGTCGTCACGGTCGTCGTCTTCGCCATCGTGGTCACGGAACGCCTGGTGGGGGAGCGGTTGTCCCATACGAGTCGCGGCCTGGTCGGGGGAGCCGCTGTCGCCGGGGTGTTGCTGCTGTTGCTGGTGAATACCCTGATGCGCGCCCCGGTGGCGGCCGTGCGGATACCGTTCGAAGGGGACCCGACACATCTGATTGGGCGCGAACTGATGACGCGGTACGTGCTGCCGTTTGAACTGCTCGCGGTCATTCTGCTGGTGTCTCTGCTGTCGGCTAGCTACTTCGCGAGACCGGAGGACTGACCATGGGACTCTCTGCCTATCTCATCCTCGCGGCGGTGGTGTTCTGCATCGGCCTGTTTGGCGTGATGACCCGCCGGAACACGGTCGGTATCCTGCTGGGCATTGAGCTGATGCTGAACGCCGTCAACATCAATCTGGTGGCGTTCAGCCGGTTTCACGGTGAAGTGACCGGCATGGTGTTGACGATTCTGGCGATCTGCATCACGGTCGCCGAAGTCGCCCTGGGTCTCGCGATTGTCATCCTGTTGTTCCGCACGCGGCGTACCGCGATGGCCGACCAGGTGGATTGGTTGAAGGGATGAGCCTCATTCCGTTGCTCGCTCCGCTGATCGCCATCCTGGTGCTCGGGCTCGTCGGGCCGCTCCGCCGCACGGGCCGCCCGGCCGCGTTTCTCTCCATCGCCGGCGCGCTGACGGCGCTGGTGGCCGCCGTGCTGACCTGGCAGCAGGTGAACGTCGCCGGCCCGATCCTCACTGAGTGGAACTGGTTGCTTGATGCCCAGGGGACCCTTGCGACGATCGGTGTGCTGGCGGACCATGAATCCTCCCTGATGCTGCTGCTGGTGACGCTGGTCGCGCTGCTGGTGCAGGTGTATTCGCTGGGCTATCTCAGCGACGAACCGCCGGCCGCGCTCGGACGCTACTACCTGTATCAGTCGATGTTCGCGTTCTCGATGATCGGGCTGGTGCTCGCGCCGAATCTGCTGCAGCTGTTCATCTGCTGGGAGCTGGTTGGCCTCTGTTCGTACCTGCTCATCGGGTTCTGGTTCAAGAAGCCGTCGGCGGCGCGCGCGGCCGTCAAGGCGTTCTGGACCACCAAGGCCGGCGACGTCGGCCTGCTCATCGGCATCGTGCTCCTGTGGCGGCATACCGGTACGTTCGACTTTGCGGAACTGCGCCTGCTGGTGGAGTCCGGCGTGGTGGGCCTCGACGGGCTGGCCCTCATCACGTTCTGTCTGTACCTCGGCGCGGCCGGCAAGTCCGCGCAGTTGCCGCTGCACATCTGGCTTCCGGACGCGATGGAGGGGCCCACGCCGGTCTCCGCGTTGATTCACGCGGCGACGATGGTGACGGCGGGCGTCTATCTCTTGACGCGCACGGCGTTCCTTTTTGCGCTGACCCCGGATGTGCTTCTGATCGTCGGCTGGATCGGCGCGTTGACGGCCATCGCAGCGGCGATGATGGCCTGCGCGCAGGATGACATCAAACGTGTGCTGGCGTATTCGACGGTGTCGCAGCTGGGCTACATGATGGCGGCTATCGGCGCCGGCTACGCGGCGGCCGGATTCTTCCATCTGTTGACGCACGGCGTCTTCAAGGCGCTGTTGTTCCTGGGCGCCGGTGCGGTGATCCACGCCGTCGGCACCAATGACATCACCCAGATGGGCGGCCTGGCACGCAAGATGCCGCAGACCATAATCGTCTTTCTGATCGGAACGCTGTCGCTCGCAGGGCTGCCGCTGTTCGCCGGGTTCCTGTCGAAGGAAGAGATCCTCGCCGCGGTATGGGCGGGGGGGCTGACGGTGCCGTTCGTGTTGTTGCTGGCGGGCGCATTCCTGACGGCGTTTTACATGATGCGCGTCGTGTTCCTGACGTTTTTTGGCGCGCCGCACAAGGCACATGATGGGCATGACGCGCATGATGCGCATGGCCACCTCGCACACGATGCCCCGTGGTCGATGGCGGGGCCGCTGTGGATTCTTGCGGTCGCCTCGCTGGTGATTGGCGTCTATTTCACGTTCTCGCATCCGGAACTGCCGTTTGAGCCACCGTCGTGGCTGGCCGCCACGGCAACGGGCGTGGCGCTGGCCGGGATCGGCCTGGCGTGGGCCACGTATCAGCGGCACGCGATTGACCCTGAAACGCTCGCGCGCATGACGGGCCCCCTGCGTGTGGCGGCGGCGCGCGGTTTCTGGATTGACGAGGCGTTCCTGCTGGTCTACCGGCAGATCCTGCAGAGGATGGCGGCAGTGTTCGGGTGGGTCGACCGCTACATCGTGGACGGCGTTCTCAATGTCGTCAGCGCGTGGACCGTCTCGGCAGGTGAGCAGTTGCGACGGGTGCAGACCGGGCGCGTGCAGGATTACGTGCTGGCCGTGGGGGCCGGTGTGGTCGCGGTGGTGTGGTTCCTGGGAGGCCTCTGGTGAACGGACTGCCGATGCTTTCCGTCGTGACATGGGCGCCGTTTGTCGCGGCACTGATCATCATGGCCTTCGGCCGGTCGCGGCCCTTGCTGGTGCGGTGGACGGCGGTGGCCGGCGCCACGGTCTCCACGGTCGGAGCGTTCTGGCTGTATGCCGCGTACGATCAGGCCGCCGGCGGGTTCCAGTTCCACGAGACCATTGCGCTTGTCCCATCATTGGGGATCAGCTATCAACTGGCGCTCGACGGCATGAGCCTGGTGATGGTCGTGTTGACCGCGTTCATCATCTTTGCCGGTGTGTTCGCGTCATGGACGGTGACGACGCGCGACCAGGAGTTTTATGCGCTGTTGCTGATTCTGGTGACGGGCGTGTTCGGCGTGTTTGTCTCGCTGGACCTGTTCGTGTTCTTCCTGTTCTACGAAATCGCCGTGTTGCCGATGTATCTGCTGATCGGCATCTGGGGATCGAGCGGGGAAGTGCGCCCGCAGGGCCTGTTTGGCTGGGCCTTCGGACGCACGGGCGTCGGCACGAAGGAATACGCCGCCATGAAGCTTACGCTGTACCTGCTGTTTGGGTCGGCATTCATTCTGGTCGGCATGCTGGCCCTATATGTGGCGGCGGGATCGACGTCCTTCTCCCTGCTGGACCTTGAGCAGGTGTCGTTCGACCCGCAGCTGCAGTCGTGGGTGTTTCTCGCTTTTTACATCGGCTTCGGTATCCTCGCTGCGATCTTCCCGTTCCACACCTGGTCGCCCGACGGCCACGCGTCCGCACCGACCGCCGTCTCCATGCTGCATGCCGGCGTGTTGATGAAACTGGGCGCGTATGGCGTGGTGCGCGTCGGCATGGGATTGCTGCCGGAGGGCACCCATGAGTGGGTGTGGCTCGTGGGCGCGATCGCCTGCATCAATATCGTGTACGGCGCGTTGAGCGCCATGGCGCAGAAGGACCTGAAATACGTCATCGCGTATTCCTCGGTGTCGCACATGGGCGTCGTGATGCTGGGCATGGCGACCCTGACGCAGCACGGCCTCAACGGATCAGTCTTCCAGATGTTCGCGCACGGCGTGATGACCGGGTTGTTCTTCGCGCTGGTGGGACTGGTGTACGAGAAGGCGCATTCGCGCGAGATTTTCAGCATGGGCGGGTTCGCCACGATGATGCCGGGCATCGCCGTCGCCTTCACCATCGGTGGATTGTCCTCGCTGGGGCTGCCGGCCACTGCAGGGTTTGTCGCCGAATTCCTGACGTTCCTCGGGGCATGGGCGTCGGCCCATTCGTGGTGGTTGTTCCCCGCGGTGTTTGGCGCGTTCCTGACGTCGCTCTACGTGCTGCGCGTCGTGCGGGCCATCTTCTGGGGGCCGAAAAGCACTGATCCGCACTTCCAGCACCTGCCTGATGCGCAGGGGACAGAGTGGGTGGCGATCGTGATCCTCGTCGGTGTGTTGATTCTGTTTGGCGTGGCGCCGCGCCTCGCCCTCGACCCGATTGATGTGTCCACGGTGGCTATTCTCACGAAACTGGGGGTGATGTGATGACGCCCTGGAGTCTGCATCCCTCCCAGCCACTTGGGATAGAAGCCGCACTCGGCGGCCTGTGGCTGCTGGTCCTGGTGATCGGCCTTTTTCGTCGAGGTTCCAGTGATCGGTTCAGTGGATGGCTGACGCTGGCCGGCCTCGTGGTCGTCGGCCTGCTGACGTGGTCCGCAGAGCCCGGCCGTGTGCTGCTCGACGGCACGTTCGTGCTCGACGAACTTGCCGTGTTCATGAAACGGCTGTTCCTGGTGTCGGCGGCCCTCAGCGTGCTGGCCACGTTGGCCTTCACCGACGAAGGCTTCTGGCGCCGGTCCACCGAGTACTACGTGATCCTGCTCTCGTCGGTGCTGGGCATGCTCGTCCTCGCCTCCGCGCGCGAATTGATTCTGCTGTTCGTCGCGTTCGAGCTGATGTCGATTCCACTCTACTTCCTGACAGGGTTCAGAAAGCGGGAAGCGGCCGCCCCCGAAGGGGCGCTCAAGTTCTTCGTCATCGGCAGTGTGTCGTCGGCCGTGCTTCTCTACGGCCTGTCGTTTGTCTATGGCGCGACCGGGTCCACGGATGTGGCAGCGATCGGACCGGCCCTGTCGGCTGGTGATCCGCTCATGATTCTCGGTCTCAGCCTGATGCTGGCCGGGCTCGGGTTCAAGATTGCGGCCGTGCCGTTCCATATGTGGGTGCCCGACTCGTACGAAGCCGGCGGCACACCGTTTGTCGCCTGGTTGTCGATTGCACCGAAGGCGGCCGGCTTTGTCGTGATGCTGCGCCTGTTCGTTGAGGGAATCGGACCAGCCACGCTGACCTGGGTCCCGGTGCTGTCGGTGCTGGCGGCGATCACGATCGTGGCCGGCAATCTGCTCGCGATTCCGCAGACCAACATCAAACGCCTGCTCGCATACTCCGGCGTCGCGCACATCGGCTACCTGCTGCTCGGCATGGCCGCCATGTCGGTCTCGGGCGTGGGCATGGTCCTGTTCTATCTGGTGGCATACCTCTTCGGGAACATGGGCGCCTTCTTTGTGGTGCAGGCCGTGGCCGCATCAACCGGCTCCGATCAGATCACGGCATATCAGGGGCTGGCACGGCGCTCACAGCCGCTAGCCCTCGCGTTCCTGCTGTTCCTGCTGTCGCTCGGCGGCATTCCGTTTGTCGCAGGTTTCTGGGCGAAGCTGTTTGTATTCTGGGCCGCCGTGGAGCAGGGCATGTATGCGCTGGCCTTCCTCGGTGCCGTCCTGACGGTGGTCGCGCTCTATTACTACCTGGTCGTCGCGCGGCGCATGTACATCGAAGCTCCGGAGCAGACCGGCCCGGTCGCGGTTCCTGCCGTCCTGCAGGTGGCCATCGTGATCTGTCTCGCCGGCATCATCGGGATGGGGGTGTATCCGCAGCCGTGGGTGGAAGCGTGTCTGCGGGTCGCGCTAACGATGTTCGCCGGAGTGTGAAGAGGCACACGGCCATGACACTCAGCAGGTAGGCCGTCAGCACACGCGCCGCCCGAATCGACATCCACCCTCCGACAAGAACCCGGCCGCTCACCACTAACCGGCGGTCGCGCCCCCCCATCAAGTTGTCAAGGATGCGATCGATCGGATGCGGCAGCGCAGCCAGCGCGCTGTAGTACCGGTTGAACAGGCCGAAGCGGTTGTCTCGGGCCCATTGCAGGTAGTTGTTGTTGAGCACGTAGAACTCGACCGGGTACTGCCGGACCGTGGCGATCAGATCCGCGAGTGAATAGTCGTGGGCCTCCGGGTTGGCGGTGATGTGGATGTGTTCGCCGGTCAGGAGGTTCGCGCGCAGGCTGGCCACCGAGAGCGGCGCCGCGCTCTCGTCGCGCGCAAACCCATTGAGGTTCATGTCGTAGTAGAACCACTGGCCGCGATCGTGATCCCAGAGTTCCACGGCGTAGTGGCCCAGGCGGCCGTCGGAGGTGCCCCACCGGACCGCGCGGGTGTGGCTGCCCATCGATCGCCAGAAGGTGGCGAGCACTGTCGACATCTGGCCGCAGTTGCCGTGGACGCCCTCCTGGAGTCTCTGGAAGAGGACCGCGGGACCGAAGCGCAGGTCCTCGCCCAGGTCGGTGGCTGGCTCCCGCCGCAGGCTGTAGATGTAGTCGCCGAGGCGTCGCGCCCGTTCGCCCGCCGTAGTCGCACCGGCAACGACGGCTTCAGCGATGGGGCGGTAGGCGGCCAGCGCCGCGACCGGGTCTTCCGCAAAGTTGTAGTGCAGTGCGAGATCTTCGGGGGGATCGTTGACGGTCTCCTCCGACGGCACTTCGTGAAACGCGTAGAGAATCATGCGGAACCGGTTCCAGTCAGAGACGAACCATCCGAAGAGCACCGCATGTGCGAGCAGGAGCAATAACACGAACTGGGGGCTGACGTGCCCGCCCCACACATAGGGGGAGGCTGGGCGCCAGGTCCCGGTCAGGGGAGGGGCTCCGCCCGGAGCCTGATCCATCATCGGAGACCGGGCTGGTGGGACGTCATGAACGGGGAAGTGGTGCCGAGGGACAGAATCGAACTGTCGACACTACGATTTTCAGTCGTATGCTCTACCAACTGAGCTACCTCGGCGCCTTGAGGGCTCAAGAAAAACAGAGTCTACCATAGCCCCCGGCGCCTCGCGACGCCCGGGGGCCCTGTCTTTGTTCGCTACCGCCGGCGGACGTTGACGACGCGCATGCCGTCCAGTTCGCAGACGATGTGCACGGTGCGGGTGTCGCTTACCGCCAGCCCGAGGACGTATTCAGCACGGGTGTCGGACGCGCTGAGCGCAGCCCCCTGAACCTGGGCTCCACCAAACTCGTTGCCCGCGGCGTTCAGGCAGTTATTGACGGCGACTGATGCGAAGGGCTCGCGGATATCCGCGCCTCTGGCCGACTGTCGATCGTTGTAGTAGTAGGTGGCGGCGGTGCCTTCGCAGCGATAGGTCATGGCACGGTCGTTGTCGAAGCGGTCCACGGCGGCCCCACTCACGACGCGCAGGTCCTGCGAGGTCTCGGGCATGCGGTCGAAGGAGAGGAACACGCGGCCGGGCACGGCATCGTTCACGGCGGCCAGGACACGGGCCTGGCAGGCGAGAGCGGCGTCCAATCGGCTCGGCGTCGAGGTGCCCCCTCCTCCGGTGGAGGGCCCGAGTGTCTCGCGGAACTCAGACGATGCCAGCATTTCAAGAATCACGCCCGTGTATTCCCCGCGGCCCAGCCGCGGCAGGAAGGCATTCATGCCGGCGGGGTCTGGTTCGCGATCGAGCAAGCCGCGATAGAACTGCCGGAGAATGTCGGAGGCAGGCTGCCGCTGCGTGCCCTCGCGGAACTCCGCGCTGCCAACCATGCTGACCACCTGGCTATTGAGCCGACCCCGTTGAATCTCCGTGGTGGCTCCACGCAGGCCGGGCGCGTCCGCTTCCCGGCCCAATACGGCCAGATACAGTCGAGCAGCCACCGTGCCGGCCTGGTCGGCGGGAATGGACAGCACGGGCGCGGTGGTGGTCTGCCTGGGACGGCTGGTCTGGCTCGCACTCAGGCCCGCAGCCCCGGTGACAGCCAAACTCAGCGCGACGATGAACGAGCTCGTGAGTCGACGTGAGAAGGTAGGAGTCATACCCCACACGATAGCAAGAACCGGGCCGTTTGGCATGTGCGGAACGGCACGGCCCGGGCGCCAGGGGGCGCCCGGGCGGTCTGGACAATCAGCCCTTGTCTGGGGACGTCAGCCCCATGGCCTGTCGCAACTGGAGTTCAATGGCGGCCGCCGTGTCGGGGTTTTGTTTCAGGAAGGTCTTGGAGTTTTCCCGGCCCTGACCGAGGCGTTCGCCCTTGTAGGAGAACCACGTGCCACTCTTCTCGACGATGTTGTGTTCCACGCCCTGGTCGAGCAGGTCGCCTTCACGCGAGATGCCTTCGCCATACATCACGTCGAATTCCGCCTCTCGGAAAGGGGGGGCGACCTTGTTCTTGACGACCTTCACGCGGGTGCGACCGCCCGTGACCTGGTCGCCGTCCTTGATGGCGCCGATGCGGCGGATGTCGACGCGCACCGACGAGTAGAACTTCAGCGCCCGGCCACCGGTGGTGGTTTCCGGGTTACCAAACATGACGCCGATCTTTTCGCGCAGCTGGTTGATGAAAATCAGGGACGTCTTCGATTTGGCGACGACGCCGGTGAGTTTCCGCAGCGCCTGTGACATCAGCCGGGCCTGGAGGCCCATCTGGGCGTCGCCCATTTCGCCTTCGATTTCGGCACGTGGCACAAGGGCGGCGACCGAGTCGACGACGACGACGTCCACGCCGTTCGATCGAATCAGCACTTCGGTGATTTCCAGGGCCTGTTCACCGTTGTCTGGCTGCGACACCAGCAGGTTCTCGAGGTCGACGCCGAGTTTTTGCGCGTACTTCGCATCGAGGGCGTGTTCGGCGTCCACAAATGCGGCGACGCCGCCCAGTTTCTGCGCCTGCGCGATGGTTTGAAGCGCAAGGGTCGTCTTGCCCGACGACTCCGGTCCAAAAATCTCGATGACGCGGCCGCGCGGGAAGCCGCCAACGCCCAGGGCCCAGTCGAGACTGATCGCGCCTGTCGAGATCACTGGAATCGGCGCGACGGTGCCCTTGTCACCCAGCCGCATGATGGATCCCTTGCCAAACTGCTTCTCAATCTGGCCGACGGCGAGTTCGACCGCCTTCGCGCGTTCCTTGTCGACGGCGTGCTCCATGCGATCCACCTTGTCAGTTTTCTCGATACGTTCTGCTGCTGCCATATGCCTCGTTATCCTTCCCGCGGGGCCGCCGCCAATCGGCGCGACCACGGCTGGACCGTAGGTCATTCTAGAAGTGTGCCAGGGGCCAGTCAAGCGAAAATTCGTCATTGCGTTCCTCTATCCATCGTAAAAACAGTAAGTTACAGCCTGGTCGACTTTCGCCTCATGCCGGGTATCGATCGCAGAAAGTGCTGGCACGGCCGCTACCGGAGAGGCGGAATCTGCCACCCAAAGACAGTGTGTGGATCACCTGTGACAGGGCAGGACAGACTAAGTTCTTCCTGAATGCCTTCATCGATTGGACATGGATTGGCGGCACTGTCCGCCGGACTGGCTGTCGCCGGCGTGGCCGGCGTGAAACGCGAGCGCTGGGTCCAGATCGCGCTGCTCGTCGCCATCGGGGCCGCGCCGGATCTCGATTTGTTGTGGGGGCGCCACAGCCGGGAGACCCACAGCGTCGGCGCCGCGCTCGTCGTGGCGAGCGTGGCGGCCTGGCAGCGGTGGCCCGTGGCGTCCACCCGGTGGCGTATCTGGCTGGCGGTGTGTTCGGCCTGGCTGACGCATCCACTGCTGGATGCGCTGGCGCGCGACACCTCCGTGCCGCTGGGCATCATGGCCTTCTGGCCCTGGTCGCAGGAGCACTACCAGACCGGGCTCAGCGTCTTTGGACCAATCTCTCGTCGCTACTGGCTGGATACCTTCTGGCCGACGAACCTCTCATCGATCGCGAGAGAAGTTGTCATCCTCGCGCCTCTGGCGGCCTTCGCCTGGTGGTCCAGACGTCCGGGTTCCAGGGGCCAGGAGGCGAAATGACTGGAGGTCGGACCGTCCGGTCCGGCTAGTAGGTGTAGAAACCTTGTCCGGCCTTGCGTCCGAGGTGGCCGGCGGCGACCATGCGGCGGAGCAGGGGACAGGGGCGGTACTTCGGATCGCCCAGCCCGTCGTGCAGTACTTCCATGATGGCGAGGCACACATCAAGGCCGATGAAGTCGGCCAGCGTAAGTGGTCCCATCGGATGATTCATGCCGAGCTTCATCACGCCATCGATGGATTCCTTCGTGCCGACGCCTTCCATCACGCAGTAGATCGCTTCGTTGATCATCGGCATGAGGATGCGGTTGGCGATGAAGCCTGGGTAGTCGGCCGCTTCGAGCGGCGTCTTGCCCAGCGTCTGGCACAGCGTGGACGCGGTCTGCATCGATTCGGTGGATGTGGCCTGGCCCCGGATCAACTCCACCAGCGTCATCAGCGGCACCGGATTCATGAAGTGCATGCCCAGCACTTTGTCGGGACGCTTGGTGGATGCGCCGATCGTGGTGATGGAGATCGACGATGTGTTCGACGTCAGAATCACGTCGGGCCGCGTGATGCGATCCAGCGCGGAGAAGATTGTGCGTTTCACCTCAAGTGATTCGATGACGGCTTCGACCACGTAGTCCACGTCCGCAAAGTCTTCGAGCGCGCCGGCCGCCGTCAGACGGGTGCGCGTGGCTGCCGCATCATCGGCCGACAGCTTGCCCTTCTCGACAAACTTCGCAAGGCTCTTCTCAATGGTCTTGAGGGCCTTGTCCACCGCCCCCGGTGATGCATCAAACACCTTGACGGTGAATCCCGACTGCGCAAACACCTGCGCAATTCCATTGCCCATCGTCCCTGCGCCGATTACGCCGATTGTCTTGATAGTCATGTCGTCGTCCTGTTGTTCGGAGCGCGCGGCTTCAGGCCGCGCGTGTCCCGGAGGCTAAAGCCCCTGGGCTCCATTAGAGAAGTTCGACCGCCAGCGCGACACCGTTGCCGCCGCCGAGGCACAACGTGGCGACACCGCGCTGCTTGCCGTGGCGCTTCAGTGCGTAGAGCAGGGTGGTGAGGACGCGGGCGCCCGATGCGCCGATCGCGTGACCGAGCGCGACGGCTCCGCCGTGCACGTTGACGCGGAGCGGGTCGATGCCGAGTTCGCGCACGACGGCGACGCCCTGCACCGAGAAGGCTTCGTTCAGTTCGAACAGGTCCACGTCCTGCAGGTTCCAGCCGGTCTTGATCATCAGCTTCCGGACCGCCTCGACCGGCGTCATCATCACCATGCGCGGCTCAAGGCCGGCCGTCGCCTGGCCCACGACGCGTGCGAGGGGCGTGAGGTTGAGGCGCGCGGCCACGTCGGCGCCCATCACGACCAGTGCCGCCGCCGCGTCGTTCACCCCCGGCGCATTGCCCGCCGTGACCGTGCCGTCCTTCTTGAACGCCGGTTTCAGGCGGCCAAGGGATTCCATCGATGTGTCTTCGCGAATGGGCTCGTCGGCATTGACGAGAATTGGATCGCCCTTTTTCTGGGGAATGGAGATCGTGAGCATCTCGTCGTTAAACGCTCCCTCGCGGGTCGCGGCCGCCGCCTTGCGGTGACTGTTCACGGCGTAGGCGTCCTGTTCCTCGCGGCTGACCCTGAACTTCTCGGCGACGTGTTCGCCGGTGAGCCCCATGTGCAGGTCATCAAAGGCATCCCACAGGCCATCGTGAATCATCGAGTCGATGATCTTGCCGTCGCCCATGCGGAGGCCTTCGCGCACCTTCGTCATCAGGTACGGGCAGTTGCTCATGGATTCCATGCCGCCTGCAACCGCGACGTCGATGTCGCCGGCCGCAATCCCCTGAGCCGCGAGCATGACGGCCTTCAACCCTGATCCACAAACCTTGTTGATCGTCAGTGCGCCGACCGAGTTGGCGAGCCCTCCGCGGAGAGCCGCCTGTCGCGCGGGGGCCTGCCCGACGCCAGCCTGCACCACGTTGCCCATCAGGCATTCGTCCACCAGGGCGGGATCGATGCCGGCGCGAAGAACGGACTCACGAACGACGAGGGCGCCCAGGTCCGGTGCCCGAAAATCCTTGAGCACGCCGAGAAACTTGCCGGTCGGGGTGCGAACGGCGCTGACGATGACGGTTTCACGCATGAGAGAACTCCGATCGGGTGATGACGATGCGACGGACCACGTCGGGTCCGAGCAGATGGGCAAGGCGCTGGGCGACGACCGGCCTGGCGCGTTCCAGTTCCCTGAACCACACCAGCTCCCGGGCGTGCACGTACAACGTGCCGTCGGTGTGCCAATGCGGTGTGCCGTGACGCGCCAGCAGCGGGCCGGCCGCGATCGACCAGGCGAAGGTGACTTTGCCGGGGGACAGGGGCTGGGCGTGGAGCAGTGGGCCAAGTGCGCGAACGGCGGTCTGCTGCAGCGATTCCATGCCGACCTCGGAGTGTATCATCCGGACCATGTCAGGCTTTGCGACACCGGCCGCCCCGTTGATTCTCGCCTCCGCCTCGCCGCGACGCCGGGAGTTGTTGGCCGCCGCCGGGTTTCGGTTCGAGGTGGAGGTCGCCGATGTCGATGAGCGTCGCCTGTCCGGCGAAGGCGCGGAGGCGTATGCCCGGCGCGTGGCGCTCCTGAAAGCGGAGGCGGTACATGCGCGGCGACCCGGAGCCCTGGTGCTCGGGGCCGACACCATCGTCGTTGTTGATGGCGACGTATTGGGCAAACCGGTCGATGACAGGGATGCCACGGCGATGCTGCAGCGGTTGTCCGGTCGTGCGCACCGCGTGCTGACGGCCGTGGCCATCGTCGGTGGGCGCGAGCCGCGGGAGGCCCTTGAGGAAACCGTGGTCTGGATGGCGGCCCTTGCACCTGAGGAGATCGCGGCGTATGTGCAGACGGGTGAACCGCGCGACAAAGCGGGGGCGTACGGTATCCAGGGACTGGCGTCGCGATTCATTCCGAAGATTGAGGGCTCGTATACGAATGTGGTGGGGCTGCCGATCCTGCTGGTCGATCGTCTCCTGCGCGGCGTAACGGTGGTATCCTGACGAAGTGCCCTCCGGGCGGAATTCCGGTCGGCACTTAGCTACGACGAGGCCTCGTAATGTCCAAGAAAACGGTCCGAGTCAGTCTCTCCGCTCTGGTGATTGTTGGCGCGCTTTCGTTCCTGATGTACTCCTCAATTTCGGAAGGCGCCGAATACTACAAGTACGTTGATGAAGTCATGGCCGAGCCGGACCAGTGGGAAGGCAAGCGGTTGCGCGTGCACGGATATGTGCTCGGTGACCCGCTGTTCAATCCGTCCACGCTTGAGTATCGCTTCACGATCCAGGCGAACGGCAAGACGGTCAACGCGCAGTATCAGGGCGTGGTGCCGGATACGTTCAAAAAGGACGCTGAGGTGGTCGTGAAAGGCAAGCTGACGGGCGACACGATCGTGGTGGAGAAGGACGGGATCATGGCCAAGTGCCCGTCCCGGTATGAGGCCGACGCGCTGCCGGCCGCGGTACGTTAGTCCGTGGCCACCCTCGGAACCTTTCTGATCCTCGCGGCGTTTGTCGTCGCGGCTGGTGCCTTTGCGGCTGGAATTGCAGGCGGCCGCCGCCGCAGTCTCGCCCTGATTGACGGCGCCGTCGGCCTGTCACATGTGTTGACCGGTCTGACGCTGGTCTTGTCCTCGATCATCGTCTACGCGTTCGTCGTGGGCGATTACAGCATCAAGTATGTGAACAGCTATTCGGACTCGTCGATGCCGCTGTTCTTCAAGCTCACGTCCTACTGGGGTGGCCTCGATGGCTCGCTGCTGTTCTGGGTGACGCTGCTGGCGATCTTTGCCAGCGTCGCGATTCACGTCAACCGCGAACGGCATCGCCTGCTGATTCCGTGGGTGGTGGCGGTCATCGCCGCGACGCAGATGTTCTTCCTCTTCCTCATGGTCATCCATAACAACCCGTTCGAGACGCACCTGCTCTCGACACCGGCGGATGGTCGCGGGTTGAATCCGTTGCTCCAGAACTTCTACATGGTCATCCACCCGCCGATGCTGTACCTGGGTTTTGTCGGCATGACCATTCCGTTTGCCTTCGGACTGGCCGCGTTGATCACCGGGCAGTTGGATGATTCGTGGCTGCGCGCCGTGCGGCGCTGGACGATGACGTCGTGGCTGTTCCTGAGCCTGGGTCTTGCCCTTGGTGGTCTATGGGCGTATGAAGAACTCGGCTGGGGCGGCTACTGGGGCTGGGACCCGGTGGAAAACGCCGGCCTGTTGCCCTGGTTCACCGCGACTGCATTTCTGCACTCCGTGATGGTGCAGGAACGGCGCGGCATGCTGAAGGTGTGGAACGTCTCCCTGGTGATCATGACGTTTTTCCTGACGATCTTCGGGACGTTCATGACGCGCTCGGGGATTGTCCAGTCCGTCCACGCCTTCGGGGAAGACCGCGAACTCGCGTGGATGTTTACGATCTTCATGATCGTGATTCTGACGGTCAGCTTTGGGCTGGTGATTTGGCGGATGCCGCTCCTGCGGGCGCGGAACGAACTCGACTCCTGGGCGTCGCGCGAGGCGGCGTTCCTCGCCAATAACTGGATTCTGCTGTTCTCGGCGTTCTTCGTCCTGTTTGCGACGATGTTCCCGACAATCAGCGAGGCGCTGCGCGGGGAGCGCCTGACGGTCGGTCCTCCGTTTTTTGACAAGTGGATGCTGCCGATCGGGCTGATGCTCCTCCTGCTGACGGGGATCGGACCGCTGCTGGCGTGGCGCAAGTCCGCCGTGGGCAACATGCTGCACCAGTTTCTGTGGCCGATCATCATCGGCGTCGCGACGACCGGCCTGGTGATGTACCTTGGCGCGAATTTCTGGGCCGCGGGCCTGTGTTTTGGTCTCTGTGGCTGGGTGCTCACCACCATCGTGCAGGAGTTCTGGCGCGGGTCTGGTGTCCGGCAGCGGGCCACCGGCACGGATCGGTTCACCGCGATGATTGGACTCTTCGCACGGTCGCGTCGCCGCTACGCCGGGTACATCGTGCATCTGGGCATCGTGCTGATCTTCTTCGGCTTTGCGGGCAACGGGTTCAAGCTCGAGGAGCAGATCAATCTCGAGCCCGGCCAGCAGGTAGTGATCGGTGACTACTTGGTGAAGTTCGAGGCGTTGAAGGTCACCGACGACGGCCAGAAGCAGATGATCACCGGCCACACCACGGTGACCAAGGAGGGAGCCTCCATCGGGGGGATGTACCCCGCGCGATGGTTCTTCCGAGGCCGCGAAGATGAGCCGACCACTGAGGTCGCGATCCGACGAGGGTTTGCCGACGACCTCTATATCGTGCTGGCCGGCTACGAGCTGGAAACCCAGCGGGCGACGTTTGAAGTGACGGTGAATCCGTTGGTGAACTGGGTGTGGTTCGGCTTCGGGGTTCTGGGGATCGGCACGATTTTGTCGCTGCTGCCGGAACGTGCGATGGCGTACGCCGCAGCGAAGGCACCGGCGGGCGCGGTGACCACGTCGCTGCTGGTGCTGTTCATGCTGGCCGGTTTCGCGCCGCACGCGCAGGCGCAGCATGTGGAGAATTCGCAGGTCGTGCTGCTCGTGCCGCGATCACCGGTGGAGAAGAAGCTCCGCGACGAAATCGTCTGCATGTGCGGCACGTGCGGCCGGAAACGGGTGGCCGAATGCACCTGCGGCACGGCGGATGCCATGCGGCAGGAAATTTCCGCGCTCGTCGCGGACGGGAAGTCGTACGACGAAGTCGTGGATTATTACGTGAAGAAATACGGCAGCCAGGAAGTGCTGGCCGCGCCGATCGACAAGGGGTTTAATCGCCTGGCGTGGTTTCTGCCGTACGCGGTTGGCGCCCTTGGGGTGCTCCTCGTCGGGGGCGTGGCCGTGCGGTGGACCCGTCGCGGCGGTGATCGCGCAGTGACGGCGCCGCCCGCGGACTCGGCGGCGCATCAGGAACGGGAAGCGAGGTTGGACGATGAACTCCGCGACCTCGACTGAGCCCGCTCCGTTTACCGCGGGCCATTTCTACGTCCTGCTCTCCATGGTGGCCGCCACGGCCGCCGTGGTGATGTCTCGGAATACCCATCCGGCCGCGTTGCTGCTGCTGAGCGCCGCCGCGCTGGCCTCCGGTTACACGGCGTACGCGCTGCATCAGGCCCTGGTGGGGTTGCTGTCGAAGAACCGCGCGCCGGTCATCGGGGCCCGCCAGCGCGAAGTGCTCGAGCAGGACAAGGGCACCGTGCTGCGTGCGATCAAGGACCTCGAGTTCGACTACGGCATGAAAAAGGTCAGCGACGCCGATTACGAAGACATGCTGGGCCGGCTCAAACAGCGCGCGCTGCTCATCATGGAGCAGCTCGATCAAATCCCCCCGGACGCGCCCAGGACACACGCGTCCCGCGCTACTGTGGCCGGAACGACGACGTGCAGCCGCTGCCGTACGACCAACGAGAGCGATGCGAAGTTCTGCAAGCAGTGCGGAGAACGACTCGGGAGTGTTCACGCGTGAAATCTTTTGGAACCCTGTTCCTGTTTGCTGCCATCCTCTGCGCCCCGGTATCAGCGTCAGCGCAGATGCCCAATTTTCGCGAAATGTCAGGGCGACCGTTGCCATCCCCGGACGTGCCGCCGGGCAGCTTGTCGGTGCGTGTCGCGATCACCGACTTCAGCAATCCGCTTGCGGGTCACAGGGTCGACGTGTCGGTCGACGGCGAATCGCGCACCGTCACAACTGGTGACGATGGTCGGGCGCTGGTCTCGGGGCTGCGTGTGGGGAACACGGTGCGCGTCAGCACGATGATCAATGGGGTACGTCTGGATTCGCAGCCGATTCCGATTGGGACGACCGGGATGATGGTCGCACTTGTGGCGACCGATCCGGCGGACCCTGCCGCTGTCGCGCCGCCGCCGTCGGATCCAGGCGCCGCGCCCGTCAAGGGGACGGTCGTGCTCGGCCCTGAGTCACGGGTCATCGTTGAACTCGCCGAAAACGGATTGACCGTGTTCTACGTGATGGAGGTGGTCAACGCACTCGCCACGCCGGTGGATATCGATGGCCCGCTGATTTTTGAACTGCCGCGTGAGGCGCGCGGCACGGCGATGCTGCCGGAGTCCACCAAGCAGGCCACCGCGAATGGGCCGCGAGTGATCGTGACCGGCCCGTTTGCGCCCGGGGTCACCCGCGTGGAGGCGGCGTTTGAGTTGCCCTACCGCGGCCCCACGACACAACTGACACAGGTCTGGCCGGCGACGCTTCAGCAGTTGACGCTGCTCGTCGAGCAACGGGGAGCACTGGAAATTGCGTCACCGCAGGTCACCGCGCGCAACATGGTCGACAGCAACGGCCAGCCTCTGATTTTTGCGTCCGGTCCGGCCATCGAGGCGGGCCAGGCGCTTGTGGTGGACTTTTCCGGGTTGCCGCACCATCCCACCTGGCCGCAGTGGACCGCACTGCTGCTGGCTCTGGCCCTCGTGGTGTGGGGCATCTGGGGCGCGGTCACCGCGCCGGCCGTGCGTGCCTGATCTGGATTTCAGCACCGTACACGTCGTTGACGTGTCACGGACGTACGGCCGCCGACGGGCGCTGGCGCGTGTCTCCCTGGAGGCGCACGCTGGACGTGTCCTTGGTCTGTTTGGCCCGAACGGCGCCGGCAAGTCGACGCTCCTGAATATCCTCGCCACGCTGCTGCGCCCGTCAGCAGGCCAGGTCCGGTACGGGACCCACGCGTCCGAGACTGCGGGCGATCCCCTGCGTGCGTCGATCGGGGTGCTTGGGCACGACCTGTATCTGTATCCGGACCTGACCGCTGCGGAGAACCTCGCGTTTTTCGGCCGGCTCTATGGTGTGCCGGATCTGGACGCGCGTGTTGCCGAGTGTCTGGCGCTGGCGCGTCTGACCGATCGCGCCGACGACCGTTCCGGCGGGTTCTCCCGCGGTCTCCGCCAGCGCCTCGCCCTTGAACGTGCGTTGCTCCACCGGCCGCGCCTGGTCCTGCTTGATGAACCGTTCACGGGCCTTGACGACGCGTCGGCCCACATTTTGATCGCGCGGTTGCGCACGCTGGCGGCGGAGGGGGCGATCGTGATCATGGCGACCCACGATTTCGACACCGCGGAGACGCTGGTGGATGATGCGGTGTGTATCGACCGCGGACGCGCGTTTCCGATTCCGGCCGGCGCTGGATCCCTGCGGGATCGGTATCGTCGCGTGTTGCAGGGGACCGCGTGACGCCCGGCTTCTGGAAGACGGTCGGCATCATCGCGCGGAAGGACCTTGTGGTCGAGGCGCGCAGCCGGGAGTTGTTGTACACCACGGTGTTTTTCGCCGTCGCTGTGGTGCTGATCTTCTCGTTCAGCTTTGTGGTGGATGGGGCGCCGCTGACCGACGCCGCTGCGGGCATTCTCTGGGTGGCGCTGGCGTTTGCGGGCACGCTCGCGTTGGGGCGGACGTTTGAGCGCGAACGGCAGTCGGAGACGTTGAAGGCGCTCCTGCTGGCGCCGGTGGAACGATCGGCGCTGTACCTCGGCAAACTCATCGGCATGCTGGTGATCATGTCGCTGGTGGTGGCCGTGGTCGGCCCGTTGGTGGTGGTGCTGTTCCGGGTCTCCCTGTCGGGCGTGTTCTGGCACCTGCTGGGGTTGCTGGTGGCAGGGGGGCTGGGGTTTGCCGGGGTGGGCACCCTGTTCGGGGCCATGCTCAACCGGAGTCAGTCGCGCGATGTGTTGTTGCCGGTCGTGTTGTATCCGCTGACCGTGCCGGTGATGATTGCCGGAGTCAGCGGGACTGCCGCGTTGCTGGCGGCGGAACCGAACATGGCCCGCGCGGAGGTCTGGCTCTCCATGCTGGTATTCTTTGACGCGGTCTTCCTGACGCTGGCGTTGTGGGTATTCGACGCCGTGATGGCGGAATCGTAGGAGAAGCGATGGGACAGAATCGACTGATTGCCGGTCTGGTCGTGGTGGCGATGGGGCTGTTCGCGGGCGCGCCGTTTGTCATCGATGCCGCGCCCTACGAATCCACCATGGGGTTGATTCAGAAGATCTTCTATTTCCACGTGCCCTCAGCGATGGTGATGTTCGGCTCCGCCTTTGTGTGCGGCATTGCCAGCGCCATCTATCTGGCTCGGCGCACACCGGGCTCCGATCGCGTCGCGATTGCCGGTGCGGAACTTGTCGTGGTGTTCGGCATCATCGTGCTGGTGACCGGTCCGCTCTGGGCGCGCAAGGCCTGGGGGGTCTGGTGGGATTGGGGTGATGTCCGGCTGGTGACGTCGCTTGTGTTGTGGCTGATTTTTGTGGCCTACACCCTGCTGCGACGTTTTGCCGGCCCCGGCAGCGACGTGCTGGCCGCCGCCGTTGGCGTGTTCGGCATGGCGAACGTCCCGTTTGTGTACTGGTCGGTGAATGTGTGGCGGACGCTGCACCCGAAGACCACGGTGGTGCGGACACTCAGTCCGGAAATGCGTGTTCCGTTTTATTGGTGTCTCGCGGCGTTCCTGTGTCTGTACGTCGCGTTGTTGTTGTTGCGGGTACGGCTTGAGCGCAGCAAGTCCACGCTCGAGGCGGCCTACGCTGAACTTGAAGACTGAGGTGTGTGATGACCGATGTCAGTGTGAAGAGAACCGTCGTCTCGTGGCTCGTGGCCGTGGCGGTGTGTGCGGTGGCCGTGTGCGCCCCGCTGGTGGCGCAGCAGCCGCCCGCACCCGAGGGGTTTGTGCCAATGAGCGAGGTCACGAACCGTGAGGTGTTGCCGGCCACGCCGCTGGTGTTCTACGCGTACGCGTTTGTCTGGGTGGCGTTGATGGGCTACCTCTGGGTCATCTGGCGCCGCATCGGCCAGGTGGAGCAGGACCTGGCGGCGGTGACGCGCCGGTTGTCGCAGGGCCGAGAGGGCCGCTGACATGGGCGGCATGACGTCGTCGCACTTCATCTTCATTCCGGCCTGTTTGCTGATTGGCGTGATCATCGGGTGGGTGCTCGGATCACGCGCTGCCCGGGATGCGTTCGCCATTGAGCTGAAGCGCCGCGAGGAACGCGCGGCCCGCAAGTCCGCCTCCTGACGTCGCGCTGGCGTCAGTCGCCTGTGGCGAGCCGGCGGGCGAGGATGTCCGGCAATCCGGCGGCCCGAATGCGCTGTTGCGCGCGGGTGACGTCGTAGGCCACGCGGCGCAGTTCGATCGTGCGGCCCTCCACGTCCATCAGGGCATAGGCCGCTCGGGGGTCGCCGTCGCGCGGCTGACCGACCGAGCCGGGATTTACGAGCCAGCGGCTGGCCTCATCAATCTGAATCGTCCACCGGACCCGGCGCGACGGCGTCTCGTCATAGATCGCGCGGTCGTACAGCCGGAACACCGTCGGGATGTGGGTGTGACCGTGCAGGATCACGCGTGCCGGATCGGCCTGGAACCCCATGCGCGCGTCGGCGCTGTCGACCATGTAGAGATCCTCGTCGTGGGGCGCGCCGTGACAGAGCGTGAGACCGTCGTCGACCCGCACCGGGCCCGGGGTGAGAGCCGCCAGATACGCCAACTGCGCCGGGCGCAATTGGTCGCGTGTCCACTCAATCGCTGTTCGGGCGACGGGGCTGAACAACGCGGCCGTCGTGATTCCGGCACAGACGCGGTCGTGATTGCCGCGGAGGTTCCAGCGCGGCGTGAGATCGCGGATGCGGTCGAGCACGTCGCCGGGCGATGCCCCATACCCGACGAGGTCACCAAGACAAATGGTGCCGGCACAACCGGCCTGCGCGGCGTCCGCCAGCACGGCATCAAGCGCCTCGAGATTGCCGTGGATGTCGCTCAGGACGAGCAGCGGCGTCGTCACGTCAGCCAGTTCCCGGGAGCGCTGTGCAGCGCGTCAAGCACGCGGTCCGCCACGGCCGACGCGGACGAACGGGACGCCTGCACGCGGAGGTGCGCCAGGCGATAGGTATCGACCCGCGCGGCAAACAGCTGCTCGAGGGCCGGGCGATCGGCGGCGAGCGGCCGCCGCCCGTCAAGGGGGATACGCGCCACCAGTTCGCCCAGAGGAACGTCAATCCAGACGGACGCACCATCCATGTTGATCATCGCGCGGTTGTCGGGGTCCGCAAACGTCCCGCCCCCGGTCGCGATGACCACGTGTCGCAGCGGCTGGAGCACCGTCAGCATCTCGCGTTCGACGGCGCGGAAGTACGCCTCGCCGTGTTTGGCGAAGATTTCGGCGACCGTCTTCTTCTCGCGCACCTCAATGAGGTGGTCGATGTCTTCGAAGCGCCAGCGCAGACGCGCCGCCAGATGGCGGCCGACCGTGCTCTTGCCGGAAGCCATGAAGCCGACGAGGTAGATCTTGTCGGTGTTCATGCCGTGGGCACGCGGAGTGTGATGAGGTCATTCCAGAACCCGGGATACGAAACCGCGATCGCGTCCGCGCTGTTGATGGAGGCCGGGCCCGTCGAGCCGAGTGCCACCACGGCAAACGCCATCACCAGCCGATGGTCGTGCACTGCGTCCGCGTGCCCTCCGCCCGGCCGGCCCGCGCGGCCGTCGACCACGAAGCCATCCGGATATTCGTGGGCGGTGACGCCGAGCGCGCGCAGGCCCGCGACCAGTGCGGAAATGCGGTCGCTCTCCTTGACCCTGAGCTCGCCGGCGCCGCGAACCTCGAGGCGGCGTCCGTGCGCCGCGCACGCCGCCAGGACCGGCAGTTCATCGATGAGTCCCGGCACCTCGTCGGGCGCGATGACGGTGTCGGCACAGTTGCCATAGGCAACCGAGATGGTGCCGACGGGCTCGCCGCCGAGCACCTGCGTGTCGGTGAGGGTCACGGTGGCGCCCATCCGGCGCAGCGCCGCGACAAAACCCAGACGCCTGGGATTAAGGGCGACGCCTGTCAACTCCACCTGGGAGCCGGGCAGCGACGCCGCAAGGGCGGCCCACACGGCAGCCGTCGAGGGATCGCCAGGGACGTCGAGGATGCCGGCCGGTGATGTGGCGCGCTGTCCCCCGTCCACGGACACGCACACATCGTCGACGACGCAGGACAGGCCGAACACCGGAAACGCACGTTCGGTATGGTCGCGCGTCGCGGCGGGCTCGACAACTGTGGTGCGGCCGTCCGCCTGCAGGCCTGCCAGCAGGATCGCACTCTTGATTTGCGCGCTGGCTGCGGCCGGTGTCCACGTAATCGCGCGGAGCCGGCCTCCCGTAACCGTCACCGGCGCCCGGCCGTCGTCGGCGGCGACGCGCGCACCCATGGCCTGGAGGGGATCCATGATGCGGCGCATCGGCCGGCTCGAGAGCGAGGCGTCCCCGATGAGGGTGGCCGAAATCGGGAAGCCCGCCAGGAGTCCCGCCAGCAGGCGCATGGTGGTGCCCGAGTTGAGGCAGTCGAGCGGCCCGGCTGGGGGCGTCGGCCCCGTGTCCCCCCATCCGTCCACACGAACGATGCCGTCGGGGGAGCGGAGGACCGTGGCCCCCAGCGCTGCGATACACCCCAGGGAGGCGCGGACGTCGGCGCCCGGGGCGAGGTGGCGCATGGTGGTGCGGCCTGAGGCCAGGGCTCCCAGCAGCACGTAGCGGTGGGAAATCGACTTGTCTCCGGGGACCGCCAGGCGACCGGAGATGGCGCGGATGGGAGAAAGGGAGACAACAGGCATTTCGCGGACCGATTCCGAATAGTATGTTACGCGCGGCTATGACGACCGACCAGCATCTCATCCGTCTGGAGATCCCCAGCTCGTTCCACCTGCTTGATCTCGTGCAGGCGCTAAGCGATCGCATGTCCGCCCTTGCCGGCCTGGACGAAGACTCAAGCCACTGGGTGAGCGTGTCGGTGCGCGAATCCGTGATCAACGCCGTCAAACACGGCAACCGCGAAGACCCCGCTAAACACGTCACGGTGGAGTTCGCTCTGGCGCCGCGCGCCAGGCCCGATGTGTTCTCGGTCACGGTGCTCGATCAGGGAGAAGGCTTTGACTTCCAGGAGGTCGATGATCCGCTGGCTCCTGAGAACCTGCTCAAGTCGAGCGGCCGCGGCATCTTCTTCATGCGCAATTTCATGGACGACGTGACAATTGCCCGGCGGCCGGAGGGCGGCATGTCGGTCCGGATGGTGAAGAAACTCTGACTCTCGATCCCGCGTACCTCGCCACCGCGGCCGACGCCGCGCTGGCCGCCGGTCGTCTGGCCCGGCAGTACTTTCGCAGCGACCTGACCATCACCAAAAAGGGCGCGATCGATCTCGTCACGGAAGCGGACGTGGCGGTTGAGCGCGAGATTCGGGCGCGTGTGGAGCGCCGGTTTCCGTCACACACCTTCCTCGGAGAAGAATCCGGGGGCTCGTCGGCGGCGGGTGTGCCGTTTCGCTGGATTGTCGATCCGATCGATGGCACGACCAATTTCGCCCATGGCCTCGCGCTGTTCTGTACGTCCATTGCGCTGGAGATCGACGGCCAGGTGATGGTCGGTGCCATTTATGATCCGATGGCGGATGAGTTGTTCACCGCCGAACGTGGGCACGGTGCGCGCCTGAATGGGCGACCGCTCGCGGTGACGAACGAGGCCACCCTGATCGACGCGCTTCTGGTTACCGGATTTCCGTACACGGCCAGCGACCACCGACAGGAGCAGTTGGCCATTTTTGCCGCGTTTCTCGCCGAGTCGCGCGCGGTCCGGCGGCTGGGGTCGGCGGCGCTGGACCTGTGCAACGTCGCGGCCGGCCGGTTTGATGCGTTCTGGGAACAGAACCTCAACGCGTGGGACGTCGCCGCGGGGGCGTTGCTTGTGGAAGAGGCCGGCGGGCGCGTGACCGACTATCGCGGTGGGCCGTACTCGCCGTTCGGACGGGAGATCGTGGCGTCCAATGGTGCCCTGCATCCACGACTCCTGGACGTGATTACTGGCCTCCGGCGGTGACAGCGCTCGGGAGTGCCGGGCTTTTCCTAGGAAATCCTGCCAGTTTCCTCTTGGCACCAAACCTGCTGATGAGGGAGACAGCGGAGTGGTCCGCCGGCCTGAAACGAGGAGTAGCGATATGACACGGGTACAACGCGCGATGACACGAGCTCTGTTGATGGGAGGCCTGCTGTCCGTGCTGGCTGTGCCGGCAGCGGCGCAGGCGGTGCATTCACTACATCTGGGTGCCGGCCTCTTCACACCGAAGTCACTCGACGGGCGATCCGGTGAGGATGTCTGGGCGGAGAACCTCAACACGCTTTCCTTTGACATCAAGGATTTCCGTGGCGCGACCGTCAACGGCGAGTGGACCATCACCTTTAACGAACGTGTCGAGGTGGGGCTGGGCGCCAGCTATTTCCAGCGCAGCGCGTCGAGCGTGTATCGGGATTACGTCAACATCAACGGCAACGAGATCGAACAGGACCTGAAACTGCGTGTCATTCCCGTGACCGGCGTGGTGCGGTTTCTGCCGTTTGGCCGCGCGGGCCGTGTGCAGCCGTATGTGGGGGCCGGTGTCAGCGCGCTGAATTTCCGGTACTCGGAGGTGGGGGAGTTCGTGGACTTCTTTGGCGGCTTTGCCGTGTTTCGCGATCGGTATGTGGCGGACGGGACGGCGGTGGGCGGAGTCGTTCTTGGAGGCCTGCGCATGCCGCTCGGTGGTGACATCTACGCGTTGAACACGGAA
>Ga0222713_10001560_pt1 | contig 25528 bp, 41 predicted proteins | sample C33_649DmetaG_FD_165061 | JGI IMG/M metagenome (GOLD analysis project Ga0222713, IMG submission 165061) | Estuarine water microbial communities from San Francisco Bay, California, United States - C33_649D | ecosystem: Environmental > Aquatic > Marine > Unclassified | place: USA: California... | reverse complement strand
TGGTGGGCCAAGCAGTGCGAGAATGTAAAAAAGAAGTCATTCTATCCAACCGACGATGATGTTATCTTTGAAGATGGCTATGAGATGTTGCGTAACTATGTAAAACAATTCAATGATAACAAATCTTGGGTATGGGCAAGAGGCAATCTAGACCAGTTGGTCATGGATGACATTGAAGAACAACTGGGTATCGATCCTGTCTTTCCATACGCTCGGTGGCGTGATGTAAGAACTGCTATTGATATCTTCTATAACACCGAAAAGGGATATGTGGATGTGTACTATCCTGATTTTAATTTTAGCTTAAATATAACAAAACATGACCCGGTGGATGACTGTCTGGCAGATGCCATGCAACTTCTGTATGGTGTTGTAAAGATGCAACAGTAGCATGGCATGGTTGCCACCAGAAACCAGCTATGCTATAATAATATCTCTGGTGAATATTTACTTTAAACTTGATGAGGAACTTTGAAATGAGCAAACATACTGGTAAAATCAATCGTCACGAGAAAATCGCTTGCGTCCTTCTGTCTGGCAAACCTGTATCACCCGAACAAATTCGTGAGTGTTTTAAAGGGTCTGACCAAGAAAATGTCCTGTATCGTCTATCGACCAACATCTATAACATTCGAAAAGATGGTGGTGTCGTGAGAGTGCATAAAGACGGGCGTAAAGTCACCGGCTATCAACTGATGAACCCAGACGAATTCAGCCCAGAAGGGCGTTATATTGGCAAACAGGTCAAACCTGTCACTCCCGTTTCACCTGTTCAGCCTACACCCAAGCGTGATGAAGTTGGCGAAACTGTAGCAGCATAATCAAATAGTGCCTATATAGGGAGGTTACACCTCCCTCTTTTTTATTGGAGTTATTATGAATCGTTTTAATCTTGATACCGTTTTTACACTCAATGTCCGTCGTGTCGACAAAGGTTATATCTCTAACCTAATCACTCTCGAAGTCGACAACAAAATCGAAAAACAAATTCAAAACATGTCGAGCTATAATGATGCTGCAAGCGTTTTGAATAAATTCAAGTTGAAAAAAACGTAAGATGGAAAATTATAAGAAAGAAGCAGAAAGGTTTCTGAAGATTGTGGAGTTTGCAAAACAGCAAAATCTAAGTGTACCTTTTATTGCAACAGTAATGGAAAAAGTGGAACAGGGCAAAAAGTTTGATGTTGCCGTCAAAGAATCTTTGAACGAATGGGACCTGTGAAAAATAATCCTGAAAATCTAATATCTGCGCTTTGCATACTATTAAAGTCGGATTATTTTATCGAAAAGGAAAAAGATCCCGGTGGCTATTCCTTTCCCTATGTCGAAGGTACAACCAAAGAAGAAAGGAAACACATTCAAGAAATAGCAAATGATTTTTACCAACAACACATAAAGAATTACTTGACAGCAGCATATCTAAACGGCTACAATAGAGGTGTTGTAGAATGTCGCACCAAAATTAATGAACTATTTGAAGAGGTGATTGATGGCTAGTCTCAAAGAATTTTCTTTCTACCTTGAAGCATGGAAGTATTGCATGATGCGTAACTACAACCTTGACCGTATTAAAAGGTTAGATTGGAAAACCTGGATTGTTGAAGAATAATGATTCCAAATTTTCGAATTGATAGACTTAAAATATCTTTCGATGGAAAATATAAAGACCTTATTCGTATTAAGAGGTCTAGGAAGATAATCGCTAAAGTTAGAAATCGTAGAATAATGAAAAAAACAGTCGTGAGGTATGATGCTATGAATAAAGTTGATTCCGATATTTTCCTTGGTGCAACCGATCTTACCGATATGCTTACTTGCAAGCTCATATCGGATCGTGTATCGAAAAATATGGAGAGCCTGCATGAAATTGTGGATGTTCATGCAACTAAAAATAATTGGAAAAAGTTTATCGCAAGTTTGATTGAAGATAATACATCGGACGTATTACGTCGTGTTGAAGTTTCCGAATCAAGAGGTTTTATTTTCGAAGACAATAGTCTATCGTTTCTAGAATACAATGTTCACTCAACACACGTTTCGATTGAACTTGTAGGAGATTTCGACTTTATTCAAAAGTATAAAGAAAAAGTTCTAAACAGCTTTGATGCCATATCGAATGGTGTAGAATGGGTTTATAGCCCTGACGGGCAATCAATTGAAATTCCTCTGCGCCCCGATCGTATGCCTATCAAAGAGATGTATCCTTTTCTACAGGATCAATCTCTTGAAGAATACTATGAATCCTTCATGAATTCTTCAGCATCGATCCTACTGCTGATTGGACCGCCTGGAACAGGCAAAACAACTTTCATTCGTGGGCTTCTACAACACTGCAAGGCATCCGCTCTGGTCTCTTATGATGCAAATATTCTTGAAAAGGATTATGTCTTTGCATCGTTTATCGAGGGTGATAAATCAGTATTCGTACTTGAAGATGCTGATATGTTTTTGAAGCCTCGTGAAGATGGTAATACGATGATGCACAAGTTTCTGAATGTTGGTGATGGGCTTGTTACAACACGTAACAAAAAGCTTGTGTTCTCGACCAATCTAAACTCAATCAAAGAGATTGATCCTGCCCTTGTTCGCCCTGGGCGTTGCTATGACATTCTGACATTCCGTGAGCTTACACTGGACGAAGCTAAGTTGCTTGCAAACAAGTCTGGTGTCAAACTCAAAGGCGACAAAGAAAAATGGAGCATTGCAGACGTATTTTTTGAACAGAATACCAATAGTGTTAAACCTGTTACTAGAAAGATGGGGTTTGTATGAGATATGAATTTTCCGATCCTTTTCACCAGTATTCATATTATTTGACGGTAGAACCCATTCGTGATATTAAGAAGGTCACGCTTGAGGTTCGTACATTGAACGCAAACTTTCCCGATTGTCATAGCACCAAAGTTGAATTGTTCATGAAGCCTACCGAATGGGACCGCTTTAAGAAGTATATCAATACGTTGTAAAAAAACAACACTCGGTGGTTGCCAAAGAGGCAAGTTTGTGCTATAATAATGATATACTGTGAGAAAAGGATTTTATTATGAATGCTGCATACCATCGGTCTCTAGTCTGTGAAGAATTGTGCGAAACTCTCATGTGGGGTAATCTGGTACACAAATTTGATGAGTTTAGAACCAAAGAAAAAGACAAAAAAGGTGTGCAGCACTACAAACTGACCATGAAAAACGGGCAAGTTTTGGTGTACAGCCCTAAGTCTATTTTTATCGACGGTACTAAATTTACATCTTTGTCCTCGGCTAAGGCATACTTGCAAAAAACTTATGTTTTTTGACTATACCTTTTCTTCGCAGAATAAGATGCCGCATGAGTTTTGCAACAAAATCGTTTGATTGAAGAATTGATGTATTTTCCGCAACCTGGGTATATACAATATAGATAAATTTGCTTTTTTTGATATGGGCGTTTTGCTTTATTGTGTTTATTAGCATTTATCTGATTTTCGCATTTGGTCTCTTTGATCAATTGCGTTTCATACTCAAAAGCACTCTTTCTATCTGGAAATTCTTTTATGATTTCAAAGTCAAATTTATCAAAATTGTTTTTGACATATTCATTTGAGGTGAAATAGTGAATGCCCAAATCGTCCTTTGCTGGAACCTTGTTTTTAAAACGATAACCTATGTAAAATCTACCTGTTTCTCTTTCGGTACAACGGTAAACATAAGGTAATACTAAAGAATTGTCGTTATAGATAGTCAGGCTGGCACTCCTTGTTTTCTGTTCAGTGTTAGAGTGGGTGCAGACGGCAATCTGGCGACCCACAGTTATTTATAGTCAAAAAGTTTTGCGTTTGCAGCATAAATTTTACTAAATATTAGAGTTACTACTAATTTTAAGGAGAATATTATGTTTGCAGCCGACCGCTTTATTGACACCGTTCAAGACTCAAAGAAGTATTTTGTCACCACGTTTATTACTGATGAGAACTTGAAAGCGCCTCTTTTCTCTTTTATTGAGGCACAGAGAGCTTTCACGAAACAAATTGTAAAAACTGGTAATGATGTTATGTCTGTTTTCACTGACACATTATTGAAGTCAAAAACAAAATAATGTTACCATCTTTACTTTACAAATTTGTACTTAGCAAATTACAAGAAAAACATGGTTCATCTATGCAGAAGTACATTGAGTCCAAAAGACCCAAAACACACTCTGACGTAGAGAGATTGGAAACTCAATACCAAAGAACTATAGGGAACAAACAATGGCCATAATCAAAAAAATCTGGGCTTTTCTGTGTGATATGTCCGATGACATTTATGAATACCGTAACAATACATACAACCGTGGGTGGTACTAAATAATATAGTCTTTAACTTTTGGCTTTTGTTATGAACAACATTGAATTATACTTTGAGCTGGAAAAAATAGAAAGAGAACTGGAAAAACGCCGAAGAATTAAGGTATTTGCCTTTACTTCGGCGTTTTTATTTGTTATACTACTAGTGTTATATTTTTTATTTACATGATTTTTAAAAAGAGGTAATTATGACAATGTTTGTCGAAGTAAATTCACTTGCACCTAAAAAATGCAAAATCATTATCAATCTTGATAATGTCATTGAGATTGCGCCATTGGTAGCCGGAGGTTGTGTTCTGTATTTCTCAACACTTGAGGCTGGGTCACCACGAACTATCACAATCACAGATGACTATTCAAACTTTCAACAGTTTGTGCTTCAAACAGTGAAAGCGGAGGATATCGCAAAGAAGTTTCCTAAGCCTATTAAGAAAGAAGATACTAATATTAAAGCTCCACTTTCAGGTGGTGTTGAATTGAATATTCCTTCATTTGGAGACAAATAATGAAAAAACAATTTACATTTAAACTGGTTCGAGACGATAATGTCACTATCGAAATGAATCTTGAAACTCTTGAGCTTCGTAGAGTTGTTCAAAACTTTCAGGACTTTCTTAACGCATGTGGTTTTAATATTGGTAACGAAGTTGAACTTACATTTGCCCCAACAATTAAACTTGATGGCGTATCATTGGAACCACTTGAAAAACATAAGATTATGAGTAATCAAATTGTTCATCCAACTATTCCCGCAGAAGGATTTCAAGCCCGTTCGCTATGAAAATAAAAGTTTTTATTGTTACATGGCAAGATGAAAAAGCTCTAAGCAATAATCTTGCATCTTTGTTCCAAGTGTTCAATAGACCACTTGTTGATATTGACTTGCATGTTAACATTATCAATAATCATACAAACTTTAAAATCGATCCGGTTTTTGAACAACATGTGAATGTAATTCACAATCGAGGCACGCCAGACTTTGCAACTGCCATGTTAGCCCGCATGTGGAATACAGCAATTATTCATGGCTTTAAAAGTTTAACAAACCCTGATGCAGACATTGTTGTTACAGCACAAGATGATACGGTATGGAATTTCGATTGGATTTTTCAACTTTTGAAAATACATAAGAACTTTGACTTTTATGCTGATGATGCAGGTGATATGGTCTGTTCATATACACCAGAAGCAGTGAAACGCATTGGGCTTTGGGATGAAAGATTTCACTATGGTTTTGGTGAAGGTGATTATTTTCTAAGAGCTATTAAATATCTACCAGAACGATCATCAATCAACGATTATGCTCATGGTAGAGTTTGGAATCCCACTCTACATTTGGCAAAAAGACCACAACCAGATAATTCTCGTTGTGATGAACAAAACCGTTCACATAATTATAGAGGGCTGTCGTGGAAAGTCTGGGAATACAAATGGAAAACTTATGATTTGGAAGCTCGTTGGCCGGATAATATTCAAGAAATAGTCGATAATATCTTGCCAGTACCCCATCATGTGTTGTATCCTTATTTTGAAATGAACATCGAAAACCTCAAAGAAAAGGGCTATATCGTACCGTGAACATTTTCTATCTACATCATGATCCACAAATTTGCGCTGAAATGCATAACGATAAGCATACCATAAAAATGATTATCGAATATTCCCAACTTATGTCCACTGCACACCGTTTACTTGATGGCGTACCGTATCTTGATAAGACTGCCAACGGGCGCTCCATCAAACGGTGGCGGCTTGAAGGTGAGAATGATACGATTATGATGAAGGCGTCTCATATCAATCATCCTTCAGCCGTATGGACTCGTTCCAATCGTGAAAACTATATCTGGCTATACCAGATGTGGTTTTATTTGTGTAAAGAATACACTTATCGTTATGGTAAAATTCATGCTGTAGAGAAAAGAATGTCTGAAGCATTGTATTTGCCACCGATTAATATTGTGAGCAGTGAGTTTTACGGTCCTACGCCGGCAATGCCTGATGATGTAAAAGTGCCAGGTGATTCTCTAGCATCTTATCGTAACTATTACAATCGCAACAAAACACATCTTGCATCTTGGAAAAACCGACCGGTTCCTGAATGGTATGGAGTAAAGTATGAGAGATAAAAATACTGTAATGGCAATTCTTCAGGAAGAATGCGCTGAAGTTGTACAAGCTGTTTCAAAAGTTTATCGTTTCGGGCTTGATAATTCTTGGAATGGAATTACAAATAAACAAGCATTGATTACCGAAATCGGGGATGTTTTGGCACTTATTGACATTCTTATTAATGAGACTGACATAAATATTTCTGAAGATGAAATAGTAAATGCAGTTCAAGCAAAACGAGAAAAACTTAAAATCTTTTTACCTGAGACATTATGATACTTGATAATTTTTTCCCTTCAGTGGTTGCACGAGAAGATCATTTTAATTGGTCGGATAAAATGTTACCGATTGTCAAAAGATTTTTTGAAACACAACCATCAAATCCCGATTTTTATTATAATGGGCGAACAACACATGGCACAGGGTTGGATCTTACTAAAAATCCTGAATTCAAACCATTCACCGAATTTATTATCTCAAAAGGTATAGAATTTTTAGAAATACAAGGATTTGATCCGACACCCATCAAATTGAATCCATATTTCTTCCTGAATTCTTTTTTGAAGGGTAGTAATCACCCAAAACACCTACATTCACAGTGTACGATATCAGGTATTTTTTATCTACAGACACCCCCAGGATCTTCCAAGATTCGTTTTATGCCGAATCAACCATTTAGAGACTTCTTTGATTATTTCTTTCATGTCAAAGATCCCAATAATTGGTATGCAATGTCTCATTTCGATTACACACCGTACCCTGGGTTTCTTCTTATGTGGCCTGGTTGGTTGTATCATGAAGTTGCACCAAACGAATCTGATGAACCTAGAATTTCAATCGTATTTAATTTATAAAAATGCCCACATATCAATTTATCAATACAGAAACAAACGAAATCGAAGAATATACGTTTAGCTATAAGAAGTTGGACGAATTCAAAGAATTAAATCCTCATCTACAGACTTATCATTCTGTTGATAGTCTACCAGTTTTCGGTGATGGTATGCGTATGAATGTTCCAAGCGCAGGGCAGCCAGACGCAAGATTTGAAAGGGAGATAATCGGGCGTATTAGAGAAAAAGTGCCAGGAAATACTCTAGCTCGAACTCATAAAACAAAAATGCCAAGAGAGTGGTAACAAAAATGAGGAGAATCTATGGCAACGGGAAAAAAGAAATCAGCCGCTGCACAGGCACAGTCGCAGCATTTTGGGCTTCGCACAGTTGAGCCTCTAACAGAAAATCAGAAAAGAACATTTGAAGAATATGACAAAGGGCACAATCTAATACTTTCAGGTTCAGCAGGCACAGGTAAATCGTTTCTTGCGCTATATCTCTCACTGAAAGATTTACTTGCACCAAGTTCTTATTATGAACGTGTTATTATCATTCGTTCAGCGGTACCGTCTAGGGATCTAGGATTCGTGCCAGGAACTCTTGAGGAGAAATCTAAGATATATCAAGAGCCCTACATGAATATTGTGAATGAACTTATTGGGCGTGGGGATGCATGGCATTTTCTGTTCAATAAAGAAATCATTCAGTTTCAAACAACAAGCTTTCTGAGAGGCTTGACATTTAGAAATTGTATTATTATATTTGATGAGTTTCAATCTGCAACCTTTCACGAAATCGATACAGTTCTAACACGAATTGGCGAAAATTGTCGCTTCATTTTATGTGGTGATTATAACCAAAACGATTTGAATCTAAAAAAAGAGAAATCTGGTTTTGAAGATTCAATTAAGATTTTAGAAAAGATTGAATATATGTCTCACATCAGATTCGGGCTGGAAGACATTGTTCGATCCGGCTTTGTTAAATCATATCTCATTCAAAAAGAAAAGCTTAAATTATAATGTATATACATTGCCCACCGAAAGCCCTAGAGAAATTAGTATCTGAAACCTTTTCTGATGGGCGAAGATACTATATTTCTCCCGGTGGCAAAAAACTAGCATCGGTGACAACTGTTATAGGCGCCAAGAAAAAAGCTATAATCAATGAATGGAGAAATAGGGTTGGGCATGAAGAAGCCAACCGAATCTCAAATGCTGCATCTAAAAGAGGCACAAGACTGCATACATTGGTAGAAAAACACCTTATGAATGAGAAGGTGTCATTACTTTCGGAAATGCCCGATAGTGCAGCCATGTATGCATCTTTAAAAGATCAACTGAAACATATCAACAATATACACTATCAAGAACAGTCACTATGGTCTGAAAAAATTGGTATGGCAGGTACAGTTGATTGTATTGCAGAATGGAAAGGTGTGCTGTCGGTAATCGACTTTAAAACCTCTTCCAAGATTAAAAAAGAAGAAGATATACAAGATTATTTTGCACAATGTACAGCATATTCTTTGATGTATGAAGAATTAACTGGCGTCCCGGTGGATCAAATCGTCATTCTGATGGCGGTAGAAGCAGAAAAACCTCTTGTTTTTGTTCAAAAAACGCAGGATCACATTGGTAATTTAGCAGAACACATCGATTTTTACCATAAAAACCTACCCAACTCTAAATAGGAATTACTCTCTTATTTAGATGAATAAATACATATAAACTAATTAGGTATTAGAAAATATGCCCGCAACGTCAAACACGACAGGTATTTTATATTCCGACGGAACTTTTGAATCTTCATTGAAAAGCCAGGTGAAGGCCATATTCGGTTATGGTGATAGTCTTGGCAATGTATCAATTACAAATCTTGTTAATATCTTTGGAAAAGTTTCCACTGATGTAACAGGAGTTGGAACAGCTAGGTCTCGTTTAGCAGCAGCAGGTTACGGCGGTGACAAAGCTATATTTGGATACGGATACACCTCAACACAAGTTTCAATGACCAATCTTGTATCATATCTTGGAGTCGTTGCTACAGATACAACAGGCGTTGGAACTGCTAGGCAATATTTGGCCGCAGCAGGATATGGTGGAGATAAAGCTATATTTGGTTATGGTAGATCAGGAACAGACGTTTCAGTGACGAATCTTGTGTCAAATACCGGCGTTGTTAATACAGACACTACGGGTGTTGGTACAGTCAGATACTATTTGGCCGCAGCAGGATATGGTGGAGATAAAGCTATATTTGGTTATGGAAGAAATAATTCATTCGTAGAATATAATTTAACAAATTTAGTATCAAATGCAGGTGTTGTTGCTACTGATGTTACAGGTGTTGGAACTGCCAGATGGGGTCTTGCAGCAGCAGGATATGGTGGCGATAAAGCTATATTTGGTTATGGATTCACTTTTGCAACAAACAGTTTAAGTGTGACCAATTTAGTGTCAAACAGTGGAGTTGTTGCTACGGACACTACAGGTGTTGGCACTTCTAGGTCCTATCTAGCCGCAGCAGGATATGGTGGCGATAAAGCTATATTTGGTTATGGAAGTATTAATGGAACATTAACTGCTATCACTAATTTGGTTTCAAATCTTGGTGTTGTTGCAACAAATACAACTGGCGTTGGTACGGTTCGTTTAGACCTTGCAGCAGCAAGTTATTTTTCATAAAAAGACAAAAAATGCCCACAATATTAAAAAATACAAGCTTTGCTTTTAATGATACAACAGAAATAACTACTGCTCGCACAGGAATTAGAGCAATATTTGGATATGGCCAACTCAGCGTCAGCAGTTTGTCTATGACCAATCTTGTTAGTAATTTTGGAAATGTTGCCACTGATACCACGGGTGTCGGTACAGCTAGAAGAAATTTAGCGGCGGCAGGATATGGTGGTGATAAAGCTATATTTGGTTATGGTAAAACTACCTCATTAACCAATCTTGTATCAAATCTAGGCGTCGTTTCAACCGATACCACCGGTGTCGGTACAGCTAGAGAACTTTTGGCGGCAGCAGGATATGGTGGCGATAAAGCTATATTTGGATATGGATATACGTCTGTTCAGGTTTCTATGACAAACCTTGTATCAAATGCTGGTGTTGTTGCAACCGATACCACCGGTGTCGGTACAGCTAGAGAATCTTTGGCGGCAGCAGGATATGGTGGCGATAAAGCTATATTTGGATATGGTTACACTGGTTCTTCAGTTTCCTCATTAACCAATCTTGTATCAAATCTAGGCGTCGTTTCAACCGATACCACCGGTGTCGGTACAGCTAGACGATTATTAGCCGCAGCAGGATATGGTGGCGATAAAGCTATATTTGGTTATGGTTTGGCCGCCGGTCTGGTAAGTGTTTCTATGACTAATCTTGTTTCCAATGCCGGTGTTGTTGCAACCGATACCACTGGAGTAGGAGTTGAAAGGTATAGTTTAGCCGCAGCAGGGTATGGTGGCGATAAAGCTATATTCGGATATGGAGATATATCAATTGGCTATACTTCAACGACTAACCTAGTTTCAAATTTGGGAGTCGTTGCTACAAATAGAACAGGTGTTGGTACAATCAGATCATCATTAGCAGCAGCAAGTTTTAGTGGTTAAAAAAAGAGAACATTAAATGCCAACAACATTAACTACTTCAGGATTACAATTTAACGATGGTACAGTGAGAACATCTGCACGTGTTTCACAGAGAGCTATTTTTGGATATGGTCTCAATTCTGCTACCCTTTATTCTACGACTAATATTGTTTCGTCTACCGGAGTTCTCGGAACAGATATAAGTGGAGTAGGTACTACCAGATATGCATTAGCCGCAGCAGGATATGGTGGTGATAGGGCCATATTTGGATTTGGGTTCACTAGTTCAAGTCGGACATCAATTACGAATCTTGTTTCCAACCTTGGTGTTGTTGCTACGGACACCTCTGGTGTTGTTGATGCTATTGAAAGATCAGGGTTAGCCGCAGCAGGATATGGTGGTGATAAAGCTATATTTGGATATGGATATACGGGAGCTTCATATGCATCGTTAACAAATCTTGTTTCCAACCTTGGTGTTGTTGCTGCTTATACGACTGGTGTTGGTACTGCTAGAATGGATTTGGCAGCAGCAGGATATGGTGGTGATAAAGCTATATTTGGATATGGTAGTAATGGTTCTGGTAATTTATCTATGACCAATCTAGTTTCTAATTCTGGTGTCGTTGCAACTGACACAACAGGTGTTGGAACTGCTAGAAAGGAATTGGCAGCAGCAGGATATGGTGGTGATAAAGCTATATTTGGATATGGAAGAACTACTACAGCAGTGTCCATGACTAATCTTGTCTCTAATACTGGTGTGGTTCAAACAGATACGACTGGTGTAGGTACTACCAGATATGGATTAGCCGCAGCAGGATATGGTGGTGATAAAGCTATATTCGGATTTGGGCTTGCAATACCAAATAATACATATACTAATTTAGTTTCCAACACTGGTGTTGTTGCAACAGATAATAGTAATGTTGGAACATTTAGATACTATCTAGCCGCAGCAAGTTACGGTTCATAAATATTTTTTTGTTTTTAGGAGATTCTTTAAAATGGCAGCAAAATTGAATTCTGAGTTTAATTATCGTTATCAGGTGATGGGCGATACAGTATGGGAAAAAATTAAACATCTTCAAAATTTTTTAGTTGGGCGTAAACGTGCAGCAGCACTTGAGCAAGTTTCTGAACTAAAGTATCAAGCTAAGTTGGCTGAATTGCAACATTTAAAAAATAATAATGGGCTTCCACATTTAATTTTAAACCTTCAAGCTGAAATTATTGAAATTGAATCTGTTCAAGAAGATCAAAGACAAAACTTTGAATTGAATAAACAAGAAATTAAAATTCTTGAAAAACTTTTGGATGAACTTTTTGTTTTGGCAGAACCAACCAGATTAAAACATGCTGATGGAACACCTTACACTGATGAGGAAATGTTTGAAGCAAACGCAGCAAATGAATTTACTGTTATGATCGGTAAAGAAATACAAGCAGAAATTATTGCAAACGGAAGGCCTTCACCTGCAAAATTAAAAAATGCAATGTCAAACCCATATACGTTTGCAGCTTTACAGCAAATTGGATTAATTCCAAAAGAAGCAATGTTACTTGAGGGTAATGTGGATCCTCTTCGTATTGAATTGCGGCCTGCGCCATCAACTGTGCAATTAGAAAACAACCAAGTTAAAGTAGGTATTTTGGAGGAAAAATAATGTTTTACCTTTGTTCAGTAGAATCAAAAGATATGCAAACGGTTTTTGGAAGGCTAAGCTCTATTGAATCGGAAAATAGGGCACCAAAATATAACGATCTTGAAGTCATTATGATTGGACAAAAACCAGATTGCTCTGGCTTTCTTTTGTTATCCAATAACGTTGTAACAGAATTTACTAAACAAAATTCTGTTCCAGAAGGTTATGATTTTATTTTCCGACAAAGTTGGGGTTTAAGAATTACAGAAGAAATAATTCATCGTGTTATTGATACGTTAAGAGCAGAGTCATATCCGCCAATGGCAGATTATTTGGATGCCATTGTGAAAGGTGATGAAGAACAAAGGCAAAAATATTTAGACGATTGTTTAGCCGTTAAAGCAAAATATCCAAAATTTACCTGGTCTTAGTATTGACAAATTTCTAAAATGATGTATAATACAAGGAATGAAAATGAAAACATTAGTTGCGGCATCCATATTTCTTCCAATGATGGCATTGTCGCAAACAAATGTTCCATCAACAGCATTTACATATCCTTTGAGTGTTCTATGTGATAGAACCTCTAAAGTGATGAAGGTCATGGAGGAATATAAAGAGAGACAGTCTTTTATTGCAACGGAAGAAAATGGTTCAATAATTTCGTTGTGGAAAAATGAAGACACTGGTTCATATACTCTATTTAAAACTACAAAAAGTGGTGACATTTCTTGTATACTGAGTATTGGATATGAACCTAAAAAGTTATGATCGTATGAAGTAGATCGAAAGGTGTTCTGGACGGCGGTTCGATTCCGCCCAGGTCCACCAGAAGCATACTATAGAAATACATGAGCAGATTTCTAACTACCGCTGGTTACGCTAATCGTAAGTGAGTGTGGGTAGTATGCTTCTGATGGGCCTGACCAGGTTTCGACAGGGCAATAAGTAGAGACATGGACGATCCGGCAATGTGAAAGCCGTTAGGGTTGGGACTTCCCGGCCGAAGAAGCAAACGAAGTAAACGCAAGCAATGATGAGCGTTTTGCCCTAGCAGCTTAAACTAGGACGGAGTTTTGTCAGTTGAACTTGGCAACAGAATCAACTGACATTTTACACACACTCACACACATTAAAGGAGATTAACATGAGTGATCCATACCATTTGAGACTTGAACTTTTGAAAATGGCTAGAGAGATGTTGGAACAAGATTATTTTGGTGAACGTGAAAAGATTTCGAGTGATTGGACTATCAAAGTTCAGACCGCCGAAAGGGCAGGGCAGACACCACCAGAACACCCTGGATTCCCAGAATATCCCAATTCTACTGCGATTATTGCAAAAGCTAAAGAACTGAATAAGTTTATCAGCGAAAGGTAATAAATCGTAAAAGGTTTTAATTGGATTTCCTTTTAAAAAAATCCTTCTTTCTTAGAAAAAGGAGATTTATAATGAAGAAAGTTGTTTTTAGTGTTTTGATGGCTTCCGCATTTGCAGCACAAGCAGCAGACGTTGGGCTATCAGTAGGTACAGACAGGAAATTTAACAAGGATTTGACAGTTCTTTCTGTTGGAACCGATGTTATGGGTTTGAAAGCTTCTGTTGATGTTGGGCGAGTTCAAGATACTTATCACAGTGTTGGTGTAAGTGTAGGAAAATCTCTCAATGTTTTCGGGCTTGGTGTTCTTCCTTATACTTCACTCAGTTATATCAAAGCTGATTCTACCAAACTTGAAGATGGTGGTGTTGGTTCTGCTGGGCTTGAAGTTTCTTATGCTCTTAGTAAAAGTGTCTCTGTTACTGCCGATTATAGCTATCGTTGGGATCTCAAAAAGAGTACCAGTTACGAGGGCTCTCTTGTGACTTTCGGGCTTAAAAGCACCTTCTAAAGTCAAAAAGGTTTCGGTGGGTTTCCTCGATAACCCACTCTTCCCCAAAGGAGAGAATCAATGATGCATTTTATGAAACTGGTTTTCATAGGCATTCTTGGTTACTTTTTCACACAACATTTTAATTTCTTAGTTGAGAAAAAGTTTGAAGAGGTAAGAGAAGGTCGCCATCCCGAGTTTGTAACGATGGCACAACGTGAAAAAGAACTAGACTGTCTAGCGAAAAACATTTATTATGAAGCAGGAACAGAACCTTTTGAAGGAAAGGTTGCCGTTGCACAAGTTACAATTAACAGAACAAAGTCAGGAAAATTTCCAAAAGATATCTGTGCAGTTGTGTACGAAAGAAATTTAGTGTACAATAATCTAATCTGTCAATTTAGCTGGTACTGCGATGCTCAAGCAAAAGTCAAACCAATACATGCTGCAACCTATAAGGAATCCGAGGCTGTGGCTAAAAAGGTACTTCTCGAAGGATTCAAACTCGACATTATCAAAGAGGACACACTTTACTATCATGCAGACTACATCAACCCCCGATGGAAAAAACAGCGAGTCGCCAAAATTGGAAAACACATCTTCTACAAAGGTTGATTGGTTGACGAAATTCTCCAATCTAAAGGACTCAATTCGAAACTTTTTGCAACACAAGCTTAAACCAAGCACAGCCGAATCTATTGGATGGCTAGGGCTGATTCTGTTACTTGCATCTTTGATTCCTACATTCTTGGCTGTCATGGCAGGGATTACTGATAAGATGCCTCCAATTGACTTGGTACTTTTTATGTGGGCAGCTCTGGTTACTTTCTTTCTACGTGCAGCAATATTGAAAGACACTGTAGTCATTCTGACGATTGGTGTCGGATTTATTGTCAATGCCGTATTCATGGCACTCATACTGTTTAAATGAGGATTATATGCCAACAAAAGAAGAACAAAGAAAGTTTTCTGAACTCATACAGAACCTAGTTGAAAGTAAGAAACTCAGTTACATGGAAGCCGTTGTTCATCACTGCGAAGCCACAGGTTTTGAAGTTGAACTAGCGGCTTCTCTTTTGACTGCACCAATCAAATCTAAAATTGGTGACGAAGCACAATCTCTCAACATGATGAAGAAAGTTAACAAATTGCCGATATGAATGAAATTGGTGGCTATGAAGCATTTACAACATATCATGCTTTAAAGTTACACTTTACTGGTAAGTATGATTATGTGAAATACAATGGTAAAACAAACACAACAAAAGACCAATTTATGAATAGAAAGGACAAATATAGTTTCTATAAGTTGTCCAGAAAATATAATAGAGAAGAACTAATTGGATTTTTTGTTGCCAATTTTTTATACAATTCTGCTACTTGGGTGGGGGATCTCTTACAAGATGATGCAGATCAACTTTATAAGAAATGGTTAAAAACACAACAGTCTTTAACATACGTTTTTAAACAAGATATAGATCGTATGTTTGATTTGGTAGAAATACCGGAAGAAATGTTAAAGGTGGTTGACGGGCAATATCCTTTGCTGTATAATGAACATCTACAGGGAAAAATATCAATTGAAACAATCATTATATTAAATGATATCTTGAATTTCTTTCCAATGTGGAAAAGAAAAATTTCAGATGATATTGTTTTCCCTGGCTTTTTAACTCGATGTGAAAAATATAAACCATTTTTAAACTACGATAAAGTTAAGTTCAAAGAAATACTTAAAGGAAAAATATGTCAACCAGCATAACTAAAATCTATGTTGATATGGATGGTGTGATTGCAAACTTTGAAAAAAGATTCAAAGAAGTCACAGGCAAACTGCCATCAGATTATCGTACAGAGAAAGGTTTCGGTACTAACTTTCAGAAAATTGTAGATGCAGGGCACTTTGCAACACTAGAGAAAATGCCTGGGTTTGATATTTTAGTACCATTTCTCGAATCTTTAGAGATTCAAAAATGTATTCTCTCATCAACTGCTCGACCAGAGATCAACGTTCAAGTTTCAGTACAAAAAATGCAATGGCTGGTTAAGGTCGCTGATATTCACTGGCCTAAAATCTTTGTACCAGGAAAACATCTGAAGCAGCAGTATGCAACCCCCAATTCTATCTTAATCGATGATACACCAATTGTTATCGAAGAATGGAATGCAGCGGGAGGTGTTGGTATTCTACACACTGATGCCAATATTACCGTTGAAACACTGAAGAAGTATCTTGATTTGAACTAAATAATCATATATCATGATGTTTTGGACAAATCGCAATACAACACACAACGTTTATACAAAGGAAAATACGATGTCATCATTCGCAAATCTCAAACGAAGCTCCGGTAATCTGGAGAAACTCGCCAAAGCAATCGAACAACTTAGTTCGTCAGAGCAAACAACCAAAGAAGATAAATTTTGGAAACCTGAAGTAGATAAAGCAGGTAATGGCTATGCTGTTATTCGTTTTTTACCTCAGCCTGAAGTTGATGGTGAGGACGGGCTTCCTTGGGTTAAAATCTTTAATCATGGGTTTCAGGGTCCCGGTGGTTGGTATATCGAAAACTCGTTGACCACGATTGGGCAAAAAGACCCTGTTTCCGAATACAATTCGCAACTATGGAATTCTGGTGTTGAAGCAAACAAAGAAATCGCTCGTAAGCAAAAGCGCCGACTCTCTTATATCTCTAACATCTACGTTGTGGAAGATCCAAAAAATCCAGAAAACGAAGGCAAAGTCTTCCTGTACAAATACGGAAAGAAAATCTTCGACAAGATTAATGAGTCGATGAATCCACAATTTGAAGATGAAAAGGCTATTAATCCTTTTGATATGTGGAAAGGTGCAAACTTCAAACTGAAAATTCGTAAAGTTGAAGGTTATCAAAATTATGATAAGTCAGAGTTTGAAGCACCTTCCGTTCTTGGTGATTTTGATGATGATAAGCTTGAATCAATCTGGAAATATGAGCATTCTCTAAGAGAGTTTCTTGCGCCAGAAAACTTCAAGTCTTATGATGAGCTTAAAGCTAAGATGGACAAAGTTCTTGGTGTTGATGGTTCACCGCCAGTTCCAAAAACAACTGTTGAGCAAGCAAAAGCTGCACCTAAAAAGCCTGCACCAGTTGATGTAGAAATTGGTGAAGAGGACGATGATCTAGCATACTTCTCAAAATTGGCTGAAGAATAAAGAAAGGGGCGAAAGCCCCTTTTTTATTGCCCTACAATTACTCTACCTGTTACAACGTGTCTCAACATTTGTTCCTTGTTTCTAACACTTGCGCTGACAGGTTGTGGTTTATCCGGCAGATTTACTGGATTTGATGAACGATTAACAATATTTGTATCAGGTAGAGACATCATCAGAGAAGCCTCGTTGTAGTCTATAAGAGGCGTTTGCTCTATTTGTCTCGGTGGTATTGGAGTTACAGTAGGTGGAGTTGGTATGTTTGGATCATATTCTCCTAAAGATTTAGGCAGTTCACCTCCCGCTTGATAAGCAGATTTCATTTTTTTCCAATTCGTAGGAGGTTCAAAAGTACCTGATAAATCTCTTCGAACCCCCATTTCATCATAATAGGGCGCTATCGATTGTTCCCACCAATTTTCTCTCCCTGGTTTAGCTTTTAAATATTCTTCTTTAGTTATACCATATAATGGTGCCATATCTTCAATCGGGTTTCTTTTGATAAATTTCGATATATCAATTTCTTTTTCCGCCAATATTTTTCTAATTTTATCAAGACCACCCATGCTTCTTATTTCTTTATCGAGTTCAGAAGAATCCTCACCGCTTTCAACACGGCTCATTATACTTTGAGCCCTTTGTTTTCCATTTTTTACAATGTTCATTAAAAAATCTTGACCACCAGATTTTCTTATCATTTCAGGTGTGCCATTTTCCAATAAATTGGCGGCCTCTTGTGGAGAAAGAGACTTCATATCAGGAGTTATATCAACGATATATTTCAATAAGGCATATGCGAGAGCAGCAGGACCACCGAATCTTAGTAAAAATCTAAACAATCCTCCTGTTATAAATTTAAAAAAAGGACCTTTAAAGAATTTTTTTAGTGAGCCTAACCATTTCAAACCGGACAATAATTTTCCTATTAGATTCGTAATTATTTTTCTCATACCGGTCAAAAGAGTACCTATCAGCGATGCTATACCACCCATCAGCTTACTCAGCAGGGCAACGACACCTTTGAAAACAGATGATATAATTGCTTTCATAGCATCTATTACGCCACCTATTGCACTTTTGATCGAGCTTAGTAGCTTACTGATTAAACTTTCAGTTTCAGGTTGTTGTTTTGGAGTAGGACCAACGCCAGACGTAACTGATACATATTGTTGAAGTACAGCCAAAAATCTATCATGCCTTCTCTGTTCTTCGTTTTCTTTTTCCTCTCTGAACGCTTTTTCTGTTTGCTGTCTCTGTCTATCATCTTCATATGTTTGTTTCATAAAATTGAACATATCTGATAACAAACCAACAGAAGAAGAATCTAATTCTCCCGGTGCACCTTTTGACAGAGGCGTATATGTTTTTCTCTGTCGAGTTGTGCCGGTGAAATATTCTATATCTGAACGTTTTCTTCCTGTAAGCCTACCAACTGCCGCAGTTGCAAGTCGACTACCACCAGTCATAAATCTGACAATATTAAGAGGATCAAACTTTTCTTTAATAGCCGTACCTCTTGCTCTTAACTTTTGAGACAGAGCACCTTTAATGGCTGATGTAACATTCTTACCTTCAGTTATATTTGAAGTAATTAATGAAGATAATGAACGCCCTCTTACGTCTCTTGCTAGTTTGTATTCCATTTTTACCTACTTAAAATAGGATTAAGTGATTGTTCTTGTGCATTAAATGCAATCTGAGTAGTTTTTTGATTGACAATATTCTGATTATCAAATATAATTGTTGTTTGACTCAAAACATCTTTTAATTCTTTTTTCATATCTTGATTTTCAACTGAACTTGTTTGAACTCTGTCACCAATAGTGTTATATGAGAATTGTAATGCCATTCTTCTTCGCATATCAAGTCTACTTAACAAACCTTTTTCATTTCCAGGGTTATTGCTTAGATATGTTTTAAAAGCCGTCCCAATATTTTCTTTATCAAATTCTGTAACTCTATTAATAAATTCTTCAGGTGTCTCAGACATTAATGCATATTGTAATGCATCGTTTTCCATCACTCTTCCATATTGAACTCTTCGATCTGCGAGTAAAGCTAAAATTCTTTCATCAGAAGCTAAATTAGTTGGCAACAAACTTTTCATTTCCTTTTTTAAAGGTTCAAGAACATTGTTTTCATACCATCTGACTTGAGCAGCATATATTTCGTCCGATCTAGTTTTAGAAATTTCTTTCCATTCATCGTCAAATGCATCAGTTCCTGGTTTGTTTTCGAAACCGAACTGAGGATTTTGAGAAACAAACTGATCAATAGTTTTCGACAAGGTATTCATACCAAAAATGCCGTATGATTTATGACCCTTTTTTGGATCATTTTTCACAATTTGAGAACTCTTCTGTTTAGCTTGAGTAATTGTTTTTGCACCTGTTTCACCTGCTATCGATATTTGTGCAGGCGAAACCATTTTAGCAGTTTCTGGTTCAACTTTTTCAAGACCTCTTGCTTTAGGCATCAAATTTTTTGGCAGTGAAGGTTCAACTTCGGTAGCTGTTGGTTCAGGTCCAACATCAGGAATTGCTTCTTTCATTAAAGTTAAACCACCACCTCTTGGTGCGGCTTCTTCTTTTTCTTCTTCAGAAATGTTTTCTATTTCTTTCCATTTTTCATCAGTGTCCGAAATCTCTTGCAATTCCTTTTTATATTCACTGCTAATTTTATCTTCTTCAGCTATGAAATAAATTTCATCATATGGGCTTTGTAATGATTTAACTTGTTTATCAGTTTCCGTTTCTAAAATTTTTAAATCATCATCGGATCTTTTTCTTATCGCTGCAACAGATTCTTTAGACATCATAAGAAGCCCAGCGGCGCCAGTAACAAGTAAAGCAGTTGTTGCAAAACCACCACTCATAGGAGATGTTATTGCACGGACTCTTCTTCTTTTTGGTGTTGAGTTTTTCTTAATAGCATCGAGAAAAACATTGAGAACTTCCTGATGCCTATCGTTACGCATCAGTTCATTCATTTCTTGATACATCATATGAGTTTGAAAATCTTTTTCTTTTTGCTGACGAGACGTTTTCATAAAGTCTAATATCTGTATCAGCACTTTATTTGATTCGGTGGTATCACCGAGCATTTTTCTGCCAGCGAAATAAGATATGTCTGAAGATTTTCTTCCTAACATTCTTCCTAAAATTGCTGGCGCAAGAGTGCTGCCACCAGTCAAAAATTTTGCAACGTTTAGTATGTCAAACTTTTCTTTTCTTGCAAGTTTCTTGGCTTGTTTTATGTCTCTTCTTGCGCTACCAACAGATGAAATTAAACCCTGACCCTCAATTAATTTTTGAGTCATTATTTCAGCAAAGCTTTTTTTTCTTATTATCGCAGCTTCCTGATAGTTCATCTAAGTTTTCTTTCGTTTTGTTTTTGTTTTAGTTTTAAGTTTTCTTCCTCAATATACTGTATCAACATAGTAACATATATGTCACGTTCCCACGGTATCATATTTTCAAGTTCCGTGAGACTATACTTATGGTGCTGCATCAAAGAGAAATTAGTTTTATAATAATTCCTCAGGTTGTCATGACAAAAAGTTAGCCGAAAAAACTTTCAAGCCCTTCAACATCTAAACGATGCTCAAAGCCACATCTAGAACATTTCATATCAAGTTTCTTTTCTAACTTAGGAAGATTTGCAAAAAATTCTTCAATCTTCGAGAATTGTGTTTGATTCAGAGACTCTACAAATTCAACCATCTCTTGACTCGACACTTCTTTCGCATAATAAAACTGTTCACCATCATAAACATATTCAATACAATCAGCAATCATTTCAAAAGCTATATCAGACAAATCATCAAGCTTTGATACTTTCTTGAGAAAAGAGAACTCGGGATATCTAAGCTTGATAGACACTTTATCGGTCAACTCGATAATGTCATCATTCTCTTTTACGCCTTCAACTTTAATATCAAGAATGTTCATCTTGACATCCATGATATTTCCACATTTCTCACCGTTTACTTCATTATCACAACGGTACTTGTTTTCAATAACTTCACCGATTGATCTTGCACGAAGATTTAAAAAGTAAAATTCAACGTCAACAACAGGTAATTTTTCGATATCGATACCTTCAGTCAATGTGCAATTAATTAAAACTTGTTTGACATTTTTCTCAATTGATTCTTTATCATCAGACTCCATTGCCATCAAAAGATTTTTCTGTTCTTTGACGAGAAATGGTCTAAATCTAATTTCCTTTTTTGAAAGAGGTAAAACTAAATCATATATCGGTGTATCAATTTTTGGTAATGGCATTTATAAACTCCATGATGAAACTATTTTTTAATTACGATAATTTATTAAAGAAGGTTGTGATTCTGTAATAGGAGCAGCCTGTTCTGGTGGCACAAGGTCTTTTCCTAGATTACCCAATGTGCGAATCGTATCACCACCAAATAGAGAGTTTGCTATAGTATTCTCTAAGAATTCCATACCAATCGACTCTAGTGAGTTATCTCTCCACTGAGTAAATGCAAAAGTTACCGTCAGTTTATGGTAACCATCGGCAGACCAATCTAAAGAAAGTGGATTTACTGCAATTGGATATGCTTCAAGCAAATCTGCTGAATATGACAGTTTATTAGAAACGTCATATTGATTAATTCTAACTATGACCGAATAATCATTCTTATACTTGAAATTAAAATTGACCTGAGGATTAATCCAGTTCAACCATGCGTCAAAAAACTTTTTCTCTTTCATATCATCACCAACAATGAAAGTTAAAGAGACATCATTGTATGTCGTAAGATATGGAAACTTTTCTTCAACCCCATAAACTTTCATGGTCGTTGTGGCAAGTGATCTACCAGGCAGTTCAGCAGACTCGCATCGAAGATTTAGATTTCTGGATGTTCTTAAGTAGGGCACCATTCCAATGGGAATAGGAATACTTACGTCAAATTTATTTGGTCTAGCTACATCAGTTCTAAAGCTAGATTTGAATTCGGAGATTGAGCCTGCCATTAGATTATCCTACCTTGTATTTTTGAAAGTGATTCTTTGTACACCGTTGAAGAAGTTGCGCCCTTGAAAATGGCGGTCGGTAAAAATAATGCAGTTTCCCACTCATTAGGTTTAATCGTTACTATTTTTGAACGTATTTGTGTGTTCAAATAACGTTTGATGCAAGGTTTAAATTCTCTATAATTTTTTGCTGTTTTGAGAATATCATAAGTAACTCTGAGTCTTTTAGGCTCATCCTGGTCATTCATAATTGCAAATGCCATGAGTTTATCTAAAAATGCTGCACGATATCTCGGTGGCAAATAATGAAGGTTTAGCCCTATGAAGCCCTCTTTATCACGGTCAAGAGGTATGACCAAAGGAAATATATCGTAATAGTCTAATTTATTTTTAGTTAGTGGATCGTAGAAAAAGTGGTATAAACCACCCATTAATAGCCTACCGCCACGACCCTTTTCTGCAACAATCTCCCGTGCCAAAGCCGTAGGAGATTTTAACTCCTTTACCCTATCCTGAAACCATGAAACAGCCTGTCTGGACAAAAAATCTTGTTCCAGAGACGTTCTTTGGAGTGCAATTTGAGTAAGTGTAGAAGCCATGCCATATTTATCTTAGAACCGGTAAGCAATTAAATCGTAATTATCGATGAAAACCTTGTACCCTTTTTGCTCCAGAACATATCTCATATAAACGGCATTTGTGTAGGTAACATGTGCAATTTCAACTTTTATTAGGTCTGGATCGATCAACCCTTCCATTTGCATGAAAATTTTAAAATCATAACCCTCAGTGTCGATTTGCACAAAATTAACATCATGCAATTTATATTTTTCAACTAGAGACTTGAGTGACATGGTCTTTATCTTTTCTTTTACCATCATCGGTACCAGATAATCGATATGTTTTTCAGGTACTAGAGTGGAACAACCTTCTGCCCAATCTGGGGCATCTTTTGCATCAGGAGGCACTCTACTAATTTCAGCCTCACCATCTTCTTCGGTAATTGCTGAACATTCAAATTCTAATCCATATTTTCCACTGTAATTATCAAGTAATTTTTGAAACATATCCGGCAAAGGTTCAACTAGAACTCCTTCCCAATCAAAACATTGTACGTATGAATTCAGCTCATCGTGAGAAACCCCATCCATAGCTCCAATTTGTAAAAATTTTAGCTTGCCCTCTTTCATATCATTATACCAATTGAGTATTTCTTTGAAGGTTTTAACATTTTTAGGTGGTGTTTTTGTTAACCATTCAAGCTCTTTTCTTTCGGGGTTATCGGTGTACCATCCAGTACCTTTCGAAACATTAATGATTGATTCAAAATATTCTCGATACATTTTACCAATTTTTTTGAAATTATAGTTTTCGGATGCCCATTCACGACAAGCATGAGGTGAAATTGTGGTAATATTTTTAGCTGCCCAAACAAACTGTTCAAAGGTTCTACAGCGATAGCCAGTGATACCATGCTGTACAGTTTCAGTAAATGCACCCCAATCGACCGTAATGACTGGTGTGCCAGACAACATAGACTCAATGGCAACATATCCAAAAGGTTCATTATAAATTGTAGGGCAGAACAAACCCATGGCTCCAGACATTAATTTTTTGCGTTTTTCAACGTCGGCATATCCAACATATTCAACGTGTTTTGGCCATTCGTTTCCTAAATTGCAATCATTCGGACCGTGAGTCGTACCCGCCAGAATCAATTTTTTACCTATTTTTTCTGTGATCTGAGCGGCAATATCAACACCTTTTGACCACACCATTCTACCACACATCAAAAAGTAATCTTCTTTTTGATTCCAGTCTTTGAATTCAAATTCAGAAAGATCAAATCCGGAAGGTATTACAGCATCATAGAACTTATATTCAGCCTCAGAAATCCTATTAGGTCCCTGTAAACCGTGCATAACTGCATAAGATTCGTAGACTTTGTAGGGAGCAAATTGCGAAGGATAGCCAATACTTGGTTCAACACACAATAAATCAGGATGTGCGTCACAAACTGGCTTTTGAGCAAGCCCAAAAAAACAAAGAATGATATCGTGTTTCTGTTTTCTTTTTCCTATTTCACGAATACAATTTTCATTAAAAGTTTGATAAACTTCATCCTGTTGATTAAACCTAAGCCCTTGGTTTTTCCAATCATAAATGCCATAAACTTTTTCAAGTAAAGCTTGAGTGGTAACTGTAACGTGTTCATCACATTCGACGTTTGAATGTTCATGCCCATAATGTATGACATGCATACCTTCATTTTTGAACATTTTGCAAAAGTTTATCACCTTTTGCGTAAATGCACAAACCGTATACTCTTTAGTGGATGCCGTATGAGGTACAGCCAAAACATGCAATCGAATCATTTTATACCTAAATCCTTTTCAGTTAATACTTTAAATATCCACCCACGATCAAGACAAAATTCTGTGGCTGCTTTCCATTTAGATTCATTGATGCCCCATGTCACAACTTCATTAATGTACTGTTTAGTGACTCTTTTTTTCTTTTCTGGTGGTTTTGTTTGTTTTTCCGGTTTAATTTCGAGTATCATAACCTTGATTGTATCATCTTTTTGCTTGACTTTCACGTAAAAATCAGGAAAATAACGGTGAACACGGTTATCCACAGGTGACCTGTAGGGTATGACTATTTCTTCGGAACCCCACTCAATAATAGATTCGGTGGTATCCAGCCAGTTCATAACCCTACATTCCCAAGTGGATCTATAGATTATGTTTGATGGGTCTCCACGATATTTTTGTGGGTTTTTTGGTAAAAATCTGCCAGAGTATGCCATATAAATATGTATATCGCCTTCAAAAAGTAAACTCCAATGCCTATATCTATCCCAACCAATATAGCTGGTATTTCCGTTCCTGGTGTAGTGAACGGACCTTTGAATATACTATACCAAAACAAGTATCAGCTATCGAATTTG
>Ga0222713_10001557_pt1 | contig 25554 bp, 20 predicted proteins | sample C33_649DmetaG_FD_165061 | JGI IMG/M metagenome (GOLD analysis project Ga0222713, IMG submission 165061) | Estuarine water microbial communities from San Francisco Bay, California, United States - C33_649D | ecosystem: Environmental > Aquatic > Marine > Unclassified | place: USA: California... | reverse complement strand
CACGGCTGTACTTCACCGCGTTATGGACGAGGTTGGCCACCGCTTGGCGCAGGCGATCACGGTCGCCAGTAATCAGGAGTGGGCCCGTGCCGATCACATCAATGCCGCCGCCATGCTGTGCCGCGACCGGAGTGAACCGCTGTGCCACCTCCTCGGCCAAGGTAATCAGGTCGAACTCAGCCTTGCGGAGCGGGATCTCCCCTGCCTCTAGGGTGGCGAGATCAAGCATCTCATCGGCCATCTGCACGAGGTGGAGCACCTCAACCTCGATCTTGGCGCTACGGCTTGCTACTCCAGAGAGGTCACCCTTCGCTGCGGCGCTGCCTATCGACTCCGCGAGAAGACGGATCGTTGAGAGCGGCGTGCGCAGCTCGTGCGAGAGGTTGTCTACGAACTCGGTGCGAATTTGTCGCAGTCGACGCACCTCAGTCAGGTCGCGCAAGACTAGCCAGGCGCCGCCATCACCATCGGGTGCTGCCACCACAGAGACGTGTCGCGCCTCGTCGGAGTGCCCAAGGCGGCCGTCGCGAATATCAATCTCGCCCCGATGCACTTCGCCAGCGATCGCCTTGCGGGTGAGTTCCTCGAGTCGGAAGTCAACGGTTGCTTCAATCAGCGGCATGCCACGGAACTGCACATCACCGCGCGCAAGGATCTCACCAGTGACCGGGCTTGCGGCGCGGATGACGAGATCCGAGCCGACGCGGAGAATGGCATCGTCGGTTGCCTCAAGGAGGGCGTTCAGGCGCTCAGATCGACGATCAGCGCGATCCCAGGCAACGTCTGCCCGACTGCTCTCCCGTGCTGCGCGATCGGCCTCTGTTGCTACGTCTTGCGCTGTGAAGCGGCGAACAACTAGATAGGTGATCCCTGCAGAGACCAGTACTGTGGCAAGCCCGATGATGATGTCGGGCATCAGGCGGCTGGGTGCGGATCGCGTGCTTCATGCCGCGGTGGATACCCGCGCTTGAGCAGCTCCGCCTCAATCGCGGCACGATCGCTCGCCTGTGCGCCACGAATAGCGTTGAGCACTTCGCTCACCGGTAGGACGCTTCGCTCGCCCGTTGAGCGGCGGGTAACCTCTGCGCCGCCAGCTTCAAGCGAGCGCGGCGAGATGGTGATCATCCATGGCGTACCAATCAGCTCGGCATCGGCGAACTTCACGCCAGGGGTCTCGGCCCGATCATCGACGAGCAGCTCAACGCCAGCAGCTTCCGCCTCTGACTCAAGGGCGAGTGCGATCTCGGTCACCTTCGGGTCCTTGTTCGCGCCAACGATCGCAACCTGCGCGTCGAAGGGGCTGATCGAGATCGGCCAGGAGAGGCCTTTCTCATCGTGGTGCGCCTCGGCGATGCAGGCGACGGCACGGCCAACGCCGATCCCATACGAGCCCATCACGATTGGGTGCGAGACCCCCGCCTCGTCGGCGTAGGTGGCACCCAGCGCACCGGTGTATCGAGTGCCGAGCTTGAAGATGTTGCCAACCTCAATGCCGTTCTCGATGCGCAGTTTGCCACCACAGGCGAGGCAGGCATCGCCCTCCTTGGCTGATGCGATGTCGGCGACGGCGGTTGGTGTGTAGTCTCGGCCGACGTTCACGCCAGTGAGGTGATAGCCCGCCTTGTTCGCTCCAGCGACCATGTTGGCGGTCGACGCGACCAACTCATCCACGACCACAGTCGCGCCCTTGATGCCGACTGGCGATGCGTAGCCTGGCTCCATGCCGGCGGCGCGAATCTCCTCCTCGCGGGCGGGCCGTAGGTCTCGTGCGCCGATGGCGTTGGTCAGCTTCGTCTCTTCGACCTCATCATCGCCGCGGACGATGGCAACAATGAGTCGTCCATCGCGGTCGGCGAAGAAGACCGCCTTTGCACAGGTCGACGCAGGAACCTTCAACTGCGCCGCAAGTTCAACAATGGTTGAGGCGCCTGGCGTTGCGATCTCCTTGAGCAGCTCCTGTGGCGCGCTTGCTGGGATCTCGCGCTTCACAACAGCAACCTGTCGGTTCGCAGCAGCGCCGCAGCCATCACAGAGCACGAGGCTATCCTCACCAAACGGGCTGAAGGCCATGAACTCGTGCGCCAGTGAGCCGCCCATCATGCCAACATCGCTGGCCACGGCGATCGCCTCGAGTCCAAGTCGAGCAAAGATGCGCGTATAGGCGTGGTAGTAGAGCTTGTAAGAGCGATCAAGGCCCGCCTCATCACGGTCGGCGCTATAGGCGTCCTTCATCGTGAACTCGCGCACGCGAATAAGCCCACCGCGCGCCCGTGGCTCGTCACGCCACTTGGTTTGGAAGTGGTACATCTGCTGTGGGAGTTGGCGCCACGAGTTGATCAGCTTGCGAAGGAGGTCAGTCACCACCTCTTCGTGCGTCATCGCCAGGACCATGTCGCGGCCACCGCGGTCGTTGAAGCGGCCCATCTCCGGTCCGATCTGGTCGTAGCGCCCCGTCTCGCGCCAGAGATCGGCCGGGTGTACGACCGGCATCAGCATCTCTTGAGCACCGATCGCGTTCATCTCTTCGCGAATGACCTGGGTGACGCGCATGTTGATGCGCATGCCGAGCGGGAGTAGCGAATAGATTCCGGCGCCGAGGGGCCGAATATACCCAGCACGGAGCAGGAGCCGGTGGGAGGGCATCTCCGCGTCGGCGGGATCCTCCCGGAGGGTCGTAAAGAAGAGTTCGCTCATGCGCATGGGGTCAATCCTACCCGCGCGCGGGGCTCTCGTTCAGAAGCGGTGTGTGGGTCAGGCTGGGCGGCGCAAGACGTAGCCGATCCCGCGGACCGTCTGAAGGGCCACGGGCTCGGCGGGGATCGCCTCCACGGCCTGACGTAGGGCATGCATGTGCACGTCAACCGTGCGCGTTTCGCCCGCATAGTCGTACCCCCACACCTTGTCGAGGAGCTGCTCGCGGGTATACACGCGACCCGCGTTCTCAATGAGGAACGCCAGCAACTGGAAGGCCTTCGGCTTCAGATGCACCACAGCGCCATCGCGCAACACGCGCTGCCCCTCAAGGTCAACCTCCGCCTCGGCAATGCGGAGACGGGCGCCCTGCGCTGCGGGGCTAACCCCCACTTCGGCGCGGCGGAGCACTGCCCGGATACGGGCGACGAGCTCACGTGAAGAGAATGGCTTCGTCACATAGTCATCGGCGCCAAGGTCAAGGCCGCTGATGCGATCGGTCTCCGATGCCTTGGCTGTGACCATGATGATCGGCACGCGCGAGCTGCTGCGAATCGATCGGCAGACCTCAATGCCGCCCATCTCGGGGAGCATCAGATCGAGCAGGATCAGATCCGGCGGAGCTGCGCGAAAGGCGGCAAGCCCAGCGGCGCCAGTCTCGGCTTGCGTGACAACGAAACCCTCGCTCGTCAGGGCATCGGCGAGCGCCTCGCGGAGGGCTCGCTCATCTTCGACCAGCAGGATCTTGATCGGTCGTTCAGACACCGCGTCACTCTGAGGGAGCGGTGTTATCGCCATGTAGACGCTAGCTACCGCTCACCAGTGCTGCGGCGGCGTCGAGATGCGCCAGCACGCGAGCGCGACCGAGGAGGCGCATGCTGTCAAAGAGTGGTGGTGTTGCCGTTCGCCCCGTCACCGCAACACGGAGAGCCATGAAGAGATCGCCCGACTTCCAGCCCGACGACTCGGCGAGCGCCCGGAGCTGCACCTCAAGCGGATCCTCTGCATCGAGCAGCGGCTGGTCGCCCTCGCCGATCGCCTCAGCAATCAGAGGGCGTGCCGCTGCGAGCGCCTGCACGGTCATGGCAGCATCCCACCGCTTTGGCACCAGCGCGGCACGATCGTGTTCAAGTGCGGTGGCAAAGAGGAAGTCGGTGAGCGTAACGGCCGACGAGAGAAGTGGGATGCGATCGCGGATCAGGGGAATCAGCGCGACGATCTCAGCATCGGTGGCCGGGCGCTGCAGCGCCCCGCTTGTTGCTGCACTCTCGTAGAAGGGTCGGAGTCGCACGAGCAACTCCTCGTTGCTCAACCGCCGAATCCATTGACCGTTGAGCCACTCCAGTCGCGTGCGATCAAATACCGCGCCGGCCTTTTGCACATGCTCAAGATTGAAGCGCTCCTGCAACTCATCCATGGAGAGCACCTCGTCTTCACTCCCCGTCGACCAGCCGAGCAGTGCCAGGAAGTTCACCAACGCCTCGACCAGGAAGCCCTCGGCACGATAGTCGGCCAGTGCAGTTTGGCTCTTGCGCTTGCTCATCTTGGTTCGGTCCGGGTTCAAGATGAGGGGCAGGTGGGCAAACTTTGGCAGCGGCACGCCGAGCGCCTCAAAGAGGAGGATGTGCTTCGGGGTGTTGGAGAGGTGGTCTTCGCCACGAATCACGTGGGTAATTCCCATATCAGCATCGTCAACGACGACGGTGAAGTGATAGAGCGGCGTCCCATCGGCACGCAAGATCACAAGGTCGCCACCGAGGGCGTCGCTGTCTATCTCGACCCGCCCGCGCACAAGGTCATCAATGACAACAACGCCAGGCTTGATGCGGAAGCGCAGTGCGGCAGGTTCGCCCGCGGCGATGCGGGCAGCTGAGGTTTCGGCGGGGATCGCCGCGCATCGCCCGGAGTAGCGCGGCGGAAGCTTGGCCGCTTCACGAGCCTTGCGCTCGGCGTCGAGATCGCCTGGAGTACAGAAGCAGGGGTAGGTCAGCCCTTTTTCGCGGAGCTGATTTGCGACAGCGGTGTAGCGCTCACTGCGCTCAGATTGCCGATACGGGCCGCGATCGCCACGCTCCCCATCGGCAACGACACCCTCATCGGCGCCAAGGCCGAGCCAGGCGAGGCCGGCAAGGATGTCCGCCTCAAACTCTTTGGTCGAGCGTGCCGTGTCGGTGTCTTCGACGCGCACGATATACGTGCCACCATGCCGTCGCGCGAAGAGCAGGTTGAAGAGCGCCGTGCGAGCCGTACCAATATGGAACGGGCCGGTTGGGCTTGGCGCGATACGAACGCGCACGACATCACTCATGAGCGGGCCGGAATCTGGTGGAAGAGGGCGGCGTCTACAGCGCCGCGCATAACCTGCACAAGCCCGGCTGGTCGAAGGCCGAGCGAGGCCTTGCCGATCGGGCCATCCAGCGTGAGTGAATCGAGTGATGTGCTTCGTGAGAGGACGGTGATCTTTGCGCCGGGGACCAGCCCACGCGCTTCGAGATAGCCGAGCAGCGCGGCATCAGCCTCGGCCGCTTCTGTGACGCGATAGATCGTCGCCGCCTCACCCGCCTCAAGCGCTGCGAGTGGCTCCCCCTTCGGTCGGCGTGCCTCGGCCGCTCGGTCGATCGGATTCCCGTGCGGGCAGGTCTGCGGATGGCCAAGCATCTCATCGAGGCGAGTTTCAAATTCAGGCGAGATGGAGGCATGCAGTCGGCGTGCCTCAACATCGGCCGCCGCCCACGGCATACCGACGATGCCGGTTAGCAGCCACTCCAAGAGCGCATGTCGTCGGAAGACGGCATCGGCGGCGCTCTCGCCCGAGGCGGTGAGCTTCCAAAGTCGCGCATGTCCGCTGCACGGTGCGATCAGTCGGTCATCGGCGAGTCGGCGGAACATCTCAGCGGCCGCCTGCTTGCTCACCTCAAGGTCCTTGGCAACGAGTGACGGGGTGACCCCCTCATCGTCGCCGTGGCTACGGAAGGCGAGGAGGTACTCCTGCGCCGCCGCTGTAAGAGCTGCTCGACGAGTGGTTGCCATAGGGCTGATCCTACCTGCGACGCGCATTCAGGGCGATGTAGGCGAGAAGCGCACAGAGGGCCGCAGCCGCGAGCAGGCGAAGGGAGCCGCTCACCAGCACCGTAATGAAAACCAGCGAGGCGGCCCCAACGGCGAGTGATGTGGATCGTGCCACGCCGCGTGTCTCTGCCGTCTGAGGTCGCGGAGCAGGCTGCGCTGTGGTGCGCTCCCGCGGAGTTCGCCGAACGGGGCGTCGCCCGCGGGCTCGATACTCGGGGCCATGCTTGCGAGGGTCGGCGTACTCGCGCGGATTGACAGTCCAATACGTGCCAGAGTCGGCGCCAACCCAGGCGGCCCCATCCCAGACTGGCTCAGCCTCTGTCGCTCCGTCATACGTGGTGGAGCCAGGGTGCGCACTTGCTGTTGGCTGCGTGCCAGCGCTCGGTTGAGCCGGTTGCGGCGTGCGGCGCGGCGCAGGTGCAGGTGCTGTACGAGCTGGCGGTAGGTCACGAGTTGATGCACCGATGCGCCCCGCAGCAATCGCGTCAGCGAGTGCAACCTCGTACGCCTCGGTGATCCGCGCAAACTGTGAGGCAGTTCTGCCACCACCGATCGCATCTGGATGCGTCGACTTTGCTAATCGGCGAAAGGCAGACTTAACCTCGCGCGCAGATGGCTGCCCAGGGAGACCGAGTACACGCCATGCCTCCTCCTTGCGCATCTTTGCCGTTGGCACGACCTACGAAACCTTGAGCGTCGCGAGTGAATCCCCGGGCCGTACCGTAGCGAGTGCTGCACCGCCCCGCGGATCGGCAAGGCTCACGCTGCGATGTGAATCGAGCGATGCTGCTGCGGCAACGCTGGCGCCGATCGCCGCAAGTACGGCGACTGTCGCAACGCGGCCAGAGCGAGCCGCTGCATCACCATCCTCGGTGCGCACGGCAATGCCGTAGCCCGGCAGGCCAACGAGACAGAGACCTTCAGCACCCTGCTTTGCCACAACCACTCCGTCGCCACCACGAATCAGGTCGGTATCCAGGAAGCCCGCCCCGGAAATGAGTCGGGGATTCTTGACTGCGGCGACGCGGACGCGATCAAGCAGCGTGCGGTAGCGCTCTGGCACGAGCGGATCGTGTGGTGTTGCCCAGCGCCGCGCCCCCTCGGCCGCCGCGCGAAGAGGGATCGCCGAGGTCGGGATCGCGCACCCATCAATCCCCCACGGGGCTGCATGCAGGTCAACGCTGAGCAGTTCACCAACAACGGTTCGCAGCTCGCGCTGCACCGGGTGATCGAAGGCGTCATACCCGATCGGATCGAAGCCACGTGCCTTCGCCAAGATCAGGAGAGAGAGGTGCTGCCCAGAGCACATATGCGCGAGCAGCTCACCGCTGCCACCACGCGAACTCTGCGGTCGACCGTGAACCAAGTGTGCCGGGTTCAGCCCGAAGGTATCGATCATGCGTTGCGCTACCGCCATGTGCTCGTCAGCGCCCGCATGGCTCGCCGAAGCGAGGGCGATCATCTCGTCGTCGAGCGTGAGGCCCGCCTCGTCTGCTGCAGCCAGCACCGCCACTGCGGTGAAGGGCTTCACGGAACTGCGTAGGGAGATCAGCCGATCTGGCTCGCCAAGGCTTGCGGCGAGGCGACCGCCGCCTGCCACCACCGCCACGTCGCCGCGATGTGCCGCCTCAGTGATCTGGCCTCGCTGCACCACCGTAATCACCGGCGGTGGCGCACCCTCGCCGACGCGAGCGTTGTTCATGCCAGGCCGAGAGCCTTGTCAACCTCTGTCAGGCCGCGGTCGATCACATCGAACGCAAAGTCAAGCTCCTCGTTCGTGATGATGAGCGGTGGATTCGTGAAGAATCCATTCCATCGCACGATCGTATAGAGGCCGTTCTTGCGGAAGAAGGCGCCGAGCGCCAGCATCTCTGGTGCGCTGGTATTGAACGCCGCAATCGGCTCTTGCGTCTTCGGATCACGCACCAGCTCAATGATTCCGAAGAGTCCGATGTTGCGAATTGGCCCGACGCACGGGTGCTTCGCCTTCATGCGCTCATGATGTGCGCGGAGCGTCTTCCCCATCGTGGCGGCGCGGGTGATCAGGTCGTCCTCCTCGTAGACCTCGATCGTGGCGAGGGCGGTCGCACAGGCGAGCGGATGGCTGTTGTAGGTCAAACCGCCCCCGAACACCTTCTCGGCAAAGTGATCGGCGATCGGCCGTCGCATGCCGAGCGCGCCGAGCTGCACGTAGGCGCTGGTCAGGCCCTTCGCCATGGTGATCATGTCGGGCACGATGCCGGAGTGATCAATGGCGAACCACTTCCCTGTTCGACCGAACCCGGCCATCACCTCGTCGGCGATCAACAGGATGCCGTGGCGATCACAGATGTCACGCAGCCCCTGCATGTAGCCATCGGGCGGAATCAAGATGCCGTTGGTTCCCACGACCGGCTCAACGATGATTGCGGCGACGGTGTGCGGCCCTTCGAAGCGAATGATCTTCTCGGTCTCCGCGAGCACCTCAGCGACCGGGCGTGGCTCGGCGGCACCGAACTCATGGAAGTCAGGAATGCGGAAGATGCCCGGCATGCCGGGCTCGGCGAACCAGCGACGCGGATCGCCAGTGGCGCTCAGTGCCCCCGAGGTACCGCCGTGATACGAGCGATAGCGCGCGGCGATCTTGTGTCGGCCCGTATAGAGGCGTGCAATGCGGAAGGCGTTCTCGACCGCTTCGGCGCCGCCATTGGTAAAGAAGAAGGCGTCAATGTCGCCAGGGCAGATCTCGGCGAGTTTCGCGCCGAGCCGTGCACGCGGCTCCGTTGCCATGAATGGGTTCGCGTAGGCGAGGGTTGCCGCCTGATCGGTGATCGCCTTCAGCACGCGCTCATCGCCGTGACCGATGTTGGTGCACATGAGCTGGCTATTGAAGTCGAGGAACTTCTCCTCTTCAGGGGTCCAGAACCAGGAGCCCTTCGCGCGGGCGATAGGAATTGGGTTCGCTGCAGCCTGCGCAGACCACTCCGTCATGGTGTGCCGCTTGGAGAGGGCGACCATCTCTGGCCCGCTCAGTGGGGTTCGCTTGGCTGCGCTCATAGGCCCTCCCAGTGATGAGGCGCAGGTGCGCCCTCGTGGCTCTGAGGATACCCCCCTTCTGGTGGTGCGTGGCGCGAGACAATCACGCTATGCGCCGCGCGCGGAGCGCGGATCGGCGAGAATCTCGCCATGGCAACAACCGCTGAAAGCCTGGCCGCGCAAAGCGCCCCGGCCACCCTCAAGAACTACATCAACGGACACTGGGTCGCTTCGTCCTCAAGCGAGCGGCTGCTGGTGCCGAACCCAGCTACCGAAGCCCCCCTCGCCTATGTACCCCTTTCGAATGCCGCCGATGTACAGGCCGCCGTGGATGCGGCGCGAGCCGCCGCTTTCGAGTGGGGCGAGATGCCACCGCCAGAACGAGCCGGCTACCTCTTCAAGCTGCGGGAGGCGATGCTCGACAACCGTGAGGCACTCGCCAAACTTGTCACCACCGAAAACGGCAAGGTTCTCAGCGACGCAACGGGCGAGGTCCGCCGCGGCATCGAGGTTGTGGACTTTGCCTGCGGCGCCCCAACACTCCTCATGGGCCAGAACCTCGACCAGGTCTCGCGCGGCATCGACTCAGAGATGGTGCGCTTCCCCGTCGGTGTCGTCGCTGGCATTACGCCGTTCAACTTCCCCTTCATGGTGCCGATGTGGATGCTGCCACTCGCGATCGCCTGCGGAAACTCCTTCATCCTGAAGCCATCCGAGCGCACGCCACTCTCGTCGCAGCGCATTATCGAAATCTGCGAAGAGGCGGGCATTCCGGCTGGCGTTGTTGGCCTGGTGCATGGTGCTGTTGAGACGGTCACCGGCCTGATCACCAACCCAGGCGTCGACGCCATTAGCTTCGTCGGCTCAGAGCGCGTCGCGCGCATCGTCTACGAGACGGCGGCCAAGAGCGGCAAGCGCGTGCAGGCGCTCGGCGGTGCCAAGAATCACATCATCGCCATGCCTGATGCGGTGCTTGACCAGAGCGTGCCCAACATCGCGGAGTCTGCCTTCGGCAATGCGGGGCAGCGCTGCCTCGCCGGCTCGGTTCTCACCCTCGTTGGTGAGGCACGTGAGCGCATGCTGCCACGCCTCCTTGAACATGCCGACACGATCAAGATGGGATTCGGCCTCGATGCTGGGATCTCGCTCGGCCCCGTGATTCGCAGCGAAGCGCGAGAGCGCATTCACACCCTCGTCGATCAGGGCGTCGCCGCCGGAGCGAAGATGCTTCGCGATGGTCGCGGCACCGGGCCCGAGAAGGGCTACTTCGTTGGCCCAACACTGCTTGAGATCGCACCAGAGTCACCGCTGGCACGCGAGGAGGTCTTCGGGCCAGTCCTCTCCGTGCTCTACGCCAAGGACCTCGATGAGGCGCTCCGGCTGATGGCCGAGACGAACGAGTACGGCAATGCTGCGAGCATCTACACCGCCTCAGGTTCTGCGGCGCGTGAGTTCAAGCGCAAGGCGACCTCGGGGATGCTCGGAGTCAACGTTGGTGTGGCCGCCCCGATGGCCTTCTTCCCGTTCAGTGGTCGCCGCAAGAGTTTCTTTGGCGACCTGCACGCGACCGGTCGCGATGGGGTGGAGTTCTACACCACGAAGAAAGTCATTACCGCTCGCTGGTTCTAATCAAGAGCGCCGCTGGCGCTAGAGCAGATCGACGAGCTCTTTCACCGCATCGGCAGAGCGCTGGAACGCCACAGACTCATCTTCCGTGAGCTTGATCTCAATGATCTTCTCGATGCCGTTTCCGCCGATCACCACTGGGACCCCAACGTAGAGACCCTTGACGCCATATTCGCCCTCAAGGAGGGCGGCGCATGGGATCAGGCGACGGCGGTCGAGCAGGATGCTCTCGACTACTTCAAACGTCGCTGCTGCTGGTGCGTAGTAGGCCGAACCGGTCTTCAGCAGCTCAACGATCTCGGCGCCACCACTACGGGTTCGCTTGACGATTGCCTCGATGCGATCTGCGGCGAGGAACTCTGGCAACGGAATGCCACCAATCGATGAGTAGCGCGGAAGCGGCACCATCGTGTCACCGTGACCGCCGAGCACAAATGCACGAACATCCTCAACGCTCACGCCCGCCTCTTGCGCGATGAAGGTGCGATAGCGCGCGGAGTCGAGGGTGCCGGCCATGCCGATCACCCGGTGCTTTGGGAATCCCGAAGCCTTCAAGGCGACGTGACACATCGCGTCGAGCGGATTCGTAACGACGACCAGGATCGCATCGGGGGATCGCTTGGTTGACTCGGTTACAACACTGCGGACAATGCCAGCGTTGGTGTTGAGCAGATCGTCGCGGCTCATCCCTGGCTTGCGGGCGATACCGCTGGTGACGACGATCACATCAGAATTCGCCGTGTCGTCGTAGTTGTTTGTGCCAATGATGTGGGCGTCGTGGCCCACCACTGGAGCCGCCTCGGCAAGGTCGAGCCCCTTCCCCTGCGGGAGACCCTCAACGATGTCAATCAGAACGACATCGGCGAGCCCGGATTCTGCGATGCGCTGTGCGGTTGTGGCACCGACGTTTCCTGCGCCGATGACGGTGACCTTGCGACGCTGAATCTTTGCCATGAGCCCTCCTCTGTCGGCGGTGTCGCCGAACACGCTGATCCTACCGCTGGCGGCGCTTCTTGGCGGGGGTAGCCGTGCGCAGGCGGACGATGGCGACCACCAGCGTGACGAGCAGCACCGCTCCCATCACGAAGTAGGCGGTTGCAATGCCTCCAACCTGCCAATTCTCGAGGCGAAGACCCTCGAGGGCGATGCGGGTCACGCTGTACCAGGCGACGGCGCCGAGGCCAACCATGCCAGGCAGCAGATGCCCCTTGAGTCGTTGTCCGAGCGCGGGGAGGATCAGCGCGCCCGCGAGACCCGAGAGCGACTCGTAGAGGAAGAGTGGATGGAACGTTGCGGAGTCGCCAACCGCTGCGCACGTGACGCTGGCGGCACGATGGACACAGTCAATTGCGAGCCCCCAGGGAAGATCGGTTGGTGCGCCATAGAGCTCCTGGTTGAACCAGTTGCCCCAACGTGCGATTGCCTGCATCACCAAGATCGCAGGGCCGGCGACGTCGACCCAACCCCACGGCTCCTGGCGCCAACGGCGCAAGATCACAATCAGGGCGATGGCGCCGGTGATGAGTCCGCCTGGAGCGCCGAGCCCCTCATACGGTGGAATGATCGCGGCAATGGGATTTGCTGCGTAGAGGCGATCCCACGCATCAATCACGTGATAGAGGCGGCCACCGGCAAGCGCGGCGATAGAGATGATGATCAGCCCGTCGAGGATCAGCTTCTCGTTCAGCGAGCGACGACGCGCCTCTCGCACCATGAAGAGGTAGGCCACGAGTAGCCCGACTGCATAGAGCACGCCATACCAGCGAATGACGATTGGTCCGAGCGCGATCAGAACGGAGTCTGGTGGTAGCGGCAACATCTAAACGTTGACCCCGATGAGCGATCCGACGGCGTAGGTGATTGCGGCCGCAGCGGCACCAATGGCGAGCTGGCGTAGCCCTGTATAGATCGCTGACTTGCCAGTCAGCAGGCTGACGGCGGCGCCAACGCTGAAGAGAGCGGCTGCAGTCAAGGCGATGCTCACCAAGAGTGCCGTAGAGCCGCTCAGCAAAATAAACGGCAAGAGCGGCACAAATGCGCCAACGGCGAAGGCGAGAAACGACCCGATTGACGCGCCCCACGGTGACCCAAGCTCCTCGGGATCTAGGCCAAGCTCTTCACGCACGAGGGTCTCAAGGGCGATCTTCGGATCGGACATCAGCCGCTTGGCAATGGACTTCGCCTCTTCAGCAGGGAAGCCACGCGCCTGATAGATCGCCGCAATCTCGGCCTCCTCCTCTTCGGGCATCGCCTCTAGCTCTGCGCGCTCCAACTCAATCTGACGCTCGAGTAGCTCGGTTTGACTGCGCATTGAGACGTACTCGCCTGCCGCCATGCTGAACGCACCGGCGAGAAGGCCCGCAACGCCGGCAAGCACCACGAATCCGCCCTGACCACTCGCGGTGGTCGCTCCCGCGATGCCCATCACCAAGGCGGCATTCGAGACCAAGCCGTCGGAGACGCCGAAGATGGTGGCGCGCAGCGTGCCGCTGTTGCCAGCGCGGTGCCACGGCTCGCGCGCCTTTGTCTCGGCGATGGCGGCTCGATGTGCGCCATCACTCTTCCCTGCATCAAGTTCGCGCCAGATGTCGGCGTGCTTCGCCTCGTCGGAGGCAATATCGGTGACCTCGGCCACGTCGCTATGGGCGCCGTAGACCTCCTCTTCGTATCCCTCAAGTGCCTTCACCATGTCGCTCACGGCACGTGTGCCAAATAGGCGAGCCAGGAGCGTGATCTGGCGCACGCGCCAACTTGGGCGCTTCGCGGCGGGCACCTGCTCGCCAAGACTAAGGAGCTTCGCCTCCCAAATGGCGGCGTGTCGCCGCTCACTGGTGGCGATGCGCTCAAAGGCGCTGCGACGTACAGGATCCTTCTCGATCTTGGCGAGGGCGTCGTACAAGAAGATTGCGTCGCGCTCTAGCGCGAGACCGGCGAGGCTTGCGGCGCGATCTTTGATCTCTTGCATTGGGGCTCCCCTCTTGCGCATGCGGTGCGCGTCGCCCCCATCCTAGCGCGCTGCGCAGGGCTAGGTCTGAAGAACCACCCACCCCTGATCGTCAACGCTCACCACGTGAACCCCGAGCGGAAACTCTGCCGGCGGGTCGAGCGGCTCCCCGCTCTCGAGGTCGAATCGAGAGAGGTGCAGCGGGCAGGTCACCGTGGGACGGTCAACGGTGGCAGGCGAAAGGAAGCCACGATCGAGCTCGCAATACTCATGGGTGCAGACGCCGTCGACCGCCAACAGCTTGCCGCCACGATTCACCACCAAGATGGCCACGCCGCCCGGCCAGGCGAGGCGCATCGTGCCGTCAGGAAGCTCGACTGCTGGGAAGAGGCGCTCTGCGGGCATGCGGTGTGGTTAGGAGGCGAGTGCGGCAGGCTGCTTCGCCAGCGCAGCGTCAAGCTTTGCTGCAAGCACATCGCGCAGCCGCTCTGCGTCGGCATCGAGCGGGAGTGCAGCAACGACGGGCTCAAGGAAGCCCATCACAATCGTGCGGCGCGCCTCGGCATCGGTCAGCCCGCGTGAACGCAGGTAGAAGATCTGGGCGGGATCGATTGGCCCGACGGAGCTGCCGTGCGCCGCGCGCTCGCAGTCCGGCTGGTCGATCCAGAGTGATGGGATCGCCACGCTGCGCGCCGTCTTTGAGAGGAGCATGCCGAACTCACCGAGGTACGAGTTGGTGCCACGCCCGCTGCGTGGAATCGTCGTGACCCCCTTGATGTAGCCGCGCGCGTTGCCAGCAAACACACCCTTCGCCAAGAGATCGCCGATCGTCTTCTGGCCGGAGTGCAAGCTGTACGTGGTGAGGTCGTGAATCTGATCGCCAGCGCCGAAGACCACTTCAACCTGGCGGACGCCAGATCCATCACCCGAAAGCAGGTGATCAATGCGCCCGCGCACCAGCCGTGCGCCGACCTGCGCCACGGTGAGCTGCAGCTGTGCCTTCTCCCCAAAGGTGTGACGGCGGACCGTCAAATAGGCGCGGTCTTCAGGGAGGTCTTGAATAGACGAGAGGGCCAACGATGCGCGGGCACCGAGCGTGATCTCGCTACTCGTTGCCAAGAGCGAAGTGGCCACGCCAGGTGCTGCGGCACTGCCGCTGATCTCTTCCACGATCGATGCCTGTGCGCCGTCGCCAAGGCTCACCGCGATGCGGGCAAGGAGCGACGAGCCAGCCTCTGGAGCAACAACGCGAATCACGATCGGCGCGGCCAGTCGACCAGCGCCGAGGGTGATTGAGGCGCCAGCGTTCCAGAGTGCGGCGACGAGCGCAGCGGTGCGATCCTCAGTTGCGCCACCCATTGATGTAGACGGGTTGAGTGGCGTGACCTTCAAGCCAGCGGCGGTGGCCTCCGCGCCAAGGTATGCGCCAACACCGGCGCTCGAGATCTCAATGACTGCCGCGGCGCCCTCTGGGAGTGCGGCGGCGGGAAGTGCTCGGATCTCCTGCGGCAGGACGGTGGGCACTGCACGCTCAGCCTCTGCGGCTCGCAGGTCGACGTATCCGGTGAAGAGTAGGTTCGACTCGGTTGGGAGCGCATGAAACGCGGCGAGGGCCACCGTGCGCTCAGGAAGGCCAGCGCCCCCAGGGCTGAGCTTGGCGATCATGTCGGCGGTTGCCCACTCGAGAGGGAGGTCAGCGAGTGCGCGGCGGGTCACCCGAGGGCCCCCTCCATCTCGAGTCGAATCAGGCGATTGAACTCAAGGGCGTACTCCATCGGCAACTCCTTGGTGAAGACTTCAAGGAAGCCCTGCACGATCAAGTTCGTTGCCTCGTTCTCTGTCATCCCGCGGCTCATCAGATAGAAGATCTGATCATCGGAGACGCGACCGACCGTCGCCTCGTGGCTCATCGAGGTGTCGTCCTCTTGAATGTCTATGTACGGATAGGTCTCAGAGCGGCTCCCCTCGTCGAGGATCAGAGCGTCGCAGCGCACGCTGGTGGTCACACCAGTTGCGCCAGGTGCAACGCGAACGGTGCCGCGGTACGTTGCCACGCCGCCGTCCTTGCAGACCGACTTGCCAACGATGCGGCTTGTGGTGTTCGGTGCAAGGTGCACCGCCTTCGCGCCGGTGTCCTGGTGCTGACCCTTTGAGGCCACAGCGACCGAGACGATTTCGGCGTGGGCCTTCTCGCCCAGCAGGTAGATGCCTGGGTACTTCATGGTGAGCTGTGCGCCCGTGTTGGCGTCAATCCATTCAACCGTGGCGCCGGCGTGCGCGTGCGCGCGCTTCGTTACTAGGTTGTAAACATCGTTCGACCAGTTCTGAATCGTGGTGTAGCGAACCTTCGCGCCCGGAAGTGCAATCACCTCGACGACGGCAACGTGCAGTGAGTCGGTTGCCCAGTTTGGCGCGGTGCAGCCCTCGATGTAGTGCAGGCTTGCACCCTCATCGACAACGATCAGCGTGCGCTCGAACTGTCCGGTGTTCTGGCCATTGATGCGGAAGTAGGCCTGGAGTGGCAACGGCACGTCGACACCCTTTGGCACATACACGAACGAGCCGCCCGACCAGACGGCCGAGTTGAGGGCGGCGAACTTGTTGTCTTCAGCCGGCACGACGGTGCCGAAGTACTTCTTGAAGATCTCTGGGTACTCCTTCATTCCCTGGTCGGTACCCATGAAGACGACGCCGAGCTTCTGCAAGTCTTCGCGAACCGAGTGATAGACAACCTCAGAGTCGTACTGCGCGCCAACGCCCGAAAGGAACTTGCGCTCCGCCTCAGGGATGCCGAGTCGCTCGAAGGTCTTCTTGATCTGGTCGGGGACGTCGTCCCACGACTTCTCTTCGCGCTCGGATGGCTTGCGGTAGTAGACGATCTTTGAGAAGTCGAGCTTCGTGAGGTCGCCACCCCACATCGGCATCGCACGGGCTTCAAAGTGCTTGTAGGCGCGGAGGCGGTACTCCAGCATCCAGGCTGGCTCGTCCTTCGTCTCCGAGATCTCCCGAACCGTGGCCTCGGTCAGGCCGGCCTTCGTCTCGCGCAGGTAGGTGATGTCGTCATGGAAGGCGTACTGCTCCCGTTCGTCGCGGACTGTCTCCTTAGCGATCGTCATGGAGCCTCCACTTCCCTGCTGGACCCTGCGGGGTAATCCCGACTGATCGTATCAGGATTGGGCTGGCACCCCGATTAGGCAGCCTTTGCCCGCTTACCGCGCGAGAGGCTCTCCTTGAGCCCGTCGACCAGGCTGTACACCACCGGCACCACAAGCAGGGTGAGGAGCGTGGATGAGAGGAGTCCGCCAATCACCACCGTGCCGAGCTCGGCGGCGATGATCGAGCCCTCGCTCGGCCCTGCCGCGAGCGGCACGAGTGCGAGGATCGTGGCAACCGCCGTCATCAGGATCGGGCGGACGCGCGTTGCACCAGCGCGCAGAAGGGCATCCTTCGTTGGGACCCCCTCATGACGTAGCTGTTCAACCCGGTCGAGCAGCACGATGGCATTCGTCACCACGATACCGATCAACATCAAGAACCCAATGAGTGCCGAGATGCCGATCGGACGATCGGTGATCAGCAGTGCCGGGAAGGCACCAATCACAGCGAGTGGCAGGCTGAACATGATCACGAGCGGATCAACCAGTGAGTTGAAGACGAGCACCATCGTCAGGTAGACGAGCAGGATTGCAACGGCCATCGCCGTGAAGAGGCCGCTGAACGACTCGTTCTGCTGCTCCGTCACGCCGGCGAGGCGCACGTCGACCTTGCTCAACTTCCCTGCATCCTGCAGTTCGGTGACTGCCGTCTTCACGGCGGTGTTCACTGCACCCGTGTCGGCCACGGCGATCTCGCCCGTTACGTTCGCGGCAAGAGCCTGGTCAATGCGGGTAATGCTCGATGGAACCGATAGCTCTTCAATGGTTGCGATGCTGCTGAGTGGCACCTTCTTCGTGCCGCCAACCAGGTACGCACCAAGCTGTTGAATGTCGCTCACGGAGCTGCTGTCAATCTTGATGGAGAGGTTCACCTTTGAACCATCGATCGTGATCTGCCCGAGCAACGAGCCAACTAGGAGGTTGCGCACCTCACCAGCTACCTGGGCTGCCGAGAGTCCGGCCATCGCAGCCGCTGAAGGATTAACCGTGATCTCAATCTGGCGGCCCGCCTTCACAAGATCACTCTTGACGTTTGCAAGGTCGCCATTCGCGGCGAGCGTAGTGACGAGGAGGTCCGATGCTGCTTCAACATCAGCAGAGCGTTCACCAGTGACGATCACTGAGATGGCGTTAGAGCCAGCGGCAAAGCCAATCTCCTCTACTGTCACAGTCCACCCTTGGGTACCGACCTCTGCCAGTGATTCCGCCAGGCGGGTCTTCGCTTCAGCGAGATCCGTATCGGCGCTCAGCACCACCGTCATTCGGGCAGCATTTGGCGCTCGGCCGGTTGTCGCGGCGACAAGCGTCTGCGTACCTGTTGAATCCGCGCTCGGGATCGAGGTCGTTACCAGCTCAACCGTTTGGTCCTTGGCGAGGATCTCGTAGGCGACGCGGCTACGCGTGAGCACACGCTCTGTTGAGGTGCCGAGCGGCGGGTTCACCGTCACGGTGAGCACCTTCTCACTACCACTGTTCAAGAACTGGGTTGGGATCGAGCCTGCGAGCGAGGTTGCCCCAAGGAAGAGGCTGAACGCGATCAGCAGGGTGGCGAACTTCGTGGCGCGACGTCGCAGGGCAAGCCCGAGCACTGGCAGATAGATGCGCCCCCAGATGGAGACCTCTTCGTGGTCGGTGTCGACCGCGTACGGAATCGTTGCCTTGGAGCCCTTCACCTTGACCAAGAAGTAGGCAAGCACCGGAATCACCGTAAGCGCCACAACCAGCGACGCGAGCAGGGCGTAGGTGACTGTGAGCGCGAAGGGGAGGAAGAACTGGCTGATCAGGCCGCCGACCACGCCGAGCGGCAAGAAGACCGCAATCGTCGTGATGGTCGAGCTGGTGATCGCTGAGGAGACCTCGCGTGTTCCGTTGAGCACCGCTTCGCCGATCGGCTCACCTTGGCTGCGGTGACGGTAGATGTTTTCGAGCACCACAATGGAGTCGTCGACAACTCGGCCAACGGCTACGGCAAGCCCGCCGAGGGTCATGATGTTGATGGTGATGCCGGTCGTTGACATAAGGATGATCGCCGCCAAAACGCTCAGCGGAATGCTCACCGCAGCAACGATGGTTGAGCGCAAGTTGAGCAAGAAGACAAAGATCACAACAACGGCGAAGGCTGCCCCGAGGCCGCCCTCCTTCACGAGCGCATCAATGGATTCAAGGATGAAGATTGACGAGTCAGTGACGATTGAGTCCGTCACCTGCGCTTCGTGGGCGGCGGCAAACTCCTCGATGGCGGCAATGGACTCCTGGGCGGTGGTGACCGTATTGGCGTCGGCCGACTTGCTGACGCTGATGGTCAGGCCAGGGGTGCCATTCGTCTCAGACCAGCCGGTTGTGTGCACTTCGGCGAGCGAGACGGTCGCGACGTCCTTAAGGAAGACGGCGAAAGGCTGGCCGGCTGGTGATACTCCACCGCCAACGATGAGGTTCTCAAGATCGGCAACGGAGGTGAATCGGCCGGTTGCCGAAACTGGCACCAGGCTTGTACCAACCGGGAGCTGGCCCCCTGGATAGGTCAAGTTGTTCGCCTGAATCAGGCCTTGTACCTGCGACATGCTGACGCCCGTAGCCGCGAGCTTCGCTGCGTCGAGTTGAATGAACGCCTGCGTCTCCACGCCACCCGAGAGATCGGCGGCGGAAATCCCAGTGATGCCCCGAATGCTCGGCATCAACTCGCTCTGCGCGAGTGCTGCCAGCTCGGTGAGTGTCGTACCGCTCTTCGGCGTCAGGGTGGCAATCACCACTGCAGAAGAGTTGATGTTGAAGTTTCGAACCACTGGTGTCACGCCGGCGGGGAGGCGCGACCCGGCGATGGCAGTCTCGATCTGGCGCACGATCTCCTTGACGTCGCTTCCGTAGGCAAACTGGGCAGAGACGAAGCCGAGCCCGGTCGTTGAGACGGAGCGAAGCGATTCGACCCCTGCGACTGAAGCGACAGCGGCCTCAATCGGCGCAGCCACCTGGTCGGCCACATCGGCGGTTCCAGCCCCTGGATATGGGGCGATGATCGTCACGATCGGGAAGTCAATGTTTGGAAGAAGCTCCTGCTTCAGGCTCCCCCAGCTCGCCACGCCCCCACCGAAGACGGCGAGTGCAATGAGAATGGTCACGCTGCGTCGAGCGACCGCGAGCTTGGTCAGGAAAAACATGGAACCCCCTCTATTCACCGATTGGAGTGGGCAGCAGTGCCCAACAGGCGTAGTATCGCGGAATCCCGCCAAGGATGCTGCGGGGCTGTTGAAGCATTAAGGGGGGTTAATGATGACCACGCGAACGGCGACCGCCACCTGGAACGGCTCACTCCTTGAGGGCTCTGGATCCATCACCTCGTTTGAGAGCGGTGCAATCGGCACACTGCCCGTCAGTTGGCCACGGCGCTCCGAGGCGCATGACGGGTCAACCTCTCCCGAAGAGTTGCTCGCTGCAGCACACGCCTCCTGTTTTGCGATGGCACTCTCCGGCGGGCTGGCTCGCAACAACACTCCAGCGACGAAGCTTGACGTTTCAGCGACCGTGACCTTCGAGAAGGTCGAAGCGGGTTGGCGCGTCACGAAGTCGGCGCTCACCCTGCGGGGCGAAGTGCCTGGTCTGGATTACGCCAAATTTGCAGAACTGGCCGAAGGGGCGAAGGGCGGCTGCCCCATCTCCGCGGCGCTAGCGGGGAACGTCGAGATCACTCTGTCGATTCCTGACTAGGCCTCGTCGCGCACCGCGCGGATCGCTGCGGCGGTCCCGCGGGCAATGCGCGCAATCTCCTCGTCGCCAATCACGAACGGTGGGCCGAGCACGATCTGGTCGCCGTCTGTGCCGTTCGCTTGGCCGGTCGCGCTATAGAGAAGTAGGCCAACATCGCTGGAGTTCTTGGCATGCGCCAACACGCGCTCGGTGACGCGCTTGGCACGTGCATGCGGCGCCTTGCTCGCGCGGTCGGCAACAAGTTCGATTCCGAGCAGCAGGCCGCGCCCGCGAATCTCGCCGACCCACGGATCGTTGGCGAGCTCTGCTTCGAGTGCCGCACGCAGCTGGTTGCCTCGGGTTGCAGAGGCTTCGATGAGGTTCTCGTCGCGCAGAATCTTTAGTACGGAGCGCGCAACCGCGGCGCCAGGGATCGAGTGGCTATAGGTGAAGCCGTGGACGAAGCCGCTCGCCAAGATCGGCTCAGCGACGTGGCCCGCTGCGGCAACAAAGCCGAACGGCCAGTACCCGCTGGTGACACCCTTCGCGGCAAGCAGCAGATCTGGTTGCAGCTTCCAGTGGTTCGCCCCGAACCAGGCTCCCGTTCGCCCGAATCCGGTCATCACCTCATCGGCAACGAGGAGCACCTTATTGCGCGCGCTCCAGGCGCTGACCGCTGGCCAATAGTCGTCGGGCGGCACGGCGGCGGCGAGCGTTGCACCAACGATCGGCTCCGCAACAAATGCGGCGATGCGCCCTGGGCCGACACGGCTGAGTAGCGCGTCAAGTTCGGCGACCGCTTCCGCGCCGCTGGCAATCGCATTGGCGCCGTCGTGACCCGCACGATACGAATACGGGGCTGAGACATGCTCGAAGCGCCCGAGCCACGGCTCATACGGACGGCGTAGCCCGGTCCGACCGGAGAGGTCGAGTGCGCCGAGCGTGTTGCCGTGGTAACTCCCCCATCGACTGACGACGACGGTGCGATCGGGCTCACCCTGCGCCAGCCAGTAGGAGCGCACCATCTTGAGCGCCGTCTCCGCCGCCTCCGAGCCACCAGAGACCGGATAGAGCGACGGGTTACTCATTGGTAGAAGTGGGCCAACCTCACTGGCCCATGCGTCGAGCGCTTCGGCGGTGAAGGCGCTTCCGTGGGCGTAGGCGATCTTCGCCATCTGCGTCGCGGCAGCATCTGCAACGGCGCGTCGTCCGTGGCCAACCCCCACCACGATGGCGCCACCTGCGGCATCGATGTAGCGACGGCCAGCGTTGTCAGTGATGTACGCGCCATCACCAGATGCGGCGATGGGGAGTGCGGGGCCACCGCGACTGAAGATCTTGCCGCTACTCACGAAACGTACGCGCCTGTGGGGTCGAGCTCTTCGCGAATGAGTCGTAGCTCTTCGTCAGTGGGCGTTGGCGTAGCGGGGACGTTCTGCGGGATGCGAATCTCCCAACCAATGGATGCGCGTACCTCATCGAGCGTTGCGCCAGGGTGCAAGCTGCGCAGTGCCATCTCACCGTCGTCATCGAATCCGTATACGCCGAGATCGGTGATCACGCCCGATGGGCCGCTGCCGCCCCACCCCTGCGCCGCGCGCGTCTTCGCCGCCGCAACGGCACCACCAAGGTTGCCGGGCGAGGTGCGGAAGTCGAGCTCCTTCACAAAGCTGCGCGTGCTCTGACGCATGATCACGAGGATCTCTTTGGCGTTGATGGCGATCTCGCACGCTCCACCGGAGCCTGGGAGGCGCGTCTTCGGTGCGGCGTAGTCGCCGATGACCGTTGTGTTGAGGTTGCCGAAGCGATCGATCTGCGCGCCACCAAGGAAGCCCACATCGATGCGACCCCCCTGCAGGTAGAGGCCGAAGAGGTCGTGCATGGAGACGGTTGCAGTGGAGCCGGTCACGATCGTTGGATCGCCAATGGAGAGTGGGAGTCGTGCGGGATTTGCGCCGAAGACACCCGCCTCGTAGACCAGCTCCATCTCTGGCGCGACGGTGCGCTTGGCAAGGTTCACGGCGATGTTCGGCAGGCCAACCCCCACGAAACAGACGCGCTTTCCGGTGAGGGCGTGCGCCGAGGCGACGACCATCAGCTCGCTCTTGCTGGCTGGACGCTGGCCGCTCATCGGTAGTCTCCGTAGTCGACTGAACCAGATGGGGCGCTCGTTGGCGTCAGCCCCTTGAAGTAGTCGGCGCCAAACTTCGCCACATAGGCGGCGCGATCCTTCACGCCGTAGACCCACTCCTGCAGCCACGCCTCGGTGGCGGCGGCATCACGGCTGATCGTGTCCCACTCGCGGTAGAAGGCGTTGTCGCGATCGTACGCACCTTGCACGTATGAGGGATGTGCGCCGAGCGGTTCACACACGACAGCGCTGACGATCAGGCCAGGAATAATGGTGCGATTCGGATCGGCGCGAATCACACTGGTTGGCACGATCTCTTCGACGACGGCGATGACGCGCTTCGCTGCGAAGGCCGCCTCCTTCTGGCACCCGAGCAGGCCCCACATCTGTACGTTTCCTTCGGCGTCGGCACGCTGCGCGTGGATGATCGTGACATCAGGGTTGAGTGGTGGAACGGCGTAGACCTCTTCGCCGCCGAACGGGCTCTGCACCGTCCGAATCAGCGGGTTCACCTTCGGCAGGTCACTCTCGGAGTAGCTGCGCAGCGGGTAGAACGGGAGACGGTGCGCACCGGCCACATAGCGACCGACCATGCCGTGATGGCTGTACTCCTCAATCTCGAGGAGTGATTCGCCGGGGGCGAGCGCCGCTGGCTCCGTGCGTCGGCGAATCGCATGAAGCGAGCCGACGCCAGGGTTGCCGAGCCAGCTGAAGATCAGTTTCTTGGCGCAGCCTGCTGCGACCATCTGGTCGTAGACAAGATCGGGTGTCATTCGCGCCAAGGTCAGATTGCGGCGCTTCTGCCGAATGATCTCGTGACCGGCCGCAAACGAGATGCAGTGCGTGAACCCTTCAATGGCGACGGTATCGCCATCGTGCACATGCGCGGCGATCGCCGTGCGCATATCAACGAGCTTTGAGGCGCTCACTTCGTCACCCCTGCGAGAGCTGTTAGGGGCCCGCGCATGGGCGCTGGCTCAGTGCCGTGCGGCGACTGCCGCTGCGGCCTCGCAGAAGATGCGGATTGCGGTGTCCATTTCAACTTCGTTCACAACGAGTGGTGGGCTCATGCGCACGCCGCGGTCGCCACAGGTCAGCACGAGGAGTCCGCGCTCAAACGCCTCAACCTCAACTTCGCCAGCGATTTCGCCATCGGTGAAGTCGACGCCAATCATGAGGCCGATGCCGCGAATGTCGGTGACATGCTTGTTGCCGGCCAGACCAGCGCGCAGCCCCTTGACCGCCTGTGCACCGCGGTCAACCGCGTTCTGCATCAGGTTCTCATCGCGAATCACTTCGAGGGTGGCAATGGCAGCTGCCGCGGCGACTGGGTTGCCACCGAAGGTTGAGCCGTGTGAGCCGGGCTTCCAGCGCATCCAATGCTCCTTGGCAATCACGGCGCCGATCGGCATCCCGGAGCCGAGGCCCTTCGCCGCAGCAACGATGTCTGGCTCAATGCCAAAGTTTTCAATCGCCCACATCATTCCGGTTCGACCGGCGCCAGACTGCACCTCGTCAACAACGATGGCGATGCAGTACTTGTCGGCGATCGCCTTCAGTCGTGGGAAGAAGTCCTTGTCGGGAACGATGTAGCCGCCCTCGCCCTGGACCGGCTCCACCACAAAAGCGGCGATCTCATCACCAGGGATGGTGCGAGCGATGATTCGCTGCTCAAGCTCGTCGAGGCCCTCACTGCCGAATGGCACATGCAAGAAACCTGGTGCGAGTGGACCAAAGTGGGCGTGATACTTCGCCTTTGAATTTGTCAGCGTGAGCGCACCGAGGGTTCGTCCATGGAAGCCGCCGACGAAGCCGACGATCCACTGGCGCCCGCTCATGTAGCGCGCCAACTTGATGGAGGCCTCGACTGCCTCGGTCCCTGAGTTCTGCAAGAGAACCTTCGATGGCCCCTTCCATGGCGCCGACGCGGCGAGTGCTGAGGCCAGCTCCTGGTAGCGCTGCTCGTAGAAGTCGGAGGCGCTGTAGTGCAAGAGTCGCTGCGCCTGCTGCACGATCGCATCGACAACGCGCGGGTGGCAGTGGCCCGTGGAGTTCACGGCGATGCCGGCGCAGAAGTCGAGGAAGACGTTGCCATCCTGATCCTCAACGCCCATTCCGAAACCGCGTACTGGTGCAAACGGATAGGCGCGGGGCAAGCTTCCGGAGACGACAGCCTGGTCGGCGGCTACCTGGGCGAGCGCCTTTGGCCCAGGCACCTTGGTGACAAGGTGCGGCAGCGTGGCTGGCCAGGCTGCAGGCTTCTCGGCGATCGTCATGGTGCCCCTCCTATGAATGCTTTGTATGCGGAGTGTATACGAGGGAAACCCCCGTTTAGCGGACGATTGTCTGGCTCTGCTCGCGCAGGTACTGCGGCACGTAGTAGAGGCCGCCGCCCGACTTGCCAGTCGTGCCCGACTTCTTCCACCCGCCGAACGGCTGGACCATTGGCCACGCGCCAGTTGTTGAGCCGACACGGCGATTCACGTAGATCACGCCGCCATCGATGGTGTCTAGGAAGGTCTTGATCTCGGCCTCGTCCTCCGTGTAGCAACCAGCGGTAAGGGCGTACTCGCTCTCGTTGGCGAGGGCGATCCCCTCTTCAAATGAGGCGACCTTCGCCACCACCACGAATGGCGTGAAGAGCTCGTCCTTGAAGAGGCGATGCGTTGCTGGGAGACCGGTCACCACTGTTGGGGCGACGTAGAAGCCCTTGGCGAGATCGCCATCCGTCAGTCGGCCGCCGCCGACGGCAATGGTGCCGTCGCGCTTCGCCTCTTCGCATGCCTGCAAGAAGGTGTCAACGGAGCGCTGGTTGATGATCGGCCCAAGGAAGATGCCGCGAACCGTTGGATCGCCGACCTTCAGCGCCTTCGTCTTCTCCACGAGGTGCTTCACGAATTCGTCATGCACCGACGCTTCGATGTAGACGCGGCTGTTCGCCGAGCACTTCTGCCCACCGAGACCGAACGCCGAGCGGAGTACTCCTTCGGCCGCCTTCTCAAGGTCAGCCTTCTTTGAAATGATCGTTGGGTTCTTTCCACCCATCTCAACGCTGACCGGCTTTGGGTAGTCCTTGGCAAATGCTCGGTAGACCTGCATGCCGATCTCTGCCGAGCCAGTGAAGGTGATGCCCGAGACGTCGCGATTCTCTTGCAGCTCTGCGCCAACGCTTTCGCCTGGCCCCATCACCATGTTGAAGACGCCCGCAGGAATACCTGCGTCGCTAATGGCTTGTGACAGCA
>Ga0222713_10001556_pt1 | contig 25555 bp, 49 predicted proteins | sample C33_649DmetaG_FD_165061 | JGI IMG/M metagenome (GOLD analysis project Ga0222713, IMG submission 165061) | Estuarine water microbial communities from San Francisco Bay, California, United States - C33_649D | ecosystem: Environmental > Aquatic > Marine > Unclassified | place: USA: California... | reverse complement strand
TGGCCACTGACAACGCTGATGTTGGCGCGATGACTTATTTGTTCAATCCTGCCCAGCGCGGTGCATTGAAAACAACTGAGAAGTCCTCCACTTCTGCTGGTCAGTTCGTTTGGGAAGCTGGCAACACTGTCAATGGCTATCGCACCGAAGTCTCTAATCAAGTGACTGCTGGCGATGTGTTCTTTGGCAACTTTGCTGACTTGTTGATCGGCTTCTGGTCTGGTTTGGACTTGACTGTTGATCCTTATAGCAACAGCACAAGCGGCACAGTTCGCGTGGTTGCTTTGCAGGACACCGACATTGCAGTTCGCAATGCAGTTTCCTTCTGCTATGGTGACGCAGACATTGCCTAATGTCTAAAATGCTCCGAGGGGGAAACCTCTCGGGGCTTTTAATATGAAACTCGAATTCATACGAAACACAATTACAAGCGCAGGAAAAGCCCGAATTGGGCAAATCCTAGAGTTGCCTGACCAAGAATCAAAAGATTTGGTCAAATTAAGTCGTTGCGTTCCTTATGTCTCTCAAGAATTAGTTGATCGCTCGATTGGTCTGTCCGATGAGACAAAACCAGTTAAGCGTGGAAGGCCAAAAAAGAATGTATGAGTCTGCTGCTGATCGCTTGATGTATTTGAAGGACTTTGGGGTTGATGTGAAATACACAATCCAAAATGGAGTCCCAAAGACAATTCGAGGAATCTTTGACAACCAGTTCATCGATGTTCAGGCTGGTGGCGATGTCGGCTTTGCTGTTCAGCAACCAAGACTCATGGTTCGCACCTCGGATGTGGCCTCATGCACTGAGGGCGATGCCTTTCAGATTGCCAAAGTAAACTATCTTTCCAGAATTGTTCAGGATGATGGGACTGGCATGACAATGATCGTTTTGGAGAAACAATGAGCCATGTGAGACAACAGATTAGGGATGCGGTGGTGACTGCTTTGACTGGTCTGACAACGACTGGCTCTCGGGTCTATAAGTCTCGGGTTTATCCATTCGAGTCTGGCAAATTGCCAGCGCTGATTGTTTACACAAAGTCAGAGACATCGACAAACGAAACAATGACCAAACCCAGAACTCAGTTGAGAGTTTTGGAAGTCATGGTCGAGTGCTATGTCATGGCAAACACTAATTTTGACAATACGATTGACACCATTGCAGTTGAGGTGGAAGAAGCACTTTATGCAAACATCACGCTTGGTGGCAAAGCAAAGGACATCAACACTGTGGCTTTTGAATCTGATTATTCAGGGGATGGAGAGCAAGTTGTCGGTGTTGGGCGTTTCACTGTTGAGGTAACTTACTCAACCAAGGAAAATGATCTTGAATCTGCTGCTTAATGTGGCAAAATTGTAAAACTTGAAAGGGGCTTAATTATGGCTACTCATACTGGTTCAGAAGGTACACTCAAAGTCGGTTCTGACACGATTGGCGAGATTCGCAGTTTCTCGATTTCCGAGTCTGCTGATACTCTCGAGGACACATCAATGGGCGATGCTTCTCGCACCTATAAGGCATCACTCAAGACCTTCACTGCGTCTGTTGATGTTTTTTGGGACGAGGCTGACGCTGGCCAGACTGCAATGGCAGTCGGTTCAACTGTGACTTTCTCGGCTTATCCAGAAGGCGCGACAACTGGTGACAAGTACTACACTGGTTCAGCAATCGTGACTGGTCTGACTGTGAATTCATCTTTTGATGGCATGGTCGAGGCTTCCATCACATTGCAAGGCACTGGTGCTTTGAGCCTTAGCACTGCAAGCTGATGAGTGCAATTGATCGAGCAAAAGCCCATTTCAAGTCACTTCAAGTCAAGACGATTGAAGTGCCTGAGTGGGGCGATGAGAATGGCCCTCTGATTGTTTATGTTGAGCCTTTCACACTGAAAGACAAATCTAAACTTCAGGCGGTCACTCGATTGGGAAACTCTGAAGCTGACACTCTTGTTGAGTTGTTGGTAATGAAGTGCCTCGATAAAGATGGGGGAAAGATTTTCACCATCGAGGACAAACCAGTTTTGCGAAACATGGTCGATGCCTCAATTTTGGAAAGAGTTTCAACAGAAATCATGCGAGTTGATTTCAAGGAACTCGAAAAAAACTAAGGGAGACTCCTGAACGACAATTCCTTTTTTATCTCGCTGAAAAGTTGCACAAAACAATTGGTGAGATCGAGGAAATGCCAGTTGAGGAGTTCCTAGAATGGCAAGTTTGGATTAAGTTTCAGTCGGAGAGAAGCAATGGCCAGTAAAGATGTAAGCATTGACATTGTTGCTCAGGACAAGACTGGCGCGGCATTCAAATCAGTCAAAGGCGGTCTTGACGGAATTGGCAATGCTGTTGGCATGGTCACTGGCAAGATCGCTGGTCTGACTGCGGTATTGACTGCAATTGGCGGCATCACTCAGATAAAAGGTCTGATTGATAGTGCTGACCAAATGAACAAACTGTCGCAAAAGACAGGCATTGCAGTTGCAGAACTTTCATCACTTTCAAACACGGCTGATCTGGCTGGTGTTTCAAACGAGCAACTTGGCTCGGCTCTTGTCAAACTCAACAAAAGCATTGCTGAGGCTGCGGCTGGAAGCAAAGAGCAATCAGAAGCATTCAGGAATCTTGGCATCAATGTTAAAGATGCCAACGGCAATATTCGGCCAACTGCTGACATTTTGGGCGATGTGGCCAGCGCTTTTGGTGGTGCTGCCGATGGAGCGACCAAAACTCAATATGCGATGGCTTTGTTTGGCAAGGCTGGCGCTGATCTAATTCCATTTCTTAATCTTGGCAAACAAGGAATCAAAGAATTTGGTGCAAGTTTTGGCGATGAATTTGCAAAGAATTCTGAAATGTTCAATGACAATCTGACAAAGATTAGTCAACGAATCAAGGGATTTTTTGCTGAGAAATCATTGCCTTTGCTTGAGGCTTTGAATCAAAAGTTTGAGGAAACTGCCAGACTCGAAAAACAAATGAGGACTGGTGTTGGTGCAACTCAAGCCGATGTCAGGAGAATTGACAATGCGCTTGAGCCAAAAGCACCACTCAAAAATCTAAAGCCTTTGGGTGTTGAAGCACCAAAAGTCGAGCAAATCTCTGAGATCACTCGGGCTTATATGGCCGTTTCAGATCAGATCATCAAGCTGGTCGAGGGTGAGGATCAACTCAAGTTGGTTCAGTTTGAGCGAATGGGGGCAAACGCTGAACAGATCAGGCAATATGAAATTTATTTGAATACTGTCAGAAATCTGACTGAGGCAGAAAAAGCCAAGATCGAGCAAGACAAACAACAGCAAAAACTCGATGAGCAAATCACAAAGGATGCCAAAGAGCAAGCCGATGCAATTAAGAAAATTTTTGAGGATACTCGCACACCTTTGGAGAACTACATTGAGAGAGTTCAATATCTCCAAACTGTCCTCGGCAAAGGCTTAATTGATCCTGACACATTCAGTCGCGCTGTTGGATTGGCCAATGATGAACTCAAAAAATTCACCGAAAAAGGCAAGTCTGACATTGACATCTTGACTGACGCGATCAATGGATTTGGCAATGAATTCACCAGCACTCTGACTGAAGCGTTTATGACTGGAAAGCTGAACTTCACTGACATGGTGAACTCTATCCAGCGCGACATCATTCGGATGATGATTAAGAAAAACATTACTGATCCGAGCGTGAGTTTTCTGACAGACCTTTTCAAAGGCTTTGGTGCAAGGGCTTTGGGTGGCCCTGTTTCATCAAATACACCTTACATGGTCGGTGAGCGTGGCCCTGAGTTGTTTGTGCCAAATGGCGCTGGTTCTATCGTGCCAAACAACAAACTTGGTGGCGGTGGCGTGACTGTCGTTCAGAATATTAACATTGACTCAAGGTCTGACAGATCATCGATCATGGCTGCAATGAATCAGGCCAAAGAGCAAGCCAAAGCTGAAATTTATAGATCAATGAAATCTGGTGGAGCGTTTGCATGACAACCTTTGCTTGGCCTAGTGTCAAAAACCCTCAATCGGCTCTTTGGGAGTTGAGGTCAAACACTCAGATTTTCACCTCTCCTTTGAGCCAGCAATCACAAACAGTCGAGTTGGCTGGTGCAAAATGGTATTGCTCAGTCGCTTGGAATAATCTGTCAAGGGCTGAGGTCGCACCAATTCAGGCTTTGTTTTACAAAATGCGAGGCATGGCCAACACTGTCTATTTGCCTCGATTTGGTGAAACTGCTCCGATTGGCTCTGTTTCTGGCTCGATCACTGTTTCAAGTTCAACTGGATCGACTGTCACTTTGTCATCATCGAGCCTCTCAATTGGCGACTTCATTCAGTTTGCAAATTATGAAGTCAAGATGATTGTTGGAAAGTCCTCAAGCACATACACAATCGAGCCACCTTTTAGAACTCAACCAAGTTCATCGAGTGCTGTGACTTATACAAACCCTTCAGCAATCATGCGACTTGATGGCACATCGGTGGCCATAAATAAAATGATTGAAGGCGTTTATTCTGTGACTGCTGGCTTTCTGGAGGCGATATGACTCGAAGCCTAGCCAGTGCCATCACATCGGCTCTGACAGACGACAATCTAACAGTCTGCTTTTTGGTGGATTTGGACTTTTCCTCTGGCCATATTTATTACACAAATGGTGGCAAATCGATTGTCTATGGTGGAAACACTTATTTGGCAGTCGGTGGTCTTGGCGGCATTGACACAATCTCAGAGACTGCAAATCTTGAGGCTAAAGGGTTAACCCTAACACTCTCTGGAATTGATACAAATCACATTGCAATTGCTTTGGGTGAGAATTATCAAGGTCGGGCGGCAAAGATTTATTTTGCTTTGCTCGATGCCAATCACGATCTGGTGGCTGCGGCTTTGATGTTTACTGGCCGAATGGATGTGATGTCAATCAGTCTTGGCCAGACAGCCACAATCTCTCTGTCTGTGGAACACCAAATGATCGATGCTAATCGGCCAAAGATCAGGCGCTTCACTTATGAGGAGCAAAAGGTCAGGGATGCCGCAGACGAAGGTTTGCAATATGTGGTGGCCATCGAGAATCTTGACATCAATTGGGGTCGCACTGATCCAACTGGTGCAAATGCTGGTGGTGGTGGAAACCCCAATTCTGGCGGTTATATTCAAGAACAGCCATGAGAAAAGATAACTGGCCTCGATTGCTTGAGGACTATATTCTCCAAAAGAAAGATCAGCCTTTCGAGTGGGGTTCAAATGATTGCTGGCAATTCTCGATCCATGCAGTCAAAGAGATTTCTGACAAAGATTTGACGAATCTTTTTGAGTATCAGACTGCTAGAAGGGCGGCTGAATTGATGTCCGAGCATGGCGGCATGATGGGGGCTGCTGACAAATACTTTGGTCAATCAAAGTCTGTCCTGTTGGCTCAAAGGGGTGATGTGGTCTGTTTAATCAATTCAGGGCGTGAATTGCTTGGCATTTGTGTTGGAGAAATGTCGGCTTTTGTCGCTGAGTCTGGCATCATCATGCAACCGACTCTTAATTGTGAAAAGGCTTGGAGCATATAAATGGCTGAACTGGTAGTCTATTTGGCTGGTGAATTTCTTGCTGAAACTGCGATCTCTTATTTCGCAATCGGCAAAGAAGCCATGTTTTTGCGTGCTGCTATTCGGGCTGGTTCATTTGTTCTGACCACAAAAGCGGCTCAGAGCATGGGCTTGATTGGTGGAAGCGCGGCCAATGAACTAAAAGGTCAGACAATCAATGTCAGATCATCAACTGCACCAAGGCAACTGATCTATGGCCAAAGCCTAGTCGGTGGCGTGATGTTCTATGCGGCCACCACAGGCACAAACAACGAATATTTGCACACTGTCTTTGGATTGGCAGATCACCAGATTCAATCGGTTGAAAAAGTTTATTTTGGCGATGAGGATGTTGGCACTGTTTCGGGCAATGTCTCAAGCAGTCGTTATTCTGGCAAAGCAAGAATTCAAAACTCACTGACTGGTGGCACTGCTTATTCTGATCTGGTGACTGAGACTGCGAGTCTGACAAACAAATGGACATCGAGCCATAAACTCACTGGAATTTCCTCGGTTTATGTGAGGATGCAATACGACACCTCAATTTATACGAGCATTCCAACAGTCAGGGCTTTGGTCAAGGGCAAATTAGTCTATGACCCAAGATCGACAACAACGGCTTGGTCTGACAATCCTGCTCTCTGCATTCGCGATTACATAATGAGTGATTATGGAATGCGAGTGACAGCCGATGAGATTGATTCAGCGTCATTTATTGCTGCGGCCAATATCTGTGATGAGACTGTCACGGCTTCAGGCTCTGTGACTCAGAAGCGCTACACACTCAATGGTGTGGTGGACACTTCAAAGAGTCCTCGCGAAGTATTGCAAGATATGCTCTCGACTTGCGCTGGAATGCTTATTTATTCCTCTGGAAAATATAAGCTGATCGTTGGTGCATTCTCAAGTCCTGTCCAAACAATCACAGTCGATGATTTGAGAGGCGATGTCCAACTCTCATGTGCGAACGAAAAAGCCAATCTATTCAATCGAGTGTCTGGTGTTTTTGCTGATGCTGACAAACTTTATTCAGCGACTGAATATCCAGCGATTGCATCATCGACTTTTAAGACTCAGGATGGCGGTGAGGAGTTAACTGCTCAACTCGATCTCAACTTCACGACAAACAATCTTGAGGCTCAAAGGCTTGCAAAGATTAACCTCTTGAAGTCGCGTCAAGGAATTGTTGTCAATATTTCATGCAAGCCAACTTGTCTTAACATTACTGCTGGCGATGTGGTGGCTTTGACGATTGCTCAACTTGGATGGTCGAGCAAATATTTCAGGGTCATGGAGTGGCGACTCAATGAGGACATTGGTGTTGATCTGGTTCTCAAAGAGGAGGACTCGACTGCTTATGACTGGTCAACTTCTGACGCTCAGGATGGCGCTCCAAACACCAGTCTGACTCTGATTCAACCTCAAGCAGCACCAACTAATTTGACTGCTACAAATCAGAATATCACTTTTCCTGATGGCACGATATTACCAGCAGCACACATCACTTGGGATGCAGTTTCATCGGCTTATGTGACAGGCTATGAGTTGCAATTTAAACTTTCAACAGACACTGTTTGGCAATCTCTTTTCACGTCACAAACTGTTTATGACTATGCTGGCCAGCAAGAGGTCGCATTGCAATACAACATTCGAGTCAGAGCAATTTTTTCTGATAAGAATGGCCCATTCTCAGCAACAATCAATCACACATTATCTGGTGACACCACTGCACCTTCTGCACCAACAAGCCTGACTGCTGTCGGTGCTTATAAAACAATTCAGTTGTCTTGGACTAATCCAACTGCTGCTGACTGGTTTTATAACGAGATTTGGGAAAATTCAACAAACAATTCAGCCACTGCAACAAAGATCGGTGAAGTTTCAAGTTCTACATTTGCAAGGTCTGGTATTCCTGCATCAACAACAAAATATTATTGGTTGAAAGCTGTTGATTTTTCTCGGAATGTTTCAGGATTTTCTACTGGTACAAGTGCGACAACTGATGCCGAGGTCACTGATGGTGCAACAGGGCCAAGAAATGCTCAGGTTTATTTCTATTACAACACTGGTCAATCAACTGCACCAACTGCTCCAACAACTGCTCAAGTTGCATACAATTTCAGCACTTCAACTCCATCAATTTCTGCATCAGGTTGGTCAACAACATTCAGTCCAAGCGCTGTCAGTGCAACTTCAGCGACAAACAAATATTGGGCTGTCAGGGTAATTTTTCAAGAGATTGATTTTGGTGGCTCATACTCTGAAACAATTAGTTCTGTTTTTACTTGGCAAAATTTAGATGGTTTGGTGACTTTCACAAACCTTGCAAATTCTCAAGGCTCTGGTGGAACAACGACAACATTCATTGATGGTGGCTCGATCACAACAGACACTTTGTCTGTTTCAAAAATCCAAGACAATACAAGCGCAGTTTTTAACTCATTTGTAACTTTTGGTCTTGGCACTGGTTCATCAATTGGCGGATATTCTGCTGGTGGTGCTTTTTCATCATCAAGCGTTAGTTATTATGGTGGTTTGTTTGCAAATACATCCACAGGATTTGCAATCGGTGCTGGAACAAGAAATACAACAAATGCTGACATTGGCGCAATTGCTGCTGTTGGTTATGGAAACTCAACTTTCAGCACTTTCAGGCACGCTGCATATTTAGGCACTGGCGTTTCTGGTGGAACTTTCCAAACTGGTGGTGCTAGTACTTTGCAGTCAACTGTAACTGCTGATATTCGTCTTGCTTATTACACTGGCGGCACTTCATACGCTTATTACATTACATCAGGCGCTGCTTACCCATTTACGGCTGGCCATGATGCTTTGCAATTGCTCTCTGAGGATGTTCCTGAAGTTGGAGACATCATGGTTGATGTTGAGTTGATCGCTGCTCCAACAATCAATGATGCAATTACCAAAATGACAAAAAGCACGACTGCAAACCAAAAAGGTGCAGTTGGTGTGTTTACTGGTGTTTGTGGAAATGAGTTTGTTCCTGCATCACTTGGAAAATATGTCGAGGGCGTTCAAGGGGCAAAGAATGTCTTTGTCTTAAAAGATGAATATTCCACAATTTATCAAACCTATCGACCAATTGGTGTCAATGCCATTGGCGAGGGAAAAATCAATGTCTGTGGCCAAGGTGGTGACATCCAAATTGGTGACTTTATCGTGGCCTCTGACATGGCTGGCAAGGGCATGAAACAAGCTGACGACATTGCGAGAAGTTATACAGTGGCAAAGGCTCGGGAAAATGTGACATTTGCCAATTCAACCGAAACCAAGCAGATTGCTTGCATTTATCTTTGCGGCTAAAATCCAAACCTGAAAGGAAGCACAAATGGCCTCTCTAATTTACAACTCATGCTTGAATGACATGGCGACTGGTGCGATTGATTTCGACACCAACTCTTTCAAGATTGAACTGGTGACATCCAGTTATACCCCAAACAAAGACACGCACACAAAGCGTTCTGATGTTACAAATGAGGTCAGTGGCACTGGCTACACTGCTGGTGGTGCTTCCACCACTGTGACAGTTACCAATGACACAGCAAATGATCGAATTGACATCGAGTTTTCGGATGTTTCATGGTCAAGCGCTACTTTGACTGCTGCGGCTGCTGTGATCTATAAGACCACTGGCACTGCATCAACAGACAATCTGGTCGCTTATCTTGATTTCGGTGGCAATGTGACATCAACAAATGGCACATTTACACTCGATATCACTTCACCATTGCGAATCCAAAACTGAGTTTTTTAGCCACCACCGAGGGTGGCTCGGAGGTTATCTATGGCTTTAATCCTTGCTGATCGAGTTAAGCAATCAACCACCACCACTGGAACCAGTGATTTTGTCCTAAGCGGATCAGTCACTGGTTTTCAGACATTTGCGGCTGGTGTCGGTGCAAATAACACCACTTATTACTCAGTTGCGGATGGTGCTGATTGGGAGATCGGCCTTGGCACATTGTCGAACGATGGTCTGACGCTTGCTCGGACAACTGTTTTGCAATCCAGCAATGCAGACGCTAAAGTTGGATTTGCGGCTGGCACAAAAGAGGTCTTTGTCACTTACCCTGCTGACAAGGCGGTTTCTGACATCACATCAACTGACGCAAGCATTGTTGTTTCTAGGAATGGAAGCATCTTTGATTTGGCGGTTTCTGAGGCTTCACCAGCATCGACACTTTTGACTGCTGTCAGAAACACGACTGGCGCGACCTTGACCAAAGGGACTGCTGTTTATATCTCTGGTGCTAGTGGTCAAAATGCAACTGTCTCAAAAGCACTGGCCACAGGTGACTCAACCTCTGCTCAAACATTGGGCTTGATAACCTCTGATCTGGCAAACAACTCAAATGGTTATGTGACTGTCATTGGCTTAGTAAGCAACATTGACACCTCTGCTTATACAGACGGACAGCAGTTATATTTAAGCCCGACAACGGCTGGCACATTGACTGCGACAAAGCCTTATGCGCCTCAGCATTTGGTTTATGTGGCCATTGTTCAGCACTCTCATGGGACTCTGGGGAAGTTGTTTGTCAAAGTGCAAAACGGCTATGAGATGGATGAGTTGCACAATGTCTCTGCTCAAAGCCCTACAACAGGACAAACACTTGTTTATAACGCAAGTAATAGTCTGTGGGAAAAGAACACAGTCTCCCTGACTGCTGGTGTCAATGGAACACTTCCAGTCGCTAATGGTGGAACTGGCATCACATCTTTGGGAACTGGCGTTGCTACTTTCCTTGGAACTCCATCATCGGCAAATCTTGCGGCTGCGGTGACTGACGAGACTGGCACTGGTGCTTTGGTGTTTGCCAATAGTCCAACTCTGGTCACTCCAATTCTAGGAACTCCGACAAGCGCAACATTGACTAATGCAAATGGTCTACCCCTGACAACTGGAGTGACAGGAACACTCCCAACTGCCAATGGCGGTACAAACCTAACATCATTCACATCAGGCGGTGTGGTTTACGCCTCAAGTACAAGCGCATTGGCTACTGGCTCAGGTTTGACTTTTAACGGAACAACAGAATTTGCACTTGGAAGTGCTGTGGCTTTGAAATTTGGAGCAAGTTCATATATCAAAGCGGGTTCTACTACTGGTTTTCTTATAAACGATTCGACTGATACATATAACTATTTTAGAATTTTTGATGCTACTGGTGTTGCAGTTTGGTATCCATCAGGGACAGAAGGTATGCGCCTCACCTCAACAGGGTTGGGTATTGGTACGAGTTCGCCTTCTACATATTCTGCAAAATTAGCGGTTGTTAGTACTGCGGCAGACACAAGAATTTCTGTTATTGATGATGTGGCAAATGGCCGTGGCGGTTATTTGCGTTCAAATTATTCCGATGCCGTAATTTTAGGAACAACTAGTGGTGTTCGTTCTATTGTTCTAGCCCCTGATAGTATTGAACGGCTTAGAATTAACACAAGTGGCGCGTTTGGTCTAAATGGTTCTAATTACGGCACAAGTGGTCAAGTATTGACAAGCGCGGGTTCGGGTTCTCCGCCTACATGGGCAACTGCGGGTGGCGGTTCATGGACTTATTTGTCAACTGTTACTGCAAGCAATTCGGCTACTGTCAATGTTGAAAATACTTTTGACAGCACATATGATCTTTATGCTTTAGTTGCTGTCAATCTTTACACTTCAACAAATGGTGTACAACTTTACTGTCGTTTAAAAGTTGCGGGGTCATATCAAACCAACAGTTACAGTCATGGAAATTTTGGTACGACTGCTACCAATACAACTTTAAACGCTACTAATGAAACAAATGGTGCATATATCCGATTAAACATTGGAGGTGGTGGTGACACTTTAATGCGTGCTGATTCAACAACTCCAGCAATGTTAATTTTGTACACACAAAATCCCGCAAATACATCTACTTATAAAATGGTTTCAGGTTCACTTGCATATACCCCTGAAGATGGTGGTTATAGATATACACACGGACAAGTTGGAGGTCGCCATCACAACACAGTTGGTGCATTAACAGGGATTCAATTCTTTGCTTCAACTGGAAATTTATATGGCACATTCCGCTTGTATGGCATTAAGAACAGTTAAGGAATAATCATGGCAAGATTTCACGCAACACCAGAAGGCGATGTTCCATATACTGCCGAAGAAGAAGCCGCACGAGATGCTGAAGAAGCACAATGGGAAATTGAAAAAGCCGAACTAGCGAAAACGCAATATCAACGCAATCGTGCTAAAGAATACCCATCAATTAACGATTACATTGATGGCTTAGTAAAAGGCGATCAAACGCAAATTCAATCATATATTGATGCGTGTTTAGCCGTGAAAGCAAAATATCCTAAACCAAATCAGGAGTAAAAAATGGTTACTAATTGGACAATATCACAACTTGACCGCAAAACAGCAGATGGTTTTGTAACCACAGCCCATTGGCAAGCCACAGCCGTAGATGGCGAACAAACAGCATCCATCTATTCCACTTGCTCATGGGCAGATGGCGCAGTCAATACGCCATACGAAAACCTGACACAAGAAACAGTCCTTGGTTGGGTGTGGGCTAATGGTGTTGATAAACAAGCAACAGAAGATGCTCTGGCGGCTAATATCGCTTTGCAGAAAGCACCTGTAACTGCTTCTGGTACACCTTGGAGTCAAGCATGAATTTAGACCTTGACCAAAACGAAGTGCAATTCATTTTGAATGTGTTAGGTGAGATGCCTGCCAAATCAGGTGTTTGGCCTTTAATTATTAAAATTAAAGAACAGGCTGAAGCACAATTACCTAAAGAATTGGCTGAATAATGTTTGGAAATTATGCACTCTCAGAATATCCAATCAGCACATCGGGAATATCCGATGCGACTGCGAGTGCGTCCATTGGTACAGTCACAGCGACTGTCCCTTCAGCATCGATCTTGGCTAATGCTCTAGTCCAAGTCACAATTGGCACTGTTACTATAAGTGCAATAAACGCAACGGCAACTGGAGAGGCCACAGCGACATCCACAATTGGCACTGTCGCAGCCACAGTCCCAAATGTTAATCTGACAGCCGATGCGCTGATTCAAGCGTCTTTCCTGACAGACACTGCCACTGCACCAAATGCAAGTGCAACTGGTGAAGCAAACATTCAGGTTCTGATCGCAACTGTCACGGCCACAGCACCAAACGCGACTGCTTTCCCTCAAACAATCGTTGAGGTCACAATTGGCACAGTCACTGCTACTGCACCGAATTCAAGTGCTTCTGGTGATGCAATTGCTCAAGCAAGCATTGGATCGGCCACAGCGACTGTTTTGGCGTTTTCTGCGACTGGTGATGGCAACACATCGTCAAGCATTGGAACTGTCACAGCCACTGTTCCAAGTTCAAATGCTTTTGTTTCAAACATTGCTCAAGCAAACATTGGGACTGTCACAGCAACTGTTCCAAGTGTCACGGCTGTCGGATTTGCAACTGCATCGGCACTGATTGGAACTGTTGCGGCCAATGAGCCAGAGTTCTCGGTTTCTGGAACTGCTTTGGTTGAGGTGTTCATTCCTTTGGTTCAAGACCTTGCACCGACTGCAACGGCCAGAGGCGATGGCAATGCCTTTGCAAATATCAACACTGTCGGCTCGGTTGTTCCAAATACTTCTCAGTCTGGAACTGCCTCTATTCAGGCACTGTTGGCCACTGTCACGGCAACTTCTCCGACTGCAATGGCTTATGCGGTTTCGGCTGCAAGCAATCTTTTGTATGTATATGCTGAAAACAGAGAAATCTTGGTTTCGCTAGAATCTCGGGTGATGTATGTTGCCAACGAGGATCGAATTTTGGAGGTTTCAAATGGCTGACTTTATAAAAGACCCGAATGCAGTTTTGGATTATGGATTTGACTGGTCTGACTGGCTTCAAAGTGGTGAGGTTATCTCAACTTCAAGTTGGATCAATCCTGATTCGATCACTATCAATTCAAACTCAAAATTAGACACATCGACTGTCGTTTGGGTTTCTGGTGGCACTGCTGGCAAATCCTATCGTCTGACAAATCGAATTGTGACCAACAACAGTCCTGCTCGGACTGAGGACAGGACACTTTTGATCGAGGTTCAAGAGCGATGACAGATTCTCACACTGAAACAACAGCGGCAATTGTTGCCAAAGTTGCTCCACCAGCCACAGTCTCACTGGCCACTGTCATGGGCATTCAGGTCAGCGAGTTGGTGCTTTGGGCCACCTTGATCTATACAGTTTTGCTCATTGGCCACAAAGTCTGGGCAATTTATAAAGATTTAAGAAAATGAAAGACTGGATCGTTGCTCTGTTGGCCGCGATCTGTTTGTTCAGTTTGATTTTCTGGTCAGTGTCAGTCATCATTTGGCACTGGCGATGACAGAGTTTGTCTTTTCAATCCTTCTGTTGTCTGGTGAATATAGGTGCATAAGATGGGGTTGGACTGGCGATGTTTTCAACCGAAAAGTCTATTGCATCGAGTGGAAAAAGGTTGAGAGAAAATGATTCCAATTGATCCGATGGCGGCTCTCGATGGCTTACAAAAAGCCATTGGAATGGTGAAAAAGGCCAGTAAGGTCGCAAGCGATCTTCAAAGTCTGACTCCGATGATTGGCAAAATGTTCGATGCCAAGAGCGCTGCTACTAAGGCAATGATTCAAGCTAAGAACAAGGGTGGCTCTAACATGGGTGCTGCCTTACAAATCGAGATGTGTCTTGATGAGGCGCGTCGGTTTGAAGAAGAATTGAAGCTATTATTCCAAGCCACTGGCCGTGCGGACGTGTGGGCAAAGATTAAGGCTAGACAGGCTGAAATGGATTTGGCTGATGCTAAAGAACTTAGCGCACTTAAGGCTTTGGAAAAAAAACAGAAGCAAGAAGAACGAGAGCAAATGGAGATGGTGGCTCTTATTGGCGGGATCGCGTTCGTTCTCCTTCTCGTTGGTATCGGCATAAATGAATTGATGGATTTCTGTCAGACAACAAAACGCTGTGGTCGATGAATGAATATCAGAAACAATTTGACCAGTTTCTCAAAATATTTGTGCGATTGTGTGTTGCTTGGTGGGTACTTGGTTTTTTGCGTTTCCTTCCTGACGATTTGTCAGACAAAATTGTGAATAAATTTTTGGCCTATATAGGACTAGGATGAAAATCTCAACTTACCAAAGCAATGCACAAATGTTGCGTGAACAACAAAGAGTTTTGCACCAGCAAAATCTCAAGCAATTGGAACGGCTAAATTGTCAAGCTGACCAACAGCAAAAAGTCCAAGAGATAAAAACTCATTGGGTCAAGGTCAATCAAGTGGATGTTTACGCATGAAATATTTGATCGCAATTGCTCTGTTGATGCTGACTGGCTGTGAGGATCGTTATCGATACTTCTGCCAGAATCCAGACAACTTCACTGCTGAACAATGCCAAAAGCCAAAGTGCTTATTTACTCAACAATGTCCTGAATATTTGGTCGCACCAATCTTGGAGAAAAAAGTCAATGATGTCCAGCAACCAGAAGCCAAACCTAACAACTGAAGAATTTGAAGTCCGAATTTGGGGCTTTGTTGTTGTTGTTGTCACTTGCATTTTGTGTTTCATTGTCATTGCTTTGCTTTATTCAGTGACATTTGTGACCCAGCCAATCAAGAGCATGGCCCCGATTGACCAAGCATATACAAAGATGCTCAACGACATTGTTCTTTTGATTGTTGGTGGCATTGGTGGCGTTATGACCAAAAGGGCTGCTGGCGCTGCGGCCAAAGCGTTTGGCACAATGAATCCAACACCACCAATGCAACCTATGTGTCAACCGATGCAAGGCGCTGGTGGCTCTTATGGCCAGCAATATGGCTCAAGTTATGCACCACCTCAATCGGCTTATGGTTTGCCAAGCCAGCCATTTGGCGCGATGCCTGTCTGGAAAAACCCAGAACTCGATGAATCTTGGACTCCACCACCACCTCCGACAACACCTCCAGACCACCTTGAGGATGACGAGGAAAGGGAGATTCTGGCCAACGCAAGAAAAGAGGCTGAGTGATGCTACCAATTCCACTTCCTTGGTTAATCGTGGGCGTTCTGGTGTCTCTGTTTGGGACTTATCGAGTCGGCCACCATTATGGCTGGATCGAGCGCGACAATGACATGAAAATTGCCATTGCAAAAAAGAATGATGAAGCAAGGAAAGTGGAGCAAAAACTCACTGAGGAGATCAACACAAATGCAACCAAACTTTTGGAGACAACAAATGTCATCAATCAAAAACAGTCTGCTCTTGATCGTGCCATTCGCGATGGTCGGCTGCGGCTCAAATCCTCAAGTTGTCCATCAACCACCCAAAGTTCCACCCCTGCCACCACAGATCGCGCAGAAACAGGAAGTCAACCTCACAGAGAGGCTGACCAAGCTGCTGATTCCGACAGAGCAACCCTCGCAGCCATCGCAGAAATAGTGGCTCAGGGTGACAGGAACACGGCTCAATTAAATGCTTGCATCGATGCTTATCAATCAATGAGGACTCAGATCAATGGTCAATAACGAACAACTCTCAAAACTTCACATTGGTGAGCAATGGCTCGATCCACTGAATGCCACTTTTCAAAGATTTGATATTTCAACTCCCATTCGACAGGCTTGCTTTATTGGCCAAGTTGCGCATGAGAGTGGTGGCTTCAAATTCTTGGTTGAGAATTTAAATTATAGAAAAGAGGCACTCCAAAAGATTTGGCCAAAGCGATTTGATGCGGCCAAGGCTGAAGCCTGTCAGCGCAATCCTCGAATGATCGCGAATGTTGTTTATAGTGGTCGGATGGGGAACAGGGATGAGGCTTCTGATGATGGCTGGCGCTTTCGAGGCCGTGGCTGCATTCAGTTGACTGGCCATGCCAACTACTATCACGCTGGTCAGGCTCTAGGGGTTGATTTTGTGCTTGAGCCAGACTTGGTGGCGACTCCTCAATATGCGATGCTCACTGCTGGCTGGTTTTGGGACACCCACAAACTCAACCAGTTTGCTGATGCCAGAGACTACAAAGGGATGACCAAGAAAATCAATGGTGGCTTTATCGGTCTGGAGGATCGAATCAAGCACATCGATGAAGCCTTGGCCATCCTGAAGCGTTAAGCCTCTTTCACAAATACTCCATTTGGTAAAAGAGTGCCTTTTCTGTCTTTTATTTCAGAATATGCAGACTCCATGCAACTGACAAGATCAATGTCATGCAAAGCGCAATAATTGACAAGGCAAACCATAACATCCCCGACTCCATCAATGATGCCAGCTTTGTCTTTTTTAATTGTTGCGTCTGCAAGTTCTCCAAGTTCAGACATTGCTTTTAAAAGTTGAGTCTCTGGTTTGCTGTTTGGAATAATTTTTCGATCCTCAGCCCATCTAATAATCTGTAATTCAATTTCTGCAAATGACATTTTTTTCTCCTTATGCTCTAACCCAAGTTCTAATCAATCGGCCATGAGCCTTTGCTCTTGTCGCGGCCACCATGCTTCCAGTTGGTTTAATCAAGAATTGCTTTGATGCAACTGAGAACAATGCACCCCAGCAATTGTCATGGTGAGGCTCTGGCAAATAACGCATGGACGCATAAAGCCTGAAGTCCTCCAAAGTAAATTCCTCGCGCTGTCTGGCTGAGAAACTTGCAAGCAAATTCATTGCTTGATCTGACCAAGTGCCAGCGTTTTTCCAAACTCTCTCGATGCCCTCTTGTTTCATGTTGATCTCCATTAAAAAGGAATGTCATCATCCATATCGTCAAAACCAGAGCCTTGAGGCGCTTGCTTTGGCTTTTCTGCTGCTTGATCTTTTTGATCTTTTGGTCTGCTTAAAATGGTCATTTCATTGCAAACAATGTCAACTGTTGAGATTTCCATGCCATCTTTGTTTGTGAATTTGCCATATTTGATCTGACCCTCAACATAAACTGTCGAGCCTTTCTTGATATATTCACCAACGATCTCAGCGAGTTTGTCAAAGAATTTGAGTCGATGCCACTGAGTGTCCTCAATGTATTCACCAGTCTGTTTGTCCTTGCGCTTCTGACTGGTCGCAATACTCAGATTGGCGATTGCTTTTCCTGATGCGCTGTAACGCAATTCTGGATCGCGTCCTGCGATTCCGATTAGATGCACTTTATTGACTGAAGCCATTTAATTTTCTCCTGAATGCTCTTTGGCGATTTGGTTGATGATTTGTTGGTAATACTCTCTGGCGGCTTCCACCTTCACTTTAATCTTTTCCTCAAGGCTTTGATCCCTCTCATAAAAGACTCTGGTGACTCTGAGTTCTGGCGCGATGTGATCGACTTGATGAAGGCTTGCGTCCTCATACTTAATCAACTCCTCGGGTGTCGAGACTAGGCAATATGCAATGGATGCTTTATCAACATTCCACAGCATCATGTAAGCCCTCAACTGCCACTCATAATCTTTGTCTGCACCCTGCTCGGCCAGCACTGGAAATGTTGAGAGTGACCAAGATGATTTGATATCAACGATCGCGTCTCCAGTGAAAATGTCACATTCACCAGTGAGCCACTCATTGTCTTTTCGCTCTGTGTTCTTTTGGTAACTGGTGAACAAAACTGAGTTGAGAAGTTCAATTGACTGATCCTCGACTTGAATTCCTTTTTCCAAATACTTGGAGGAAATCTTTTCATCGAAGCCATAAACAAACTCTTTGGCTTGCTTGGCAATGAATGTCTTTGCACCGACAGACAAGACTTCACCTTTTCCTTTTGGGTCGGTCATTATCTGTGACAGGCTCGATGCTCTGATCTTAAGCATTGGCCAACTCCGAAACCAGTTTCTCATTCTGAGCCTCGGTGAGAGTGAATGAAGCCCTGAGTTTGTCTGTGGTGTATTCACCAGACTTGATCTTTGCAATTGCTTTTAACAATCGAGCGTCTGTGATTGATGGCGCGACCTTTTCTTTGATAGGCTCTTTCCCTTCAGGCACGACCTCATGGCTTTCAGCGTCTGCATCATTGTCTCCCTCAGTTGGAATTGCAAATGCCATGAATGCAGCGTATTTGTAAGCGGCAGACATTGCTTTGCTTGTTGCTTTGTCTCCAGAGTCCATTGCTTCACCATAAGTCTTGACAGTGTGTTTTGAGCCATCCTCAGAACTCACAAAATCAAACTCAGCATCGATCGTCACATAAAACAAAGTGCTTCCAGATTTTGAAATTCTTTCATCACAATGTCTGGTGAGCATTCTTGGCAAAACACAAAGATTGTATTTGGCCAGCAATGGTGCGAGTGCGTTATAAACATCATCAATGCCTCGAAAGTTATATCCAGAGCCTTGATGATTTTTTCGATTTTTCTCGATGCCAGTTTTTGCAAGATCGGCTTGGATCAAATTGATTGCTTGATAAACTTTCATTGTTCAATCCTTTTGATTTGTTTGGCCACTAACCAGTTGTCTCCAAGATTGCGAATTGATCGAATCCACTGCCTCTGGTAGTGTCGAATGGTTTGTGGTGGTGCGTCATAAGTGGCAAAGATTTTTCGCACATGACGAAGGAAACGAGTGTTCATGTAGTTCTCCAGTTAAAAGGGCCGAAGCCCTTTGGTTTAATTAAGAATCAAACGGCCAGTCAAGCCTCGGGATTTCAAGCAATCAATTGCATTTTGGATTGCTTCTCTGCGTGTGATGCCAAAGAAAACAGGTGGCACATTTGTATTTGGCAAAGCGCAATCAAACTCAACCACCCAAGCTGGTGGAACAGTTGCGCGAATTCGTGGGTTATATTGCTCTTGTTGAAAGTAACATTCAGCTTTGAATAATTTAGTCATTTGCAGTTCTCCAGTTAAGGGCCGAAGCCCTAGTTGATTAAGATTTTTTTTTATCCATGCGAGTGTTGAGTTCAAATTGCTTGCTAGATAAGCATTTGATGCAACGATACTCAATGGGTTCTTTTTTGAAATCCTCCCAATTGGTTGACATTGGGGTTCTCAGCATATTGCGACCACAGGCTGTTTTTGTTGCCCATCCTTGGCCACCTTTGTTCAAGTGCATCATTCTCATTTGCAGTTCTCCTAGTTATGCACTGACCGATTTCAGCGCATGATTGATTATATGCGCATTTAATCAATTTATTTTAGTAAGTAGTTTCCCTAAGTGTTGCATTTTTGCAATCTGCATGGTGACAATCGGGAATGTTCCATGAAAAGTTCTATCCTCACTGCTTTCCAGACAGGAAAATGTTTATGGAGTGGCAATATTGGGCAAAAGTCTCAAAAGAGGTGTGTTCACCCTGCTCTGACTGTTCTATCAGGTACGAGGCTCAAATGGTGAGCCAGTCGCGCTGTCAAAAAGAATTTATTTCAAAAACTTTTATCGCAAACAAAAAATGAAACTCTCACATGGCCACAAATCTCTTTTGCAGCGCTTGTCTGGTGGTGGCAGGACATCCAAGTCATTCACCAACATGGACACTGTGAATTCTCAACTTTCGGTTCACTTTGTCCGATATCTGGCAGATATGCAACGAGTCGGTTTGGTGGTCGAGATCGGTGGCCAATGGCATTTGACCCAGAGTGGCCGCGATGCCTTGCACAATGACAAAGATTTGGTCAAAGCCCCATCATGGGTCGGCTCTGGTGTTTACGATGGCGCTGAGTTGAAATCGAGAGTGGCTCGGGCTGGCGCTTATGATTTCCTGAAATATCCATCACGCATGGGTGACTTGAGGATTTTTTTGAAGTAAGATATTATTCGAACCCAGATAGATGCGAAGTCATGAGCGCATCGAAAAGAGTTAACCCTTCTCCTGCTGGTAGTTCTTCAAAGGGTGTCTAAAAAGCGGAAATTTATGCACTATTACTCTTTTCATGTGAGTGACTACATTCACGATACTGCTCATTTGTCTTTGTACGAAGATTTGGCATTTAGAAGATTGCTTGACCTTTATTACACGAGTGAAAAACCTATCCCAAACGCAACCCATGAGGTTGCCAGAAGGATAAGAATGTCCAAACAAGAAAAAGAAATTCAAACAGTTCTTGAAGAATTTTTTATGTTTGACATGGAAAAAGATTGTTGGTTTCATAAAAGATGTGATGAAACAATTTTTGCATATCAAGCAAAATCAGAAAGAAATCGTGAGGTTGGTAAACTTGGTGGAAGACCAAAATCAAACCCAAATGAAACCCAAATGGTTTCCAAAACTAACCCTAACCAAGAACCAATAACGAATAACCAAAAACCAAAGAGAGAGAGCGCAACTAAAGTTGCTTGTCCTTTTGATGTTTCTGAACAAGTTTGGAATGATTGGGTTGCTTTGAGAAAAAGTAAAAAAGCGCCTATCACTCAAACTGTTCTTGAAGGTGCTTATGCAGAAGCAAGGAAACTTGGTTGGCCACTTGAAAAGTTTTTAATTGAATGGTGCACCAGAGGAAGTCAAGGTCTAAAAGCCGAATGGGTCAAAGAGAAGCTGACTCAATCTGAACAACGACAAAACACCATGAATCAGTTGACCAGAGGTCTGTCAACACCAAAAGCCCCATTCTGGGCAAAACCCGAAACCAATGTACTGGAGGCCGATGATGTGGAACGAAAACGACTTCTGTGATGCCGATTCAGGCTTTGATTACATTTTCGGTGTGATGAATGCGATCTATGGATCAAGGTTTGTCACTCATTGGCAAGATGTCGAGCCAGCACTTGTCAGACAGATTTGGAAAGAAAAACTTGGTGTGTTCCTGACTTACAAGCCAAGCATGGATTTTGCCCTGAAGCACCTCGATGCTGACTTTCCACCGAGCGCGATCAAGTTCAGAGATTTTTGCAATCTTGGCCCTGAAATCCCAAGACAGCCTCCAAGCGAACTATTGCTGACAAAACAAAAAACTCAGGCTGAGATCGATGTTGGCGAAAAAGTCAAAGCCGAAGCCCTTGCAAAGTTGGCAGCACTAAGAAAACAATTTGGGAGTAAAAATGAAAATTGATTGGCCAGCAAATGACACCAGAGGAATTGGATCACTTCAGAAACTGCGAAGCAATGGAGTGGCTCAGACGCTACCAAGCCAAGAAATTGACGATTGGCTCAAGCAAAGCATTGCTCTGGTGGCAGGGTGTGTTAAGGGACTTGGAACGAATCAGAGGCGAGTCCGATACTTTGGATTTGAGACAGCGCATGGCAACAATTCACAAACAAACCAAAAAGGCTGACAAATGACATTCCAAGTTTGTTTTGTAGTCTATGGCGCACCAGTACCAAAAGGACGTCCAAGATTCTCAACTCGGGGAAAGTTTGTTCAGACATTCACTCCTCAAAAGACCAGAACTTATGAGGCCGAGGTCGCAATGATGGCCAAGGCTGCAATGGGTTCATCCAAGCCACTGGATTCGGCTTTGGAGGCGTTTATTCACCTAACCTTTCCGATTCCTCAGTCTTACTCAAAAAAACGCGCTGAGGCTTGTTTGGCTGGGCAGGAAAAGCACATAAAGCGGCCAGACGCTGACAATGTTGCCAAAGCGATCATCGATGGCATGGATCAGATCGTTTTTCTTAACGACTCGCAGATTGTCAGTCTGCACATTCACAAAACTTATGGCGAGATTGCCAAGGCTGAAATTTTAGTGAGGGAAGCATGACAACCAAATTGCAAAAAGAAACTGTTGCTGCAATTGAAAAATGGTGTGCAAAAAAGAAGTGGAAGTTGATTAGTAAACCGCGCCATGTTCATCCTCGATCTTATGTAGTGGGTTATGCGGCATCAAAGTGCTTGATCGTTGCAAGGTGTTGGGCTGATAGTGAGCCACACACAATGGAATGGGACAAACAACACCCGCTACAAATTGTCCATGAGTTTGACGAAACATTGAAGGCTGGAGATTGGTGCGCAACAGCTTATGTCAGCACAGTAGGTTTTGGCCAGCCAGTAGCGATTAAGTTGCCCGAAACCAAAATAAAGGCAAAAGGATGAATGTGACCCTATTCAACCCTCAACAGGGACACAAAGTCTTGTCAGAGGCTTGGATTCAGATCAAGGCTGAGTTGATGGCTGGCCACAAAATCAGTTTGACAGTAAAAAAGCAAACTCGGTCTGGCCAACAGAATGCAATGTTTCATTCCATAATTGGAGAGATTGCCAAGCAAGCGCAACACGCTGGAGCAAGATGGGACACTGAGTCGTGGAAACGATTTTTATTGGACGCTTGGGCTAAGGAAACAGGCAGATCGTCTGGCAGAGTCGCTCCAAGTCTTGATGGCGAGAGAGTGGTTCAACTTGGCCAACAGACCAGACACTTCACAAAAGACGAGGCCAGCGAGTTCACAGAGTGGCTTTTGGCTTGGTGCGCAGAAAACGGCATAAAAACAACACATGACCCAATTTATTGAAAAAGTGATGTAGAATTTCAAACATCAACAACAGGAGATCATCATGGAAACTTTGAAAGATATCGCAGCAGCAACTCTGGTCGGTTTGGCATTGTGTGTCGGACTCCTCCATTATTTTGATGTCCTCATTAAATGAGAGGCGGTAAACGCGAAGGCGCTGGCCGAAAAAAATATCCAGAGGAGTTAATCCGAGTCAATATTGTGATTACCAAACCACAAAAAAAGAAACTCAAAGATTATGGCGGCTCAAAATGGGTGAGAAACAAAATCGAGGAAGAAAATGATATTCAATTACAAACACCATTATCTTGACGAGATTATCGAATGTGAGTTGGATTATTACCCTGCTGACCCTGAAAATGGGTTTTTAACTGACTGGATGGAGTTGACAAGCGCAAAAGTCAAAGGTGTGGACATCATCGATGTTTTGTGTGGCTCCATAGTCCGAGAAATTCAAGAGTTGGCTTTGAATAAAGACGCACTAAATACAGATTAAAAGGAGACAAGAATGAGCAAACCAATGCCAGACGATCACATCAAAAAGCATCTTGGCCCTTGGCGAAGCCTTGAGGAGATCGTTCGATGGGTTGAAGCCTATCACGGCATTTATGACAAAAAAGCCTGTCCTCCATGCAATAACCACTGCTATCAAGGGCGCGATTGCCCTGCGAGAAACAAATGATCGAAGCTATTGGTTGGATGTTGATTGGCGCTTTTTTTGGATTGCTCATTCCTTTTCTGCAAGCATGGGCTGAAGTTAAATTGAAAGACAAAAACAAATGATGCCTCAAATTGATTTAGGCGCTACTTTTTCAACTAACAAGATGAAAGTCTGCACTCATTGTGAAATGACAAAACCACCAGAGGGAGGTGTTGAAATGGGCTTGAAGTGGCATTGCCAATCGTGCTGGCTCAAACGAATCACTGCGGTCAACCTCAAACAAAACCGAATCAATGGTGGAGCAAAATGAGCAACAAAGTTGTCTTTTCAGCACTGTTTTTGTTGCTTATTCTTTTTTGGTCATGGGTTTTGCAACTTGTTTGGAGTTTTGCGTGACTAGGAAGGCAACAAAGAGAAAGAGGTGGAGTCTGGTCAATCCGATTGGTCATGCAATGGTCGGAGCATCTATCACACCCAGACACCTTTTGGACAAACTCAGAATGACTGAGTTGGCTGCACTTGAGTCAATGACCAAAGGTCAAGGAACTGTCCAAGACTGGAGGACGCTGGTTGATTTGCTCAACCTGAGTCAAATGATGGGTTGGTCTGGAGTGGGCGCTGAGGTGTTGCCAGTCTGCGAAAAGGCTCAGGAAGGATTGCATAAAGCGGCCATGCGATATCAGGAAACACTCATAATGGGTTTGGATGGGGTCACTATTCAGGCAATTCGGGATTTGATCGAATATGCTGATCTCCAGCAAGCAAGCATTCACAGAAGCGAGTTTGAGAAGTTTGTTGAGAAAACCAGAAACTACATCAAAGGCAACGGCAATCGAGTCGTTGAGATCACATGAGATTCCCCAAACACAAATACATTCGCAGTGAAACCCTCATGCGAAACGCTCGGCTGATACCCTGCCAGATATGCGGCATCGAGGATGGCACTGTCTGTGGCGCTCATTCCAATTGGGGCGGTGGTCGTGGCCGATCCATCAAAGCTGATGACAATCTGATTGCCAGTCTCTGTCACACTTGTCACATGGAGATCGATCAAGGCAAGGACTTAACCAAGGAAGCAAGGCAGTCACTCTGGCATAAAGCCCACAAACGAACAGTCTTGCAGTTGATTAAGTTCCAACTATGGCCGCATGATGTACCAATTCCTTTGACATCCGAGCCATGACCAATCACAATGAACTGTCCAAGTTGCCATTGAGACTTTGAGAGGGTTCACTCCCTCTCTTTTTTTGGAGAATATATGCAGATCAATGTAAAAATTGACATCGACAACGCGACTCGATTCCTCAATGTAGTCAAGAAAGACCAGATTCCATTTGCTGCCAGCAAGACACTCAATGACTTGGCATTCAATCTGAGCCAGAGAGTTTTGCCACAAAAGACCCAAGAGACATTCGAGGGTGGTGCGACACCATTCACCCAAAAAGGTTTCAGGTACAAACGATCAACCAAACGCGATCTGATTGCCACAGTGTTCATTGACCCTGTTCGGGCTGAATACATGAAGTTCATGGTTGATGGCGGGACACGCTTTCCAAAGCGCAGGGCAATCCTTGTCTCTACTAAGCAATCCAAGCTGAATCAGTATGGAAACATCCCAAGAGGAACAATGAAGCAAATGATTGACGATAAGTCAAAGTTTTTCAAAGGAATTCCCAAAGGCAGAAGTGGTGAGCAATATGAGGGTATCTGGGAGCGATATGGCCGCAAGTCAAAGACTGGTGGCGAAAGGATCAGGATGGTCGCTAAGTACACAAACAAGGCTGGCTATCGACCAAAATATCCAATGGGCACATTCGCTGAGGGCGTGGTGTTCTCCAGAACTGATGGCTTCCAAGCAAAGTTCCTGATGAACTTACAAAGAGCGATGGCGAGTGCGAAGTGAGTGGACGCTTACACCCTATGCAAGGTACTCCCACAGGTTCGACACTCAAGGGTAATTCGCGC
>Ga0222713_10001554_pt1 | contig 25560 bp, 39 predicted proteins | sample C33_649DmetaG_FD_165061 | JGI IMG/M metagenome (GOLD analysis project Ga0222713, IMG submission 165061) | Estuarine water microbial communities from San Francisco Bay, California, United States - C33_649D | ecosystem: Environmental > Aquatic > Marine > Unclassified | place: USA: California... | reverse complement strand
TGTAAGGATCCGCAGCTCTAAGGAAAGTGACGTGCTTCGAGCTTGTAATCAATATGTAAAGAACATGAGCAATGATGATATGTCTAAGTATCTTGTGAATAACCCTGAGAATATATATAATATTGCTTGGGAGTTGACTCATGATGCCATGGTAGCCGATGACGATAGTTTGTTGGATGATCAGATGGCTGATGCTGAACTTGATTCTGAAGAAGTAGCTGTAGAGACCTGCGAAGGTATTACCAAGTATATGGGCGGGGATCAATACTTTGACATAGTGTACGACATTGCTCGTTCACATATGCCTAACTAATGGAGTATTTACTTCCGGTCTGGGATATTCGAATTTTATAATCCAGAAGTGTAACCAGTTCTAGTTGGTATTAGACGCACGAGGGTCTATTTCCGGTTGGTGAAATTCGAATTACTCAATCCAGAAGTGTGCCCAGGGACAGAGGTAGATTAACAACAAATAGGTGATATAATAATAAGAGTGAATAAAACTGGTGCATATAAGATAGCAGAACAATTAGTAAGGACGATGGCAGGTGAACTCTGTATGTCAGGAGATTTCAATATAGAACATATGAGCATAGATATACAGCAAGAGATATATAATACATTGAAGGTACATATTAGACAGAAAGATATAGTAATTCTAGTACTACAGGGTATGGCTAATAAGATGAGGAACTAATCCCCATCATCGATATAGACGAAGGACATGTAAGAAGGGAAGCATTCAGGAGCACTCAGTAAAGCGCAAGGGCAAAGGGTAACCAGGGTAACCAGGGCAAAGGGTAACAAATCCGTATTAAACTAAGTTGCCCGTCCAATTTTTTTCGCAATAACCTGGTCACCTTGTCTATATAGGGAACTCCTGAGGAAATCCCGTTCTACCCCATTCTCCCTAATAATCCCCATCCTCCATAAGAGCTCGTAATACCTATAAAGGATTAGCTAAACTTATGGGTAAAGGGGAATAAGGAATTCTAATACCAACTTCAGTATTAGAGAGTTTCATGGTCTATCTGGTATTAGATAAACTCATGTACCCCTAATTGCACCCCTATTATAGGTACTTTCTTATGGCAAGGAAAGAACTAAATTATGTTATTTTGCATTAACTAATAGGCTTGCCATATATCCCTATAGTTACCATAATAAGCTATTGTAAGGGACTGGGCGCTTATAAAGATGTAACGCAATCCGTGTTACCGCAGTGGCTAGGTCATCCCGGATTAACGAGGTCCTCTTATTCTTATGATATGGTACGGATATCTAGAGATAGGTCAAGCCTATAGTTACGTAGGATGCCAGTGGTAAACTTGTTTCTTCTTAGAGGGAGCACATTTCTAGACATAGTACTTGCAGGTGATTGGGTCTGGACCGATTATATAGACTATGAAAATCCAACCGTTCTACCTAACCCTCGATGATCCTGAATTCGTTGCCAATTATGCGCAAGAAATGATCGAGCACATCATGTGCAGTCTTCACAAGAGAGAGCCTTTCCGGTCTTATCCAGATTGTGAGTACTTGTGGGATAGGCCGCGCAACTTTAGAGCAATAAGCCGGCACATCAATGACCTCAAGCAATTACTAGCACGGCTCGAGCAAATCGAAGGCCCTGTTCGGGATTTGAGCAGTGCTGAACACCGGGTTCTACGTGCTGATTTCATTAAACGTAAAACCTTAACATAGTACTTGCCAATCATTGGTTCAGTGCCGATTATATAGACTATGAAAATAACTGAAATGGTTAACTTACTCACACAAGCTCAAGCTCGCGGTGTTACCGAGATAGAGTTTTACGATGGTGTCACCCACGAAGGCCTTCAAGACTCTTGGCACCATTATGGTTCTGCTACTACTCCCTTTGCTATTCTTTTTGAATCCGAGAAGGATTATCCGGATTACTGCAAGAACACTTATACTCTAGAAAAGGACCTCGAGTTCACCAAACGTTAAACCTTAACATAGTACTTGCCATTCATTGGTTCTGTACCGATAATGATCGGGTAATAAGGTAACAATCAAATCAATCAAATATATGTCACATGGAATTACTAATCGCGACCGCCAAGAAGGCCGTCATATGGGTTGGCACAATCTAACTCAGATCAATGAGGTGCTCGATCTCAAGAACAACTGGCTTACCAAATGGGATATCCAAGAGGTAGGTCTGAAGACGGCAGGGGATATCGAGGTGCCGTTCAAGATCCTCACGGGTACGGATGATAATGAGTTCATCGGTAAGCCGTTTGCCGGGACCTATACCCCGGTATCTAACAAAGCTTTCCTCGATATGATCGGAGAGGCGATTAGTGGAGTGAAGGGAGCCGTAGTTGAATCCGTGGGATCGGTCAATAACCGTGGTCGCGTGTTTGTCTCATTGTCAATCAAAGGGATGGAAAGCTTCAAGGTGGGTAAACGCGAGTTCAAAGACTTCCTCAACTTCGGTAATGGTCATGATCAGACTTCAGCTCTCTGGACCAATGCTTCGAATACATGTACGGTATGTGATAATACCTTTAGTATGAATCTGCATGGTGAGCAAGAGGTTAAGTGTAAGGTTAAGCATTCGAAGGACGTCATTGCGCGATTGGATAACATCGTGGAGATCATTGATGCTTATGCAGGTACGCAGGCTAAGTTCAAAGCTCAGTTCGAACGTCTACTCAACGAACCGATGAAGGTGGATAAAGCACGTGATCTATTCGCCGGTTGGATGATCCGTAGTACCTCGGAAGAGGGTCGCGATCTTGGACCTAAGACGTTGACCAAGGTTAACCGTCTGACGGATCTGTTTCAGGTCGGTAAGGGTAATAACGGAGCGAACCGAGCTGATGCATTCAGTGCCGTAACGGACTATTACACCCATGAATCCACGCGCCGGTCCGGACGTAACGTTACGCGTCAGGTGTTCTCGAGTGAGTACGGACTCGGTCGGATGGCTAAGTCTGACTTCTGGAACGTAATTCGTAACGACAAGTCGGTTGACACTTATGTAGCTAACGGGAAGAAAGCTCTCGCGATGCTATCGTAATGGTGGAGGTATCGATCTAGATACCCTAGAGAGCCTCGAGCAATTGAGGCTCTCTTCTACCGTTACCCGGTAAACCAATCAGCGTAACCGAAGTGATTCAGCGCGGGCAGACCCATTCATAAGATTATTATGGGAACTTTAAGGGAGGGTTGCAAGCTTAAAATTTAATAAAAAACACTTAATATATTAATTAAAACTTGCCAAATTAATTAAAAGGGATATATTTATGTTATGAAAAATAAATTATTTGGATTAGTGATGGGAGAAGGAAGGATTATTATTGGAGATTTTAAGAAGGTATTTATTGATAATAAAATTTGTGAGGAAGGAGATTATGAGAGTTTTAAAGAGGAGTGTGTTGAGAGTAAAGGGGTATGGTTGATTGATGATATGGGATTTTGTGAGGGAGAGAATGAGAGTGAGGTGATGAGTAAAATAGGTGGAGTTTAATTTAAGGCTTGCCAAAAAAGGGAAACGTTACCATATTATTAGCACAATGATGAACAAATATCCTATATCGCAAGTCGGGAGCGTAAAGCTCTCCGATGGTTCGAATGAAATGTACGGTAACATTAACTCTTGCTGGACCTTCGGAAATGAGAAGGGGATGTCGGCTCTACTCTTTATTAGTTTGAAGGGGTTGCGTGCGCCGATCGGCAAACAGAAGTACAAATGGAAGGTAGTGGTTACGTCTAGTAGCTTAGAGCAAGTCAAACAAAACTATAAGATTGGATCCGGGCAAAGCTTCTATGCTGATCAATCTGGCCGCAATCTCGGCGATTGGGAATTGGCCGATATAGTGGAATGGAGTTTAGATGGCCTGCAACGTATCGCTAACATTACCCATAAGAAGTCTGTAATGATGGCTACCTACAAATAAGGCTTGCCAGTTAACAGAAACGTTACCATTATATCAACAATGAAATACGCACACGAAGTGTATACAGTCGAACAGCTGCAACAAGCGTTCGCTAGCGTTCAGAACTCTGAACATTGGAAGAACCCCATCAGTGCTACCATCAACAAAGCCGATCAGGACTTAGTTCATGAAGCAATTATTTACTTTGCAGGATGTAACCCCCAGTTCGAACCTATTATGGGTACCGAGCTATTAACCGTTAAAGCTGTCGGCTATTATGTCGCAGTAGGAGCTTAATACTTTATGATCAAAATAATTGCACCCTATATGTCCGCAGATCTCTTTGAACGTAAGTTCCGGGAAGCCATTGAATGGCAGACCGAGATGTTACTCGGAGATGGCGAGTTCAAAGACGATGAATACGATGTAGCTTACGAGAAGGCAGTATTGCTCGTAGCTGAAGCAGAAGAGATTGAATTGGTTTAAGGCTTGCCGTTTACGGTATTTGTTACCATTATACCTTATATGACAAAACAACAAGTAGCTGAAGTAGTCGTTGCTATTATGAAGGAGAAAGAAGTAAAGGAAAAGATCGGCTATTTAGCTGATTTGGTAACGCGCCATAAAGATGGTACGTATACGGCGCGTAGAGGTTTCTACTATAAGTTCGATAAGACTGCTCTGGACTTCAAGAACGATATTGAGGCTCTAGGTATACCCGTACTAGCTTATGGTACGGAGGAAAAACCTTTTAAAGGGGGGATGGGAGTTAAGGCTAACTCGCATTGGTGGGCAACGTTTAGAGCTTAAGGCTTGCCGTTTACATTAATTGTTACCATAATATTATCATAATGAATATCAATAAAACATATCAAGTAGAGTTCTCAATTGAGGACTGCAAACGGTGTCTTAATAATCATCAATACGATGCTATCCGGGTGCTCGTTGAAGAGATGCAAAAAGACGAGCGTCTTACCTCCATCCAGGACATTAGTAACTTCGTAATGGGGTTGCTCCGAGGGGAACGAGGCAGAGAGTTTGAAGATCTAGTAAAAGAGTATTCAATTAACTGGATCAGTACGCCGACGTTTAATTCAGGTTGGGGTAAGCTGGTTGAAAAATTCCCGGGTATCTTTGAGCTCGATCCTCTCATTAAGCAGTATGTTCACGATGCGTATGGGGCAACCAAACTGCAAGTCACCGTCGATGGGCTGTTAATCGATACCAAAGAGATACTCGCAAATATGTAATTTAGTTCCAACAACAAAACAAAACAATAATAGAAACAAATATGAAAAATAATAACATCGTCAATGTTACGCGTATGACTAATAGGAATACATGGAAGGCTCAGGTGAATCGTAATAACGTCAGCCGCTCGAAAGCGTTCAGCGATAGCAAATACAAGGGTGCCGGTAAGGCGCTTGATGCTGCTCTTGCCTATGGTGCTTACTTGCAGGGTATCAGCTGGACCCGCTTCGCTGCTCCGGTCATTACCAGCTATCGTAAAAAGGGGTCTTCTTACAATCACTTCGCGGTTGCCACCAAGGCACTCGCTCGCTATACCAACGTTTAATCGATAATAACCGTTGCAATAATTCTAGATTAATATACAATAACTTCATACCATTAAGGTATAACTAAACAAAACCATACTATGAATACTGAAAATACTACCGCTGAAAAGCGTTCCGCTACGATTGAAAAGAACCGCTCTGCTCGCATTAGTGAGCGTGGCTATGCCTTGCCATTGGTGCTGACCTGCAAGGTTACGGGCAAGCAAGTCAAGTATACCTCGCCGTCGTATATCGATAAGGTGATTGCGCGTGCTGGCTCTCTTGAGAAGCTTCAGGCTTCCTTCACGTCGCGTGAGGGCCGTCGGTCACCAGTCGCGCAGACTCATTAATTGTTGGTGTTTTTCATTCGCATAGTGGCTCATCTGGTAACCCCGGATGGGCCATTATTTTTGCTAAGTACCTGCCTTTACAACTAAATAACCTACATTACTGTTATGAGCTACGAAAAGATTCTAAAACTAATTCGCACCGAGATTGCTGATGCAATGCTCGAGGACGGAGACCTATCACGCAAAGAAGTACTCGATGATCTAATAGAAGGGATCCGATCTGATCTAGAAGTAGACGAAGACGAAGAGCAAGATGAGCCTGATGAATTCCTTGAAGAGATCGAATGAACTGGGACCTCATCTTTACTTGGATAGCAGGTGGTATCTTTCTAACGTGCTTAGGTCTTCTAGTTACTGTGGTCTGCTTCTGGTTAGATGGTCGTGATCAAGACTAGTGGTACACCGGAGTATATCCCGGTTACCCTAGAGTACTCTGCAGAGTACAGTATGGACTAAGAGCTTGCCATAATAGGAAGTAGTTCTTATTCTATCTGCACCATGAAGAGTACCTCAATCCTTACCCCTATCAGAGAGCAAGTACTGTTCTCTAGTGACTTCGAAGCTACTAAACAACTCGTACTCGAGACTCTAGCAGCAGCTCCTATTCAAGACAAGGACATCAAGCTAGCTCGAGTAGTGGTACAGTACCAGATATCTAATCTAGCTAGACTTCAGAAGTATGTGAGTGATATGATCCTAGCAAAGGCTGGTCTGAAGGTTTAAAGCTTGCCAACTAACGGAACTGTTCCCATACTACTCCTATGAATAACAACAACGTTAGAGAAGAAGTAGTCGCTCGTTCGATCGAGCATCTAAAGAAGGAGCTCGATGCAATCGATCTCGCCAAAGATCTAACCTGGGAAGAGGTCACCGCTATTGTTAATGGGTTCGGTTCGTGGATGAAGTAAAGCTATTGCCGCCTACTGCAAACGTTCTCATACTACTCATATGAATAACAACAACATTGATAATTCAATTGCAACTGCTGCAGCGCATCTGGAGACTATCCACGCCTACCTGAGTAATGCTTTGCATGAGATGGAGAACCATCCTGAGGCATTTGAGCTGTGGCGTTGGCTTACTCCGCAACAGATTACCACCATTACGCAATTGGAGAGTATTGCTTTGAATGTGTTGTTAGATCATCTCGGGGCTCTGGAATAAAAGCTTGCCAACTAACGGAACTGTTCCCATACTACTCTTATGAATGTTAAATCAAAAAGTCTTACGTGGGAGTTCGATCAGATCGTCCTCAACAACTACCTTGCCAATCAGAACGCAGCCTTTGAAGCTCGTATGCGTGCAGCATCTGGTAATGCCTTCTATGTTGTATCAGCATTGACTGCATATGACCTAGCTCGTATGGGAGTGTACACCGTAGAGCAATACAAGCAATGGAGTGCTGAAAATGATGCTCTCGAAGCTGAAAAAGAGGATAGAAAGAACAGCTACTAAGAGCTTGCCGTTCTACTCTAACGTTACCATAATACTCTTATGAAGAATAAAAACAAATTAACAAGTAACATGAACAACACCTTACAACTCTTAGATGAAAACCAATTGGTTGGACTAGCAGACGGTTATGCAGTGTACCGTAACTTGTACGAGACGGTAACCGGCGAACGAGTATCCGTTCGAACCTCTAAGGTCTTCTGGAGTGAAGATCATCTTAGCTTTGAAGAGGTAGCCCTTTAAGGCTTGCCAACTACCGTAACCGTTACCATACTACTCTTATGAAACAATTCACCTCAGATCAATTCAACTGGAAGAATGGTATTGGTACAGCTGAACTCAGCTCGTTACTTGGTATGACCGAGAGCTTCTCTCGATTCACAATCAAGTCCACTCGTACCAATCATACCCGAACATATGAGCTCGATACCCAATCTCCAGGATATGAGGATGGTTGGGATGGGGAGTTTAAACAGTACACCGATAACTTGTTCGATGGTACTAAGGTAATCATTTGGAATTATTGACTTGACCTTTTATCTAATTGTTACCATACTACTCCTATGAATAACAAAGCAATCATTGACACCCCACGCCATATGAACGACCTCTTGCCAATTGTAACGAAACGTATGATGGAGATGTATGGCGTGCCCTCCATCGGCGAGTGGTACGATGAGCAGTTCTTGTTTCCAGAAGATAAGGACTCACCCTTTGTAGGCGGCAATAAGTTGCTGGTAATGTCGATGCTCTCTGATGTCCAGGAGATGATCGATCGTAGTCTGATGGATGAGGCTCGTCATACGCTCAATAAGGCTAAATGGGTCCTATCTAATAAGCTTTAAGGCTTGCCGTTCTACTCTAACGTTACCATAATACTCCTATGATTAATACTCCTAACAAACTATTACTAACGTGCAACATTACCGGCAAGGTCGTCACCTGGACCAATAAGACGATCATTGCTGCTAAGATCGCTCAGCATGGCTCATTAGAAGCCTTCTTATCAGCTTATGTAAGCAAGGGTGCCGGTAAGGTAAGTACTGGTATGAAAGAAGATCGTGCCCAACGTGCTGCATCGTTCGGTAAGAAGGCTAAGATCGTTCGCCCATTGCTCGAGCAAGGCGTAGCGCTCGGCAAGCTATCGCCTGCTGAGTATGCTGCTCAGTATACAACGCGCACCATCACCTACAAGGATGGAGTCAAGTGCACGGTAGTAGCTCCTAAGGTTAACTAAACAATATAGCTCACAGAGCTATATAAAAGAGATTACAATAGAGAGGTAGTATCGTACCAGGTAGGGCAGCTCTGAGTGATGGTAGCATCTAGATGGACGGCTAGTCTAATACCAATGGCTCTATTAGCGACCGGGTATCCTATAGACCAACGGTCATAATGCACCCTAAGCGCGGGAATTAGATTTATATATACAGGGTTCTTGAACACTGGTTTCTCTGCATGCAAACCTTTTTCAGTTTTTTCCGGGTTAATTTCCTATATAGGGCTCCCTCCGTTAATCCCGTTTATCTAGTAACCGCGATTTTTTTGCGCGTATATTTTTTTGGGGGAAATACCTATATAGGGAGTCTCGATAAATCCCTTAACGGTTACTTGTAATACTTATTTCTCTTTAGAAGAGAGTTTAAAGTCGAAAGCTTGCTCGAAGGCCTCGGGTGCAGCCTTATAACTCTTCTGCGTTTCATCTTTAGCGTTATCCGTATACTGCCAATTAAAGGTTAGTTGTTCGGGTACTTCGAACCCATAGAACGATAATACCTTTTTCTGCGTATCGATTACCTGAGAGCCGTTCCAGTTCTGGCCTACTACGATAAGACCTGCAACTTTGCCTTCTATAATGTTATCTTGTTCGAGCGTGGTGTGACGGTTTTCAATCCAGTTTAGACGCTCTATAAGTGTCTGGTAAATGCTATTGGTCTGACCCCATCTTACGCTTACAAAGAATATTACGGCATCGGCTTCAAATAACTCTTTAGATATCTTCCAGAGTTCATCATCCTTGTTATTGACAGAGGCCCAGCACCGGTGATCGCCTGAGGGGTTCTTTTCTTTATCTTTTAAGGTAGCTTCTTTTACTCCGCAGTTATTGCCGGTAGACTTACTCACATTACCTTCACAGCAATGTATCTTGAGCTTGCTGACATCGATTACTTTAACGTTTTTACCTACGAGAAACGATTCAATGTGCCAGGCCAGTTGCGTACTCTTAGGCATTTCTTTATCACCTTCCCACCTATTACTGGTAGTCAGGAACAGTATATTTTCTTTATCCTTTAAGTACTCTACCATGGCCTCTACCTTGCTCGTATAAACGGCCGGGTTGTTGGATATGTTCACCTCTTGTAATATCTTTAAGAACCGGCTCATTATATTTGTAGTTACTTATTAAGAAACGGTAATTTATATGCTATATATTTAAGGCTTGCATCTAACAGTATTTCCTCCATAATGTGAGTATGAAATTAGTTAACACCACAAGCGTACCCGATACCGTGCTTAAGCAAGTCATTAAGTACTGTCTTCCTAAGGGACTTTGCCTTAATGACTTTAACGAGATTGACTTTGGTAATACCGAACGCGGGTTTCATGGACGTGCTTGGTGGGATACGTTACGCGTGCATGTTGGCGTTCCCCGGTATACGCGGTACCGTACTCAGAGATACTCGGGAGGGTTCCGCGGGTATTTGCCGATTAATATCTATTCGTGGGAAGAGCATTTGGTAGAACTCGTCGCTCACGAACTACGTCATATCTGGCAATACAAGAACAGCAAGCGCTTACCACGCGAAGTAAAGCGTATCCGCAAACTGAACCTAGGTACCCGCGCTGACCTCTCTGAGGTAGATGCCTCGTTATATGCTAAGAGAGTGGTACGGATGTACCGTAAAGATAGTACCTTTAAGGTTAATCGTACGTAGGCTTGGGATGAGAGCTACGCTCTCGTGTGTTATAAGAATGCTTAGGCACTAGCAAAGAATACAATCAAGAGTAATTAGTAATATGATTATACCGGTATTTAATTCCCAGATTGCAGTATATCAATTTGATCAGATGGAGTTGTACGGCCCGGGAACTCCTTTTGCTTCTAAGGTTGATGATTACTTTAATGATGAAATTTTTGCTCAAAACAAGCCGGACGAGGTCTCCGGTAAGACTATAACATCGCTCGGCTACGCCCAGTTGCGCCCGTTAAAAAAAGCTCTTGATTTTGACACCAACACATTAGGTAAATGGATTGATAGTACTATTATGCAAGGAGCGCATGATATTGGCCTAAAACCTCAAGAGCCGTTTACTTTAACTCGTAACTGGGGTAACCGGATATATCAACATGCTAGTGTACGGTGTCATACTCATACGCGACCGGGGTGCCATATAGTGGGGGTATTTTATTATGAGGCTCCCGCCCAGAGTGCAGATATAGTATTTGTTAATAACCGTACGGAGAACGTTGAGCTATCCCACTACCCAGAAAGCGAACGCTTTAGAGTTAGTCCTAAGCCCGGAATGCTTATATGTCACAGCCCTTGGTTAGTACACGGTACCGATGCCCATTTATTAGACCAAGTACGTACTTGTTTTGTATACGAGGGTACGTTTCTTAATATGGCTATTAGAACGTTACGCGAGCCTCAGTTCTAGTAAGTAAATGGGTGGAAACTCAAACTACTTTCTGGGAATACGACTTTCAACTCTTATCGGATGGGAGTATCTTGTTCGATAAAAACTTGCAAGGCGAGCAATTGAACATAGTTACGGGCGATCTATTTGAAGCGATTATAGTGCCCGATGCCGGGATTATGCTAAAGCGTCTGCCTAAGTAATATTTTATGAACGCCTCGAAGCACAGCCGTCAACTCCTTACAGAAAAGTATCTTGAAATTGCTCAGTTAAATGAATCGAGCGCAGAAGCTGTTAAAAATGCAGTTTCTCGTCGTATTGTTAATCAACATATTGAATTAATTGCTAAATACGGAATTGAAGAAGTAACGAATGCTATTGAAGACATTGCGAGCGGGATGGAGGAAGAGGACTTAGAAGAAATCGGTAGTAGTGATGTAAGTTATTGGGTATCGTGTGTTATTAAAATGTTAGAGAAGAGAGGCCCTAACTCTAACCCTGTACGTACTGAAGCAAAGGGAATAAAGAACCCTAATGATGGTAAAGAATATGAATACTATAATGATTCGTACGAGTATGAAGGAGTTCCTTATAACGTTTATGCTAATTTCTTTAAAGAACAAAAGCCTACAGGCTTTAAGCCTGGCAAAGACAGCGAGCGTGGTTACGGCGGAAGGGATGTGTATTCCTCAGTAGCTACAGACCTTGATGACTTAGTAGTATACAAATACGATACCAATACCGATAAAGAGACTCAAGTACTTGATCCTAAGTTACTTGAGATGATCGGTAAAGATATACTCGAGTTATATAATAGCAATTCTGATAACGGCGGCGAACGTAGTATGGGTCCTGATGTTCGCGGTTAAAACTTTTATATCTTATGGCTTTAAATCACTTATTAACGGAAAAGTATCTTAACTTACGTAATGTAAAAGAAGCAGCAGGTAGTCATATAGCTCCTGAGCAAGCATTTAATATCATACAAAGTAAATTTGAAATAGGAAGTATTGCTGCTGTTGAAGTAACTACTCATTACGGTAATATGGTATTGCCTATGGTTGAGATATGGGAGCAAGATGGCGTGTTAAAGATTTCAGTTGATGTAAGTCAGCACCTCGACAAGCTATAATAACATGACGTTTAGTGAATACTTTAATCTCTGGGAAGCCAAGCAGCGATTAGATCCTAAGTGCTGGGCTGGTTACCGTAAAGATGGTACCAAGATGAAAGGCGGTAAGCGGGTTAACAACTGTGTTAAAGAGAATCTCACTGAAGCGTATAAAATATCATCTAGCTTTAGTGATTTACCAGAAACTGCGCCGCATGGTTTCTGGATAACTAAAGACGGTAAAATTATAGTAGTATCACGCATGTACGGTCATGATGAAGTACTCCAACAAATAATACCAGATGAGTTAAAAGGAGCAATCGGTATGAAGGCTCTTGATATTGCTCTAAAGCTTGGAATGATGCGAGTGGCTAAGACTGGCGGCTCTTATGAAATAACTTACCATCCTTTATATATGAAAGGAACTGCTGCAAAGAAGACAGCTAAAGATATTGCTGCATTTTATGGTATGGGTATAATTGATAACTTTAATTTTTATGAAGAAAACTTTGCTGATGGCAAGAACCCCCAACATAAGGGTGATAGCAAACGTTACGGGGTACCTACTAAGTCTTCTGTGAGTAATTTACGTAAGGTAGCTAAACAAGGCGGCCGCAAAGGACAGTTAGCACATTGGATGGCTAATATGAAAGCAGGTAAGGCTAAGAAGAAATAACTTGATTTAATTGTTGGTTAATATAAGATATATGTGAAAGGAGAAAACACATATGCCAACACACAATAAATCAGGCTATGAAATCAGACTCGAACTGTTACAAATGGCGATGTCACTGGTCAACGACCGGTACCATACATCATTAAATAGCCAGCGGGAGTACGCAGAGAAGACCGGTCAGTCTTCTTATGAAGTACCCGAAGACAATCGTGTAGCTAACGCTATTACGATTGCAGCAGAGTTATATGGTTTCGTAGGTACGAAGTAAAAACTCGTATTAATAGTTAATTAGATTCATAGGGCTTAGGTTTATTCCTAGGCCCTATTTTTTTGTATAAAAATACCCCTAAAGGGGTAAATAAGTTTATGGCTAACGCAGCAGATAAATATAAAGATAATATAACTGGTAAGTTCTATGTTGATACTCAATGCATTGATTGTGATCTATGCAGAGAGACTGCACCGGACTTCTTTACCCGTAATGAAGACGGAGGTTATAGTTATGTTCACACTCAACCGGTTACGGAGAGTGATATTGCACAATGTATGGAAGCTCTTCAAGGGTGCCCAGTTGAAGCAATCGGTAATGATGGACCGTAAGTAACTATATGAACGAACAGCACGCAACAATGGAAGTACCAGAATGGTCTGCTAAGATCTGTGCTGCTATGGTTGCTGGTGGGTACAGTCAAAAGACCTTTGAGGCTGATGATGTAGTACGTATCTTTAAAGAAGAAATGGATGACGCTCTCAGTACTCTTGAAGTCTGGACCGCATTACAAGATGCCGTAGGCGAGGGGTTTATGGTAGTTAACCGCTTGGGCCAGTACAGGTTAACAACTTCTGGGGTAGAAATGGGTACCTATATACTGAGAGACATGGATACCGGATTAGACGATTTAGGTATACAAAAGATGTAAATAACTTTATGCAAGACCGTAGCTTTAATAAACTCGTACAATTACTCGAAACCATTGATCCTAATCTTAATGATAACCCGGCACCGGTCGGCGAGGATCATGAAGTGAGTATGGCAACCACTCAGATAGATAACATTATAGCTAATGCTGTTAAGATTAAAGAGATGATGCAATCTCTCTCGACGGAAGAAGATGTTGAAGCCTGGATTCAGTCCAAGCTTACGCTTGCTGATAGTTATTTAAACTCAGTGAGCGGGGCAATGCGCACTGATATAAAGCTCGGACAGTAAGACTTACTTTCTCTTCTTGCCACGATCAGAACGGGTAGCACGTATTGTACGAGCCACACCCCCACGCGCTCTTATTACAGATGCTTTCTCTTTAGTTAGAACTGGTATATACCCGATTACTCCATGTACGTTAGTTGCCATAATTTAATTATAATAGATTAAGTTAAAAACTAATCAACTTATTCTTGGTCGGAAATCTTTACTGCCACCATTACGGGGGCTGGTTGAGTTCCATAAGCCATGAAAACGAGTTTACCTTTTTCATTTTCTTCTACGGTACCAATATCATGACTCTCTATTTCCATACCGGTAGTTTGGAGTAAGAGCTGAAAAGCTGCTTTCTTGCCTTCCGTACTTACCTGGGCTTCAATTAATGCTTTAGTAAACACTAGACCAAATTCATTGAGCTCTTTTATTTTAGCGCGATAAAACGCAACGCCTTGTTTTTGTCCTTCAAAGGTAAACTTATGCTTGCCTTTACATTCGTGGTTAAATACTTCAAAAGCAGGCTTGGCAAACACATTCTCTTCGTGTCTTTCAATTAAGGTAAAAAATGATTTAGTGTATTTATCCATATGTTTATTTATTGATTACTGGAAAGAGATCGTGCATTGCTTGAAAGTGATTTAATATTATCCACTAGTATCTGTTCACTGAGAGCAGTATTAAACATAAACTTACCATGGCTAAACCGGTACAGTTGCTTTATACTATCACAAGCAATCTCCTCTCCTTCTTTTAACCCAAGCTCATTTAATCGGTTTAATATATCCGGACTACTCGGCATAGAGTATACTATGGCGCGCTGCCCGGGAGCAAGATTAGTGAGTACAGTAGGAGGCACTTTAATTACTTACCTTTATTATTAGGTTTTTAAAGTAAGTATATCACAATTACTCTATGAATCCTAATTTTAAGAAGAAGAAGCCTTTGCCATATAAAAATTTAGGGGAGTTGTATACTGAAGCAGTACAAGGGGAGCCCAGTATTAATCGTTTTTTTGAAACGAAAGACTACGAGGTTTATATTGGTAAAAGAAATGATCCCAAAGACACAAAAGGGTTTGAAGTAGATGAACCCACAGCAGTAAAAATTACTAGAATTATTAATAATATAGACAATAATACAGAAGGATTAATTAAAGACCTTTTAGAACAAAGTGGGTTTCCTTCAGACGGGGATATTCTTACTTTAACTGTTGAGGCATTTAATAAACAAAACATTGACAGTAAAGAGCTAGAAGAAGTTATAGAGCAGAAAAAAGGTAAAAAACTTACGCTTCTTGAGGGTAAATTAAACTCTGGGGAGGTATTTAACATTAAAGAAAATGTGTTAGTGCCGGTCGTTGAACAAATGTACCCGGACATTGACAAAGCGACCCCAAGAGACCTAATTGATAATCTTTTTAAGATAACCCCTTCCCAAAAAACTGTTGGGGTGGGGCCAGGGGAGGTATGCATTGCTCTTTTTACTAATTCTGTAAAAGGAAGCCCAGGGGATTTAATTTGCGGGGATAAAAAAATTGAAGTTAAAGCCAATGGGGGCCGTGTAGGTAAATCCGGTTACTCTTTAGGGTTTCCTACATATGCTAAGATAGTATTAAAAAATAGCGCCTCTATAGTTCAATCTAAATATATTATTACAATTAATAGGGCAGCGCAAAACATTGAAAAAAACGAATATTATAAAAATAATAATAATTTAGTCAGTTATATTGAGAATATTAAAGTCTCTATTAATAATAAAAATACAGACAGTAAAAAAATTGAAGAATTAATCCTACAAGGAAAAGAAATTGTTGAATTAAAGCCCCGATTCGCTATTCGGGTCGAGCTTGAAAAAATTATTAATGCATTAGAAAATACAATGAAATTTTTATTGTCTGGAAAAACCCCGGCTTGGAGTCAAACTGTTCAAGATTTTTTCTTTAATCACCTCTTAACCCAGGAACAAATTATTAACGGGCTAATTGAACTAAGATCGGAACCTGATGGGGATTTAGAGTCTCTTAGAGCCGCATTAAGCGGAATTATTACAGATGAAAATTACTTTAAAGGGGAAGACGGCAGAAAGAAATTAGATAGGCTAACTTTAGCTATACAGACAGCTAGTTACCAATGCCACGAAAAATTTAATTACCTTTTAGTTATTAATGAAAGATATAAAGCTGTAAGTTTGAAATTTGATAGTGCAGCCTTGGACGCTAGTTTTAACCAAATGCTAGAATATATTGACAAATACTCATTAACCACTGGCTTCGCTAACGACCCAACACGTAAAGCTATTAGTATCGAGTTGCCTTAAAAAATGCCTAAGCCTAAAGAGCAAACGTTCTACCTCGGTAATAAAAACTTACCGGTACCAGAGACTAACTTTGACTGGACGCCAGAGATGGTGGAAGATCTTGAACGCGCACGCAAGTCTATATTACACTTCTCTCGTTTTTTTTATATTGTTAATCTTGACGAAGGTAAACAACCTATTAAGCTTTATACCTACCAGAAGCGTATATTAAAAGCACTCGTAGATAATAGATTTAACGTAGTACTTGCTTCGCGACAAATTGGTAAAACGACAATCCTAACTATTTTTGCTCTCTGGATGGTGTGCTTCGCAGATGATTATAGAGTGCTTCTTATTGCTAATAAAGAAAGTACTGCTATTAATATCTTTAAACGTATTCGTTTAGCATATGAGATGTTACCTAACTTTTTAAAGCCAGGCGTTATCAACTATGCTAAGACTGGTATTGAATTAGCTAATGGTTCTTCTATTGGTATTAGTACTACGACTTCAGATGCAGCCAGAGGTGAATCTATTAATTGCCTTTTAATTGATGAGGCTGCATTTATTCCGGCAGAGTTTATGAATGACTTTTGGGAATCAGTATTCCCGGTTATTTCGTCTTCTAAAAAGTCTAAGATCTTTATGTTGTCTACCCCTAATGGAGTGGGCAATCTCTTTTATAACATCTATACAGAATCATTAGATGGGGGTAATGGTTGGCATAATGAGAAAGTTGATTGGTGGGAGGTACCCGGTAGAGATGAAAAATGGAGAGACATGACTGCTAAGGCTCTCGGTTCTACAGATGCATTCGATCAAGAGTACGGCAACTCCTTTAGATCTGCAGGGGAGAACGCTTTAGATAAAGATCAAATGGAAGAGTTTGAAAAGACTGCCCCAGATCCCGTACTTGTAAGCGAAGACGGATGCTACACAATTTTTAGAGAAAGAAAGGATAGACATTTCTATACTATCGGGGTTGACGTGGGAGAGGGTATACAGAGAGCTAACTCCACTATACAAGTACTGGATATAACGGATTTAACTAACATAGAACAGGTCGCTTCCTACGCTAATAACAAGCTAGATCCTTTTAACTTTGCAGGGAAGCTCGTGGAAGTAGCCCATGAATGGGGACGTCCTCCTTTACTAGTAGAACGTAACAATTGCGGTGCCCAAGTAATCGATGCTTTAGTACATACTCACAATTATGAGAGCATTGTGAAGTATACTCCGAGTATGGGTACTTTCACGGATAAGGTAGAAAGGGATAATCGGATGGGAGTGTATTCCCATACTAATAGCAAGTTTAATGCAATGTCTAATCTTAGATATTGGATGGGCACCTTAAGATGCTTAAAGTTAAACGATAAAGAGACTATTCAAGAATTTAAAACCTACGTAAGACAGGCTAATGGGGTGTGGAAGAAACAATCCGATCGCTATCTAGATGATAGAGTGGAAGCTTTAATTTGGGCATTATTTGCTCTAGATACCAAAGTTATAGAACAATTCTATGAGGTACTTGAGCGTGATGGTAATGGTAAGCCTTTAAAGATATTACCTCTTAATTGGAACCCTTACGAGGTAACTGATAACCAATTTCCTAGTCAACAAGAATTATATAATAGATACGGTAAGGGCAAGATACCTTTAGATAGTAATCGTAATCCGGCTTTTATAGTAGGCAGCAATAAAGGTTCGGGCATTGCAGATATGGATGATATGATATCTCAAGGGTGGAAACCATTTAGCAGTAGCGGCAGTAGCGCCAGGCATGGTACTAGCTTATTTTAATACATAAAAAAACCCGCTAAGTTAATAGCGGGTTTAGTATTTAAACTTACTATGTCTTACTCAAACATCTTCTTACCTGCAACAAGATTACCGGTCTTGTTATTCTTGCCTTGAAGAGCGGCATTGTTACCTTTCTCTTCTTTTGGCTCTGGCTGACTCTTTAATGAACCTTTTTCTGCTGTGCCGCCAGCTTTATGGAGGTCACCGACTTTATTGTTCTTACCTTGGAGAGCGGCATTGTTGCCTTTCTCTTCCTTTGGCTCTGGTTGGGAGACTGCTTCAACCTTAACACTATCACCCATAGGTGCTTCGTCTGCACCATCTTCACTGCCGGCTTCGTCGCCGTCGTTTACTGAAACGCCTAAGCTTGACATTAAAATGTCATGAAGCTTTTGCGCTAATTCTTTTGGAAGAGTGATTGTTACATCTTGGGACTCTTCATCTGCACCCATGTCAGGGGCATCAGCGGCTGCATCATCGGCAGCTGCAACACCGTCCATGGCGTCTTCACTAGCATGCACAGGCACACTAGCATCTTCGGTGAAAGGAATGCCTTTAATTGCTTCCTCGTATAGTTGATCGAATTTTGGTTTTGACATAGTAAAATGTGGTTTGTAGTTATACTTATTACTCTCTTGTGCAGATTCCCGTACTTTTTCTTGCGGTGTTGTATTTTTTGCTGTTTCTGCCTCGTGAGCATTTTCTTTATCTTCCTTAGATTCTTTATCTTCTTCAACATCTTTCATTTCTTTTGGATCAGATGCTGGATCTTGAATCTTGTCTACTTTCTTAAAATCGTTACCTTTAAGTCCCTCTGGGCCTGTTTTCTTTTGAAGGGGGGATATTTCTCCCTTAGTGCCTGGGCCGCCACCTAATGGACTGCCGGGCTTAACCTGCTTTTCTTCCTTAAGATACTGATTAACATCAGTCGCTAAAATGGTGTTAGATGCTTGTTCTGTTACCATAGATGCAATAGCATTCTGTGGAGTAGATGCAATACTTGCATATATATCACCGAGTTCTGAAAGGGATTTAAGCTTCATGTATAATATTATTTAGTATATTTGTCTTTAATTCTATACATTATAGTAAATATTTTTAATGGCTAGTTATATATCTAAATACTGCATTGATACCGGAAGCTACGTTGCCCCGGGGACTGACGAGGTAGGCGACACGTTAAGTGGTGGTTATAACTGTACCTATGGTACGAGCGGGGTGAGATACTTGAGTGTAAGTTCTACCGCAGCAGAAAGAAGCTTGTTTAACAATTGGTGGAAAGAACAAATTGGTCAATACGGTCAACAAGTTGATTACTTTATAAATGGATATAATTTATCTGCTCATGATTATTTTTACGGAGAACAGCCACTAGTAAGATACTCTATAGCATTCCCTATAGTAATGGCATTAACATTAAGTAATGATAATGTTGTATTAAGCAAATTCGGTCTACAAGGAGATGCTGACTTAACTGCAATTATTCCAATTGATACTTTTTACTCGACTGTAACTGCTATGAGTGGGGTATTGTCGGCTTCTAACTACGAGCCTAAGGCAGGGGATTTAATTAAATTAACCGAATACGGCTCGCTTCGCCCGGGTGGTAGAAATGGTAGAGTATTCGAAATAACCGAGCGTGTAGATGAAATGGGGGGAGAGAATAATCAGCTATTCGGTCATTATGTGTGGATGATAAAAGCGAAACGCTTTGACTTTAATTATGAACTTGATGCACCTCGCGAGGCTCTTATGGATCAGGTGTATGATAATAAGTCTGATGGAGTATTAAATAATCTACCTAAGATTATAGAGACAAAAGAATACACACAATTCGTTGATAAAGATTCTACTGAGGTATTTAACTATAAAGAAAATACCCAAGCTAACACTAGTGTATACGGGGATTATGATGATAATAATACTCTTGTAAATCTTATTGGAGTAAGTAATAGTAGTGGTATTAATACGGGAGCATTAGGAGCTTCAGCTAGTACTTTTGTTGTTCTTGAAAGTCCAAGCAATTATAACTCCGCAGCTGCAACCTCCGCGGTTACTACAGCAAATAATAACGCTCTATATACTCTTTACACTTTACTTTCTACATACAACCCAAGCTTAAGCGCTATGGCTCCAGTAATACCCGCAAATGATTCTGTTGCAGAAAACGCGCGGGTTCCTGCACCATTTAATCTTGCAACTCTTGCATCTTTACTGTCTGCATTAGGGTATATACCCCCACCTTAACTTTAAATATCTAATACTATTATATGTCTGTCGATTTTCCTAATTTAATTTTTCCACATGAGCTTACTCAGGTTGTACCTATATCAGCGGATTTAATTTTTCTAGAAAGAAATAATGGTGGCGGGTCATATAGTTCTTATAGTACCACACTTTCAGCATTATCAGCTGCAGGCTTTATAGGTCTTGACGGCACATCAGGATATTCAGGTTATAGCGGCATTCCTGGTTCAGCTGTAGCTTCTGGTTATTCTGGTTATAGCGGCTCATCTGGTTACAGCGGCACGTCTGGTTATAGTGGGGTCGTCGGCAGCTCAGGCTATAGTGGGGTTTCCGGTTATAGTGGCGTTGACGGCAGTTCTGGTTTTTCTGGTTATAGTGGGGTCGTCGGCAGCTCAGGCTACTCTGGAGCATCAGGTTATAGTGGCATAGGTACCTCAGGCTACTCTGGAGCATCTGGTTATAGTGGCGTTATCGGCAGTTCTGGTTATTCTGGTTATAGCGGTACCGGCACTTCAGGCTATAGCGGCGTATCTGGTTATAGTGGAGATGGTACGTCTGGCTATAGTGGTACGTCTGGTTACAGTGGCGCGGGTGCGTCTGGTTATAGCGGTGTATCAGGCTATAGCGGTGCATCAGGCTATAGCGGTATTTCTGGTTATACTGGAGAGTCTGGCTACAGCGGTATATCAGGCTATTCTGGTATTTCTGGTTACTCAGGTTCTGGTGTGTCAGGGTATAGTGGGGCCGGAACTTCTGGTTACTCTGGTTATAGTGGTGCGTCTGGCTATTACGGTCAAGACGGTGCTTCTGGTTATTCCGGTATATCAGGCTATAGTGGTATAGGTACTTCAGGCTACTCTGGTACCTCTGGTTATAGCGGAGCAGGCGATTCAGGGTATTCAGGTTATTCCGGCGGCGGGGCCGTTTATGCTAACGATTTATTAGTATCATTAACGGGAGGTAGAACTTTTGGAAGGTATATAACTGGATCGATTATACCTGCGACGGGTAAAACAGCAGCTGAAGTTATTCAACTAGCTATAGCAGAGCCTATTGCACCTTCAGTATCTTTAAGCACGCCTGCTGCTATTACATTTAATAATACAACAATTAGTAATGCTCTTACTTTCAGTTATATACTTAGTTCTGTTGGCGCGACTGTTACTACAGCAATATTAGAGTGGGCGCGAGCAAGTACTCCTCCGTATGGTACTGGTGGGGCGTCTACTTGGGTAACTCTTTTCTCGGCAACGTCTGCAACAAGCTTTAGTATCACTCATACTTTAACGGACCAAAACTGGGCTACAAATACTTTTTATTATCGCTATACTGTTACAGACTCTGTAGGGGCTTCTGCGCAGGCTACAAGTCAACGCGCTCCAACCGCATATAGTAACCCTGGTGTGTCGCTTACGGTAGCTGCTATATCTGCCACAGCATCTCCTGAAACCTCTAGTAGTAGAGAAAAAGGTAATACAGCGACTACAGTTACTGGTACTATTACTCAAAATAATAATAGTACATATGTAGCATTAAGTGCATACAAATTACAATACAATGCAGGTCCCTCTTGGGTAGATTTGGGTAACACGGTACTCATAGGCCCAGGAACGACTAGCGTGACATCTACAAGACTTGTTAATGATTCTCTTTCTGCTGCAACGTCAATTGCGTTCCGCGCCATAGTGTATGACGCGTATTACAATTCTCTTAATAGTAGTTACACTAGTGGTACGGCCGCTACTGTTTCTCTTTATAATATGATATGGTACGGCCCCGTCGCAGCTGAACCCACTACATCCGCAGATGTTAGAGCAATGAATACTCGTCAGTTTATACAGGCCCTATCCAACCCATTTAACTTAATAACCGGTACAACCTACCAGACGTTTACGGTAGCAATGCCTGCTACCGTTAGTATCACAAATGTGATCGACTTAGATGCATTAAATGCTGATATAACTGCAAGCTATATTAATTCAACATTTAATGTAAATGATTATGCGGGTACAGCAGTATCATATAACGTCTATACAATGTCTAACGCATCAGTTTATTCATCGTCTCATAGACACCAAGTAACTCGCGCTTAATAAATATTTAAAATGTCTTTAACCCCAGGTCTACAACTTCCATATGGTATACAGCCGGTTAACCCGGTACCAGTTGATGCATGGTCCGGGCCATATACTGGTGCTACAGAAGTAGCGGCTCTTTCAGCTGCAAATGCAGCGATCACTGCTGGTATACGATTCCAGTCCATGCAGGTACGGCTTATTATAGCTAGTGTCCCGTACATATATTGGTATTATACCGGGGTAGCAGATGCTGATCTAGTGATATTTGCAGGCGGAGCAGGTTCTTCTGGTTACTCTGGATACTCAGGTATTAGTGGTGCTACAGGTGGAGCAGCGTCATCTGGCTACTCAGGCTACTCCGGTATATCTGGTTTCAGTGGCGATTCAGGCTACTCTGGTATTTCTGGCTTTAGCGGTATTTCTGGTACATCTGGTTATTCTGGTCAAGACGGATCATCTGGATATTCAGGCATAAGCGGTTACTCTGGTATTTCTGGAGCGTCTGGTTATTATGGACAAGACGGAGCATCTGGCTACTCTGGTATATCAGGTTACTCTGGTATATCTGGTTTCAGTGGTATATCTGGCTATTCTGGTATAAGCGGTTGGTCTGGCTATTCTGGTATTTCTGGCTATAGTGGTATATCTGGCGAATCTGGATGGTCTGGCTATTCCGGAATCTCAGGCTACTCTGGTATTAGTGGCTATTCGGGTATTTCCGGCTACTCTGGTATTAGTGGCGAAGCGGGCGCGGTCGCTGCATCAGGCTATTCTGGTATATCTGGTTACTCTGGTATATCTGGTTTCAGTGGTATATCTGGCTATAGTGGCTTTTCAGGTATATCTGGTTACTCAGGCGTCTCAGGTTTTTCAGGTTCAGGCTTTAGTGGGTATAGTGGCTTTAGTGGTCTTAACACCCCTTTACTTCAGACGGTAACTTATAATAATAATTTTACTGCCGGTCAAGTAATTTATAAAACATCAGGGGGGTATGCGTTAGCGCGTGCTGACGCAGTTGAAACATCTGAAGCAATTGGTATAGTTCAAGCTGCTGACCCAACCCAATTTACATATGTAATAAACGGAGCGATTTTTTACTTAACGGGGATTACAGACGCTGCATATTATTATTTATCTGATATTTCTGCGGGGGCACTCACCACCACCGCCCCTGAAAATGTGGGTTGTGTAATTAAGCCCATGCTTATCGGCACTAGTAGTAGTACTGGTATTGTAGTTGAGTATCCTGGAGTAGTAATTGGGAGTACTAATAATGGTGCAAGCGGTTATTTAGCGTTATGGACTGGTAACCATTCTTTAGGTAATAGTATTATACAAGAGTTGAATGGTACTATAACTATTAATGGTATTGTAAATGTAACTGGCTCATATCAATTAAGTGGTGGTCCAATCGCTGCATCAGGTTACTCAGGCTATTCAGGTCATTATGGACAAGATGGTTCTTCTGGTTATAGCGGTAAGTCTGGCTATAGTGGTGTAATAGGCAATTCCGGACTTAGTGGTTATAGCGGTATATCAGGCTTTAGTGGGTCGGCATTTGTAGGCTCGTCTGGGTATTCTGGAGTATCAGGTTATTCTGGCTTTAGTGGCTACTCTGGTGTCTCGGGATGGTCCGGAATATCTGGTTTAGGAGTAACAGCAAGTTTTGCTCGAGGCTCTCGTAGTACCGCTCAAACAACTGGCTTAAGTGCAAACGGAGTAATATATTTTAATCAAACCGATATTAGCTACGGGTCTGATATTAGTTTAAATAATGCCAATGGGGTTATAACTTTAGCGGCAGATAAAACTTATAGACTGATAGCGTCTGTGCCGACCTGGGCAGGAAGTTCAGCGCGCCCGGCTTTTGGCTGGTATAATAATACTACAAGCGCTTATATCGGTAGTATACAACCTAGCTACAACGTAGCAGATACAGCGGGTAATTCTGCTAACCCAAGTATAGCTGAATATATTTTTACCCCCGGGGTCAGTACTGATGTTACTTTTCGGGTTGCAGGTCTTATTGTCGGTACTCTATCTCAACTAGGGGCCAATACAGACTTTACAACCACTGGCTCTTATCCCTGGTTTGAAATTGAAGTAATTGCTGGTCAAGCACCCTCAATGTCAGGATATTCCGGTATTAGTGGTTACAGCGGAACAGGGGTGTCAGGCTGGTCAGGCTGGTCTGGCTATTCAGGTACCGGCCCTTCCGGTTACTCTGGTATTAGCGGTTATAGCGGAGTATCGGGTTATTCTGGTATCAGTGGTATTTCTGGTATATCAGGGTATTCTGGTGCGATAGGCACTGGCGGTGCGTTAGGATATTGGGGGTCATTCTGGGATACAACCACTCAAACTGCTTCGGCAATTAGTACCCCGCAACCTATAACATTAAATAGTTATGATGTAGCTAATAACGGGATCACAGTTGCTTCGAGTAGTCAAATAACCTTTGCATATTCCGGGGTTTATAGTATTACATTTTCTATTCAATTAACCAATCGTGGCACTGCAAATGGGTCTACTCAATTTTTCCTTAAAAAGAATGGTACTATCTTAGCAGATACTAACTCACACTACGACGTTCCAGATAAACAAGGAAGTGCGTTTTCATCAGAAATATTGACGGTAAATTTTGTCTTGTCGTTATCAGCTGGGGATTATTTGCAGCTTTTTTGGCAAACAGTTAATACTGATGTTTTAATTGAAACAATTCCTTCTAACTCGACTTACCCAAGATCTCCTTCAGTTATCTTAACAGCTACTCAAGTAATGTACACCCAGTCCGGTTATTCTGGTACAAGTGGTTATTCTGGCTATTCTGGTTATAGTGGTATTTCTGGCTACTCTGGTATTAGCGGTTATTCCGGTATATCAGGCTATTCTGGCTATAGTGGGACAGGCACGTCTGGCTATTCTGGCTATAGCGGCGCAGGCACGTCTGGCTATTCTGGCTATAGCGGTTGGTCTGGTTATAGTGGTAGTGGGGTAAGCGGTTATTCTGGATATTCTGGGACAGGTTATACTGGTACTACAGGGTCTTGGACATTATCAGCTGGCGATAATACGGTAAGCTTTACTGTACCAATAGGTAACACTTACACAATGTGGGTTAATGGTAACATTCCGAACGGTATTTGCGTATGGAACGCAACTGCGACTGTCACAAATACTAACGTTCCGGTAATCGGGGTACAGTATGCCTGGTATTACTTAGCTGGGAATGCCTTAACACTTACATCTA